>Ga0265301_10004897_pt1 | contig 13341 bp, 14 predicted proteins | sample AusTroGonzalo_MG_2_FD_193488 | JGI IMG/M metagenome (GOLD analysis project Ga0265301, IMG submission 193488) | Bovine rumen microbial communities from tropical cattle in Woodstock, Queensland, Australia - Gonzalo_04 | ecosystem: Host-associated > Mammals > Digestive system > Stomach > Rumen ...
GATATTACAGCGATACGCAGAATCCGATGACCTATGCGCTGTATATGAATCCGGGAAGAGTGTTTGATACAAGAGATCCGGAAACGGCAAAAGTTTATGAACAATTCAGGCAGGAATACGGGCTGGGCCAGCTTACAGAAAACGGCCTGCCGGACTGGACGGACGGACGGGATATTATTGATTTTATCGAAGAGAACAATCTTCCTTATGACACAATCATCCTGAACGAAGGAGCGGACGGCGGATACGGTGCGCCGGTTGTTTCCCGTGGTGTGAGTTATGTGACAAGATCCAACATGGTCAAGAGCGCGGAGCCGGTAACATACGACGACAACGGGAAAGTGATTCCGCTGAGCGAAAGGTTTAATCAGGAAAAGACGGATATCCGTTACAGCCAGGCGGAAACGACGGATCCGAAGCAGGAAGAGCTGTACAACGCACTGGAAGAAGCCAATGCGAAGGTAAAAGCGCTGCGTGAGCGGGTGCGGGCGATGAAACCGGAAGTGGACGCATGGACGGAAAGAATCACAGAAGCATTTGACAACGGAACTTTCGACCAGATCCAGGAAGAATACAAGGAATGGGAAAAGGGATACGTTCAGCTGAGAGAAGAACTGACCGAAGCGGAAAGAGCATACAGGCAGGCGAATCAGGACTTTGAAGATTATATTGAACAGCGGGATGTGGCGCAGGAAAAGGCAGAGATTGAAAAATCCGGGCTGACGGAAGCGGAGTATCGCAGAAAGCAGGCTGTGAAAACATTCGGAACGACCAGCGACTTCAATGAAGCCGGCTATCTGATGCCGGACGGAAAAATGCTGGACTTTTCCGGAAAGAAACACGGCGGACAGAGAGGAACGCGCAGCGAAGACCACAGAGCAATCGGACAGATCTATGCCAGCAGCCAGAAACAGGGCGGCGAAGCGATGCTGAGCTTCATGCGTGACGGAAATATCCGGGTGATGGCAAGCACACCGGGTATTGACATGATCTCCACCATTGAACCGACGGCGGAACAGTATAGCCAGATCCGGAAGATGGCGCAGCGGTTTGCCGGCGAGGAATATTTCAACATTGACTTCACGGACGAAAACGGTCAGGTGGTAGATACGCTGGAATATGACGGCCGGGTGAATCCGGAGCGGATCATTAACGACATTAAAACATTTTACAAGACCGGATCCGCGCCGCAGCAGAGCGTCGTAAGCCAGTTCCATTACAGCCAGGCGGACATGAACGACATTGACGTGGAAACGTGGATGGAAACGCGGACACCGGGCAGCTTCCGGACGGAAGATGAGCGCATCATGTGGCAGACGTGGAAGAAGCTGCGGAACGACGTGCGGATGGTGAACTTCCGGATCGAAGAATATAAGAAGCAGATCCGTGCGCTGGAAGCGAAGGGAGAGAACATGACGGCGGAGGAACGGGACCAGCTGCGGGGCCTGCGGAACAAGCTGGAAGTGAAGCAGGTGCAGCTGGACCGGCTGGAAAAGGAGCTGCGGAAAACCACCAGCACGGAAGGATTCGCGACAATGATGCGGAACGCGAACCTGGTGATCGGTGACTTCATGGCTGGGAAAACGCAGGAACAGGTAACCGCGGCCGTGGACACCATGACCAACGAAGTGGAGCGCGCGGAAAAGGAGATCGCGAAGCAGGAGAAGGAGCTGCAGAAGCTGGGACAGGAAAGCGCGGTGAAAACCGTGCGGGCGGCGCTGCGGAGCCGCGGCATGAACACGGCGGTGAACGCGCTGCGGAGCCAGTACGGAACAACGATGAGCCAGGACGAGCTGGAAGGCCGGCTGGCGGAGATCATCCTGAAGAGCCTGAAGGGTGAGGATGTGACGGCGGACATTGAAGCGCTGGCCAATGACGTGGTGACGCGGCAAGCCGGATACGGCAGCGTGGAAGCGGAGGAAGCGCTGAGCGCGCTGCGGGGAAAGACGATCGTGATCGGTCCAGGACAGCAGGCGGAGATGAAAGCGAACCATATCACGCTGAAGGACCTGCAGAAGCGGATCAAGGGCAGCGGCATCAAGCTGGTATACGGCGAGAGCAGCACGCTGGACACGAACGCGGAGGAACTGGAAGCGGAAGTGCCGGCGCTGAAGGGGATGCTGGCCAACGAAAAGGCGAGCCTTGAAAACTTTGTGGGATACGTCGAGAACCTGCTGAGCCTGAAGAACAGCAACGCGGAGGAAAGCGGATACGACGTTAAAGAAGTGGAGAGCTTTATCGGCGCAATGGCGCAGATCATGCTGAACGAGAACGCGGGCGGCATGAGCAAGGCGGACCTGATCGCAAAGATCAAAGCGGAAGCCGGACGGATCGGCACGGCGCTGAACGCGGTGCGGAGAATCCGGGAGAGCCTTGGAACGGTCAGGGAGAGCGGCGCAAAAGCGCAAACATGGACAGGCGTGCTGGGGCAGGATCTGGACCAGGTGCTGGACTACTATGACCAGGTTGCGAGGATGGCGGCGCGGCAGGAGCGGACGCAGGTTCGGAAAACGCTGGTGGAGCAGCTGAAAGCGGAGAACACGAAGAAGCTGATGCAGCAGCAGGAAAAATATGAACAGATGATGAAGAACGAGCGGACCGCGCGGCAGCTGGCCAACGACAACATGACGCTGCGGAGCAAGATCAACACGGTGGTGAAGCGGATCAGCCGGCTGATGACGGAAGAAACGGACCTGAAGAATATTCCGGAAGAAGCGAAACCGCTGGCCCGCCTGCTGGTGAAAATGTTCGTGGAGCATGACAGCAATTACCGGCGGGTGACGTTCAGCGACAACAAGCAGCTGCAGCGGGCGGCAGAGAACATCCGGGGATGGGAAAAGCTGTTCGGCGGATTCGACTATGATCACGGGCTGGACTGGCTGGTGACCGGCGAAGGAGACACAGCGGACACGGAACTGCGCGACGCGGTGGAAGAAGCGCTGGTGGACATTGAAACAGGGCTGATGGAATACCGGAACGCGGAGGGCCGCGGGACCGTAAGCCTGCAGGACCGGAAGAACGCGCTGACCAAGATTCAGGACGCGGTGGCGAAGATTTACAACGTGATCCAGGCGCGGCGTTATGTGGAGATTGACGGTAAGCGGGCGCTGACGGCGGAGCTGGCGGCAAGCGCAAGGGACGACATGCAGCACAGCCGGTTCCGGGGCGAATGGACCGGATGGCTGGGCAGGCGGATCGGAACGGCGCGGCGCGGCGTGATATACGGAAACATGACTCCTGTGTATTTCTTCAAGAACCTGCGGAACGGAACGCTGAGCAGCCTGTTCAGGGGATACGAAAGCGCGGAGAACAAAAACGGCCTTGCCATTGCGAGAGCGCAGGCGACGATGCAGAAGATCGCGCAGGAAACCGGATACGGCACATGGGACCAGGAGCGCAGATATGAGATTCAGCTGGAAAAGGGCGGCACGGTGCGGCTGACGCTGGGCGAAATGATGAGCCTGTACGCCACATGGCAGCGGGAAATGATGAACCAGCTGGAAGAGAACGGGCCAACGAAGAGCTTCCACCTGACGCTGGGCGGATTTATCACGGAGCCGGAGCAGCGGGGCGGCGTTGCGGGCAGGCAGATGCAGCAGCAGCGGCCGCACAGGCTGACAGAGGGAGACATGGCGAAGATCACGGCCATGATGACACCGCAGCAGATCGAATACGTCACGCGGGTTGTGGAATACATGACAAAAGAAATCGGCGAGCTTGGCAACGAAGCCAGCATGAAGATGTACGGCATCCGCAAGTTTAACGAGAAATGGTATTTCCCCTTTGAAGTATGGCGCGGCGTGATGAGCAGCAAGAGCACGGCGGGCGTGCAGAACGCGCAGCAGAACGCGGCGGCGCACCAGAGCTTCACCAAGCGGCGGACGAACAACGCGCGGAACGCCCTGATGATCCGCGACTTTACGCAGACGGCGGCGCGGCACATTGTGGCGCAGATAAACTACAACACCTTCGCGCCGGCGATCGAATGGATGCAGCGGGTGATGAACAGCAAGCAGATGGAGGGCGAGGACGCGGAGAGCATGACGGAACGGAACCTGTGGGCGATGTTCCAGGAAGTGTACGGCAAGGACGCATATGCATACTTCAAGCGGTTCCAGCAGGACATGAACGGCGGCGCGACGCAGCAGAGCAAAACCTTCTATGACCGGCTGATAAGCACCTTCCGCAAGAGCGCGGTGGCCGGTTCCTTAAGCGTGGCGGCGCAGCAGCCGCTGAGTTATATCCGGGCGGCGATGGAGATCAATCCGCGGTGGCTGGTGGAAGCGCTGAATCCGAGATATTACGCCGGCAGCAACGCGGAAATGGAGAAATGGAGCGGCGTGGCCGTGCTGAAGCGGATGGGTAAATTCGACATGGGCTTCGGCGAAAGCGCGGCGCAGTACATTGAACCGGAAGCGCGGGAACGGGGGCTGAGAAGGGCATACAACACGGTCAGCGACTGGACGACGGCGCTGCCGGAGCTGATGGACAGGGTGACATGGACGCGGATGTGGACGGCGGCGAAGCTGGAGCAGGTTCACCTGCACCCGGAAATGGATCCGAACAGCGACGAGTTTATGGAGCTGGTGGCGAACCGCTTCAACGACATCATCCGGCGGACGCAGGTATACGACAGCACGCTGGTCCGAAGCCAGAACATGCGGGACAAGAATCCGGGCCTGAAGATGCTGACGAGCTTCATGGCGGAACCGACGCTGACGGCGAACGTGCTGGCGGACGCGATCATCAACGCGCGGGAGAACGGCGGCATGCGCCGGCTGGCGACGGCCGCGGCGACGTACATGCTGAGCGCAGTGGCGCAGGCGGCGGTGAAGGGAACCATGGGCGCGGGAAGGAACCCGGACAAGAAAAAGACATGGGAAGAAAACTGGTGGTACAGGTTCCTGTATAACTTTATCGGTGAAGCAAATCCGATCAGCCTGATTCCAGGATACAGCAATATCGTGAGCCTGCTGAAAGACGGCGAGCTGGACGACAACGCGATGGCCATGATCGGCAAGGTGTTCGACGCGGCGAAGACGGGATACCAGCTGGTGAGCGGGAAGAGCGACGACGTATACAGAAGCGTGGAGGACAGCGCGGCGCTGATCACCCAGCTGTTCACGAACATTCCGGCAAAGAACATGATGCGGGACCTGCGGGCGATGATCAATTTCTTCACACAGCCATATGCGCAGCGTGAAACCAGCCAGGGCGTGCTGAGATACCAGGCGCAGGACCTGCTGATGGCCGGACCGGAGCTGCTGGGCGCGATCAACAGCTGGCTGGGGAAGGAAGGATACCAGACGACGGTGGATGCCTACGCGCAGCGGATCTATCAGGCGCAGAAGAGCGGCGACGAGGAAGCGGCGCGGATGATGAGCGAATACGTGACGCTGGCGAAGAGCGGCGCGGAGGATCCGGAGAAAGCGCTGCAGAGCAAGCTGAAGAGCATCGCGAAGAAGGACAAGGACGCGAGCGCGGAGGAAACGATGCAGTACCTTCAGGAGAACGGAGGAAGCGAGCAGAGCGTAAGCACATACATCATGGACGAGCTGAAGGACGGCAAGATCGACGCGGAGGAAGCGCGGAAGCTGCTGAAGCAGAACGAGCCGGACAAGAGCGAGGATGATATATGGTGGAAGGTGGACCGGGCGGAATACGCGAAGGAGAACGGAACGGATACGCCCGGCGGGTACTACTACCGGCTGACGGACGCGGTGGAAAGCAACAGGGCGGAAGAGATCAACAAGGCGGTGAACGACCTGAAGAAGCACGGCGTGACGGACAAGCAGATCAAAACAAAGCTGAGCAGCTGGAAGCAGGCATACCTTGACGCGAGCGGCGACGAGAAGCGGCGGATCCGGGACGCGCTGACGAAAGCGTACAAGGCGATCGGCCTGACGGCGGAGGAAGCCGGGAAGATCATCGACGGGTGGAAGAAGAAATAAGAAGGGCAGAAGGCCCTGCGACTAACAAAACGCAGGGCCTTTTGTTAGATTTGAGAAAAAGGAAGGGGATGGAAGGATGCTGCAGATCAACACACTGACAAGGCTGGACCTGGGCGTGAAACAGGAGAACCTGGCGCGGGACCTTTACATAGACATGAGCGCGTGGATCAGCGAATATCCGAACGGCACAATCACGGTATGGCACAAGCGGAACGGGGACGAAACGAAATACGCCGTGGGCGGCGCGACGTTTGACAGGGACACGAACATTCTGAAATGGACACCGACGGAATACGACACGTTCTATACCGGGCAGGGGCTGTGCGAGATCCGGCTGACGGAAAACGACGTGATCAAAAAGACAAAGGACATTATCACGGAAACGGCGCGGAGCCTGATGCTGGGCAGCGGAGAGACGCTGGAAGCCGGCTGGCAGAGCCTGGTGAACACGATCAGCGGATACGCCAGCGACGCGGAGGACGCGCAGACGGCGGCGGAGGACGCGCAGGATGCGGCGGAGGACGCGCAGCAGGCAGCGGAGGACGCGCAGCAGGCAGCGGAGGACGCGAGGGACGCGGCGCAGGCGGCGACGGTCCACGAACCGACCATTGACGACGTGAGCGGGAACTGGCTGGTATGGAGCCAGGACGACGGGGAATACGTAGATACAGGCGTACACGCGCAGGGACCGCAGGGCGAGCCGGGCAGCATTGAGAACGTGCGGGCGACGGGCATCAAAATGTCCATGGTGGACGACACGACGGTGTACGACGCAATCAACGCGCGGGCGGATAAGGTGGAGAACGCAACCAGCGGGAACTTTGCGGCGCTGGACGAGAACGGGAACCTGACGGACAGCGGACACAAGGACAGTGACTATCTCAAACAGCACCAGGACATTTCCGGAAAAGCGGACAAAGTGAGCAGCGCAACGAATGGAAACTTCGCCGCGTTGGACAGCAATGGAAATCTCACCGACAGCGGACACAAGGACAGTGACTATCTCAAGCAGCACCAGGACATATCCGGGAAGGCGGACAAGGTAAGCAGCGCAACGAGCGGAAACTTTGCGGGCCTGGACGCGAACGGGAACCTGACGGACAGCGGACACAAGGACAGTGACTATCTCAAGCAGCACCAGGACATATCCGGGAAAGCTGACAAGGTGAGCGGAGCAACAAGCGGGGACTTTGCAGAGCTGGACGCAAACGGGAACCTGACAGACAGCGGAAAAAAAGCAGGCGACTTTGCGACCGCGAACGAAATCGGAATTGTTGTCAACGGGAACAAGTCTGCGGTGGCCGCGACGACAGGACAGTATGTGATCCTCAGAAACAGCACAATCACAGGGAAAACGGACGGGCTGTACACGGCGGCGCAGGCGATCCCGGCAAACACTGCAATAGACGGGACATACCTGACGGAGGTAAGCGGCGGAGGACTGAACGCGCTGGGGAGCGCGGTTAATACTAAAATAACGACTATTCATCCAACCACAGAACTCGGAACAATGAGTGATTTGGTTTCGCTGCTAAACGAGAATGCGTCCGGTTTGTTCGTGAATTGTAGAATAGGGTCAACGATTGTAAACAAACTTTGCGGAGTAAGTGCAAGGCAAGGGACAATAAACGCATTCAAATCGAATGCCTCATCTGATTATATCGAATATACAGTAATTGATACTGAAGCAGTTGTTTATACAGGTTATTACAAGATTAGCACGGACACGGCAACTTATGATCAACTTGCGCTAAATAGCGATTTGAATAACAGATTGATAACTGTAACCGGTGAAAATGCCACAAAAATACCTTCAAATTCAGACATAAACGACTATGGCACAGGTGGAGCATATATTATTCAGACAGATGCTGTTGCGGCTACTATATCGAATCTTCCAAGAAATGCATCCGGCAGACTAATTGTTGTTCCGGAATTTTCTGACCGAGGGTATTATGTCAATCAGTTTTATATGCCTTCCACATCTTACAGCAATATTTACACGAGGAAATATGATAATTCTGCATGGAAAGAATGGTGTCAGCTTGCTTGTGTAAAAATGAAAGAAGACACATACACAACGTCTGGCGGTGGAAACATCAATACAGGGTTTTATGTTTCAGGCACGGTGGTTCTTGCCGCAATAGTAATTGACAGGTCGGATACTATTGCTCATGTTTCTACATGGAGTGGTCAAGGAGCGAATGCATCTTGGGGATTGCATATCACTGACTTAACCATGGCACCAGTTGCGAGTACTTCTGTGAAAGTAAGAATTTACTATATGGATTTCTTACCGTAATATGAATGATTTAACGTACCAACAAAACACAAGAAAAGGCCATCCGTTTCCGGGTGGTCTTTTCTCTTTTTCACATATTCTGCCTTTAGATCATTATAACAAAAATGGGAAAAGCACAACGGCAGGTTGCGACTAACAAAAGGCGGGTGTGTTTGTTAGATTAAAACGGGAACCGAGAGAAAGGGAGGACAAGGGAAAATGAATGAAAATAAATACTTCTTGCACCAGATCAAAAGGACAAACGGAACCATTTCAAAGGGCATTGTGGTGAAGGACAGCTATGAAGGCGCGAAGCAAAGCTATCACGCCTACCTGGGAGCCTATGCCTATGGCAACGAGAGCGGCACGGACTTTGTAAGCTGCATGATCACGGACATGACCGGCACAAAGCTGATGGACGAAACATGGCTGGCCCCGGCCGCGCCGGCTGAAGAGGAACCGGCGGAGGAATAAGGACATGAGCTGGATGGGCTGGGTGGCGATCGGCGTGATGGCATTCGCGGCCGTGTTTTTTGGAATTGTGATTATCGTATCCTACCTGGAAGGATGGAAGTGGAGCAGACATGATAAACGCAGATGACCTGATCACCAAGTTTCTGTACGCGAAGCAGCAGAACTGGGGCTATATATGGGGCACACAGGGCGAGAAATGGACGGCGGAGAAGCAGAAGGAACTGGAACGGACCACGGACGCAGACCGGGCGCAGGGCCGGAAATACGGCAACAAATGGATCGGGCATGTGGTGGCGGACTGCAGCGGGCTGTTCTCCTGGGCGTTCAAAAAGCTGGGCGGGACCATGTACCACGGCAGCAACACGATGTATCTGAAATACTGCACGGACAAGGGCGAACTGAAAAAGGGCAGGCGCGCGGACGGGAAGGAACTGAAACCGGGCACGGCGGTTTTCGTCTGGAACGGCAGCACGTACAGCCATGTGGGGCTTTTCATCGGAGACGACACGGTGATCGAAGCAGCGAACACACAGAAGGGCGTGACGACCAGCAAGGCCAGCGCGACAAAATGGACACACTGGGGAGAACTGAAAGGCGTGGAATATATGAGAACGGGCGGAAAACCGACGCTGCGGAAGGGCAGCAAGGGCGAATATGTGCAGGCGGCGCAGACGATGCTGATGCAGAAGGGATACGACCTGGGCAAATGGGGAGCGGACGGCGACTTCGGCAGCCAGACGGAGAAGGCCGTGAAGCAATTCCAGCAGGACCACGGGCTGAAGGCGGACGGCGTGATCGGCGCGGATACGTGGACGGCGCTGGAAGAAGCGGGAAGCAACCTGTATACGGTGACGATCCCGCATGTGCCGAAGTTTAAGGCGGAAGCGCTGATCCGGGAGTATGAAGGCGCGAGCATGAAAGAGGAAGGTGTTTAAGATGCCAACGGAAACAATCCTGTCAATCTGTATCGCGGCGGCGGCGGTGATCATATCGCTGCTGGGATTCACGAGGAACAAGACGCACGACACGGAAGCGGACGCGACGGAGAGGGCGACGATGAACGCAAACATTCTGTATATCCGGAACGCGGTGGACGACATCAAGCTGGAATTCAGGGCGATCAAAAGGGAAGTGGACGCGCTGAAAACACAGGTGGTGCGGCTGGAACAGAGCGTACAGAGCGCGCATCAGCGGCTGGACGATATGAAGGGGAAATAAGCATGGCGCAAAAGCAGAAGATCAAAGAGAAGTATGCACAACTGATAGAGCAGAAGCGTCAGGAGCGGGCCATCATGGACCAGCTGAACGGGACAAACTTCAACACGACGGGGAATGACCGGATCAACCGGCAGGAACGGCAGGGAAACATGAGCCTGCGGGAAATGCAGGACAGGGCAAGGCAGCAGTACGCGGAGGAACGGCGGAAAAGGCAGGAGAGCGGCGCGATATGGGACGGGCCGGAACCGAGCAAGCGGGGAAAGATGATCATTGAAGGGCTGAAAGAAATGAAAAGGAAGAAGGGGAAATAATGGCAGGACCGAAGAGCAGGCTGGGGAATTATCTTGAGGAAAGAAAGAGCGCGGCGGACAAAGTGAAGAAAAAAAGGAAAGCTGAGAACGCGCTGGAGCAGAGAAGAACGCCGGGAATTGTGAGCAAGCAGGATGAAATGGGATACGTATACCAGAACGGATATGATTCTGAGGATCAGAAAACAAGAGCAAAGGATAAAAACGAATTCAGGAACAATGTGAGCAATTTCATCAGAGGGAATGAATTTCAAATGTATGATGAGGGATGGAGATATAATGCGAAAAAAGGATTGTATATAAGGAAGCATATAAAGAAGTAAGGAGAGAGAAAGATGGCGGGGAACCTGAGGGAATACATCGAAGAACGGAAGCCATACGCGAAACGGAGAGCAAAGAAGCTGGCGATGGAGAGCGACAGGCGAATGAGCGCGCTGGAGCAGGACCTGACGGACTATGACATGTACAACAGCGCAGGCGGGGAACGGAAGGTTCCCTATGAGCGGCAGCGGGAAATGGTCCTGAAAACCATCAGGCAGCCGAAGGGACCGGCGGTGGACTCGGACACGGCATGGAGCCGGACAAAGATGGGACAGAGATGGAGGAAAATCAAATGAAGATTAACTGGCTGGTAAGAATCAAGAACAAGGCATTTTGGCTGGCAGTGATCCCGGCGCTGGCGCTGGTGGCGCAGGCGGTGGCGGCGCTGTTCGGGTATACGATTGACCTGACGACGCTTGTGGGTAAGATTCAGGCGGTAGTCAACGCGATTTTCGCGCTGCTGGCGATTCTGGGCATTGTGGTGGACCCGACGACGGAAGGAATCACGGACAGCAACCGCGCCATGGGATACACGGAACCGTGGAGCGACGAGGAACACGCGGCGGCGATCCAGGCATACATCAACCAGCTGAATTCCGACGATCAGCCCTGCCCGCCGCCCCCGAAGGGAGTAGAATAAGATGGACTGCAAAAACTGTGACGACCGGCAGGCTTGCGTTCCGTATTTTGTGCATGAGGGGATCATGGCGCATTACAGCCGGGCGAACAAGCGGATGCTGACGGCGCTGATCGTGGTGTGCGCGACGCTGGCCGTGATCATCGGGATTTTTGTGTACGGGAACACAGTGCGGGAAAAACAGCTGATCGACATGGTGCAGCAAAAAACAGGAGTGACGGATGGAATACACGAACAGCCGGATCCGTGAATTGATCGCGGAGTATATCCACAGCGAGCGGGACAGGAGGATCCTGGAACGCAGACTGATCGACGGCATCGTGTTTGAGCAACTGGCGGAGGAATTCGACATGTCCCCGCGGCAGATACGGAACATTGTCAAAAAAGACACGGATATCCTTTTTAAACATATAAGGCTGTAAATTGCATACGGTTTTCCTCTAAATTGCCGGCTGGCTTCCTCGCCAGCCGGCTTTTGTTATGCAAAAATAAGGCAGGAAGAAGGTGGAACGATGTGGGTCAGGTGCAATCCAAATCCGCTGGGGAAAACGACAAGCGACTGCGTGGTACGGGCAATCAGCGTGGTGACCGGGCAGAGCTGGCGGAAAACCTATGACGACCTGTGCAGGCTGGGCGCGAAAGAGTGCGAAATGCCGAACAGCAATTCCCTGTGGGGGATGTATCTGAGGAACATCGGTTTCAGACAGTTCCTGCTGCCGGAGAGCTGCCCGCGGTGCATCACGGTGCGGGCATTTTGCGACCGGTTCCCGGAAGGGGACTATGTGATCGGGACCGGAAACCATGCAGTGGCGGTGATGGACGGAGACTACTATGACAGCTGGGACAGCGGAAACGAAATACCAAGCTATTTCTGGAGGAGGGAATGAACATGATGCCAATCGGGAACATTTTTCAGGGCGTAATGCAGCAGGCGCAGCAGCTGGCGGGAAACTTTACGGATCCGCAGCAGATCGTGCAGAGATTCTTTCCGGGAGCGCCGGACGCGGTGCGGCAGGATCCGGAGCAGCTGGTGAACTGGCTGCAGCAGACAGGGAAAGTGTCGGCGCAGCAGATCCAGATGGCCAGGAAGCTGATGGGTAAATGATCTGATTCGGCAAGTGTACATAGCCGATAAAGATAATAAAAGAAAGGAAGAAAAGATCATGGAAAACACAGGTAGCAACATGGTAATGCCGGTGGGTCCGTATTACGGCGGCGGCGCAGGCGGCGGATTCATGGACGGGAATTCCGGCTGGTGGATTATCCTGCTCCTGATCGTGCTGGGCGGAGGATGGAACGGCGGATTCGGCGGATTCGGCGGAAACGGCATGGGTCCGATGATGGTCAACAACGACGTGCAGCGCGGTTTCGATCAGAGCGCGACAATCAGCGGAATTAACGGCGTGCAGAGCGCGGTGGTTTCCGGTTTCGGGGACATTCAGACGGCGCTGTGCGGTGGATTCGGCAGCGTAAACTCCAACATTTCAAACGGTTTCGCTCAGGCGGAAATCGGGGAGAACGCGCGGCAGATGGCCAACATGCAGCAGCAGTTCGCGCTGCAGAGTCAGCTCAGTCAGTGCTGCTGCGACAACCGGCTGGCCACATGCCAGACGCAGAACATCGTGCAGAACGAAGGCGCGGCGACGCGGCTGGCGATCCAGCAGCAGACGCAGGCGATCCTGGACAAGATGTGCCAGGACGATATCGACCGGAAGAATGAAAAGATTCTGGAGCTGCAGAACCAGCTGAACATCGCGAATTTGGCGGCAAGCCAGGCAGCGCAGACGCAGCAGATTCTCGCGGCGCTGACGACCGTGACACCGGCAATCGCGTAAGGAGGGAATGACATGTTTGATGGAATTTGCGAAGCGATTCACCGCGAGATGGACATGCTGGACGAAAAATACGCCAGCGGAAAAGCGCAGCTGAACAGTCAGGACCTGGACAACATCGAAAAGATGACTCACGCGCTGATCAGCATGAAGAAGTACGAAGCGCTGGACGGAAGCAGCGAATACGGCGGCAGCTATGCACGCGGACGCAGCCGGATGACCGGAAGGTACATCAGCCGCGACGGTGGCATGAGCAGGGAATATTATCACGAACCTCCGAACGGTTACGACAGGTAAAAAAAAGGAGATGACGCATTTT
>Ga0265301_10004898_pt1 | contig 13339 bp, 6 predicted proteins | sample AusTroGonzalo_MG_2_FD_193488 | JGI IMG/M metagenome (GOLD analysis project Ga0265301, IMG submission 193488) | Bovine rumen microbial communities from tropical cattle in Woodstock, Queensland, Australia - Gonzalo_04 | ecosystem: Host-associated > Mammals > Digestive system > Stomach > Rumen ...
GCATGCGCTCTTCAGCATCGGCTAATGTCTGTTTTACGTCAATCATATTTTTATTGTTTATGTGATATCTGCCACAAAGATACTACATAAATTCCGAGTATGCAAAGCATTTTATGAAAAAAGTTATAAAAAATTTTGTAAAGTGCCGTAAGTTTTATACCTTTGCCTACATAAACCTATGATACTATTAGCCTAAGAATGTTTGAGCAGATAAGTGAAATATCATTATGGGGCCTCCATCATTACGTGCTCTGCGTAGTGGTGATTCTTGTCGTGGTGATTCTGGTTGTGGTGTCCTACAACTGGGTATACCTGAAACGTGCCAAAGAGGCCAATGCCCGTCAGAAAGAGCAAAACGCCCATCTGGCGCTGGTTTTGCAAGCTGGACGCTTACGCATCTGGAAGTATTTGCCTGCTACCCGTCATTATATCTTTCTTTCTGAAGAAGGTTCGATGGAACAGCGCTATAACCCCATTGATTTTGCCCAGTTCTTCGATCGTGACGACTTTGAACGGTTGCGTTCAACTATCTTTGACATCTCTGAAGGTAAGAAAAACAGTGCCGTCGTCACTTTGGTCAGCAATGCCAAAGATGAAGCCTTCCTGCGCCACTATGAGGTAACGGTGTCTGTTGATCGTCGCGACAGCATGGGTCGTGTTACCAGTATTCTGGGTATCCAGCATGATGTGACAGAGGAATATCGTCGTCTGGAGTCGACCAACCAGTTGCTGTTGCGCTATCATACGGTATTCAATTCCTCCCTCATTGATATTGTGTACTACGACAATAAGGGTGTACTGCGCGACATCAACGAGAGAGCATGCAAGGCTTTTGGTGTTACTGATCGTAACTTTGTACTCCAAAACGACTTCCTGCTGAAGAACAATCCTATTTTCGCTGATCTCGACATTCAGGTGATGAGCAATACCCGTACTTCTTCTATCGTAGACTTCCGTAACTACGAAGATCCAATCTATCATTTGGATGAGTTTGGCCTGACGGGCAGGAAGATGTACTATGACTCTACCATCAATCCTATTCGTGATGCCGATGGCAAACTGGAGGGTCTCTATATGGCAGGTCGTGATATTACGGAGATGGTGGTGTCGTATCATCGCCAGAAGGAAGGTGCCGAGAAATTGCGTAAAGTTACTGAGAGCATCCAGGAATACATTTCCAACATCAATTTTGCATTGCGTATCAGTAATATACGAATGGTGAACTACTATCCGCAGTCGTTTACGCTGGAGCTGTCAGACAATATTACCCAGTCCCAGATGCGCCTCTCCCAGTTGCGATGCATTCGTCTGGCTACACCACGCTTCCGTCGTACCGTATCCAGTGCGTTGAACCGTATGGACCATTTGACACCTTATAATATTAATGTCAATATCGAGACAGAGATTCGTGATAAGAAAGGTCGGCAGATATGGTTGTTGTTCAATATGGTTCCCATGCTCGATGAAGAAGGTAAAGTGGAGCGTTACTATGGCATGTGTCGTGAGATGACCGATATGGTAGAGATGGAGAACCGTCTGGCCGTGGAAACCAAGAAAGCCCAGGAGACAGAGCTGCTGAAGCAGTCGTTCCTCTCGAATATGAGCTATGAGATCCGTACGCCGCTGAACAATGTGGTAGGCTTTGCGGGATTGTTTAATACACCTCATGATGAGGCTGATGAACCAGCCTTCGTGGAACAGATCAAGACCAATTCCAATAATATGTTGAAGCTGGTCAACGATGTGATGCTACTGTCCAGTCTGGATGCTAATATGGTGGAATATCATAAGGAATTTATCGATTTCGCACTGGTCTTTGCTAGCCATTGCCAGCTGGGATGGAGTAATGTTGATCCACAGGTGAAAACCATTATTGACAATCCTTACGACAGTCTGGTCATTAATATTGACGAGGAACACCTAGGAAAGGTCATCGAGAAACTCTGTTGGATGTCGACATTGACCTTGAAGCATGGCTATGCCAAGGCCCGTTTCGAATATCGCCGTGGCGAACTCCTTATTACCATTGAAGATACAGGAGAAGGTATTCCAGAGGAAGGCATGGCACACATCTTCGACCGTTTCGTACACGATTATGATGATCAGCTATTAGGTACGGGTCTCGACCTGCCTATTGTTCAGGCCATTGTCCGTCAGATGGGAGGCTCCATTGAGATGGATTCTAAACTGCATCAGGGAACTACAGCCTGGGTATCTATTCCTTGTGAGGCCCAATCCGTAGAAAGACGACGTGAGGAAATTACTTCAAACACCACAGAAAATATGCTGCTATGACAATACTGACTATGATATATCACCTGTTGTTCGCTGTATCGTTTGCAGCGCTATGGCCGATACTGCTACTGATAGTAGTATTGCTTGCACTGGCTGCCGTGTTGGTACAAAATCACCGTGTGCGTCGTCGTGTCCGCCAGAGTATTGCCTCTGCCACCTCTACTTATGAGATGATGGAGAAGGCTCTGAAAATTGCAGATAATGATGTCGTCCTCTATGATATTCCTGGTGGCATTATTCGGAGAGTGAGAGGTACTCTGCTTGTCAAGACGGAGTTGAAGGCTGAGGACTTCAGAAAGTACATTCATCCAGAAGATGTGGAACGGGTGCTGGCTACTGTCTACCAAGTGATAGATGGTAAGCAAAAGTCTGTAGAGTATAGTTATCGATGGGATATCAATTATGGCGTTGGCGAACCTCAATGGCTCTATATCCGTAACAATAGTGTTGCAGAATATGTTGCTGGAAAGGATAAACCCGTAAGCATCATCAGTGTATTGGTTGACGAGACGGATATACACAATCAGCAACAGGAAGAAGAAGGGTTAGCCCAGCGTTATAAGAAAATCTTTGAGGACTCTATCGTTGGCCTGTCGTTTTACTCGCCTGAGGGCTGGCTATTGGCATCCAATAAGATGATGCGTGAAATCTGTCACTTTGATAGTGAGGAGAGTGACGCCTTCTTCTCGAAGATGAACCTGTTTGATATGGCTCCTTTCAACGAGGTGCTCGACCGCTATCATCCTAACGAATATCTCGCCTGCTCGCTAAGTGTCGTTCCCGAGCGTGAGATGTATATCTATCTGGAAATCGGTGTCCATCCCATCTATGACGAAGAAGGCAAACTTGTCTATCTTTCCGTTGCTGCCCGTGATATTTCAGAGGAGCGTAGGTTGTATATGCAAGCCAAGAAGAATGACCAGGAGATTCAGAAGGTTAACGAATCTATCCAGCTCTATGAGAAAGAGCTGCGCTACATGATGGAAACCTGTGGCTTGCAGGCTTGGCGCATCACGTTGGATCGTGATGTAATTGAGTTCTACAGTGGATTGAGTACGGTACAGCGACAGTTTACACTGAAGCAGTTGCAGAGTATATTCTATAATCAGGAGGACGAATTTGTGCGCGCCCTGGACGATCCCGCCAAGGCTATCGCCAAACCTCTTAGCTATATGGGACGTATGCATCCGAGGGTGACACAGAGGGATGTTGAACCTCAGTGGGTGCAGATTAATAGTATTCCGGAATATGACAGTCAGGGTAACCTTAAAGGTGCCTTTGGCGTTTGGCGTAATATTCACCAGCTCATGGAGAAGCAGGAACAGCTGAAACGTGAGACAGAGCGTGCTAACGACTCGGGTCGCATGAAGAGTGTGTTCTTGGCAAATATGACCCATGAAATCCGTACACCACTGAATGCTATCGTCGGTTTTTCTGATGTATTGCCGTTACTCTCTACTCCAGAAGAACGTCAGGAGATGATCCGTCTTATCATGGACAACTGCGACATGCTGTTGCGTCTAGTCAACGATATTCAGGATGCAGCCTCACTGGATAATGGCGCTAGCGTGGAAATCAGACCTGCGGAGATAGACTTCTCTAAATTCTTCGATGAGCTTTGTGAACAGCTGCAACAGCGTCTGCGCGAGCCTACCGTAGTATTCATCAAGGAGAATCCATATCCTACTTATATGGCGATGATCGACGAGATGCGTATTCGTCAAGTCTATACCAATTTTGTAACCAATGCAGTAAAATATACCCACCAAGGACATATCAAGGTGGGATATCGTAAGGAGTGGCGCGAAGAGAATGGCGAGAGCCGTGAAGGTCTCTATCTCTATTGTGAGGATACTGGCGACGGTGTTCCCAAGGAGATGCAGGATAAGCTCTTTGAACGTTTCTTCAAACTAAACGACTACATACAGGGTACCGGTCTGGGACTCTCTATCTGTAAGGCCATTGCTCATGCTTGTCATGGCTCAATTGGCATAGAGTCCGAGGGACAGGGTCAAGGCTCTACCTTCTGGATGTGGATACCTTGTAACGAAATGAAAAAGTAAGAACTATCAACCATGACTAATCAGTATCGTATTCTGTTGACCCTTCTCTGTCTGCTGGTGCTTGCGCCGCTACATGCGCAACCCAGTGATAGTATGAGAGTCTTCAATCGTGAACATCCGCTAGTGTATGAGGATGCCTGGGACCTTTGGCCCTATTCTTTCCTCAATGCCAATGGTGAAGCGGTGGGGTATAATATTGATCTCATCAAACTCATCTGTGAGGAGCTGGATATCCCTTATGTAATCAAGCTGAAGCCTACGAAAAAGGCGTTGATGGACATTAAGACTGGTGAGGCCGACCTGATGCTGGCAATGGATGCTGACTATCACAATGAATACGGACAAGCAGGTAAGTCAGTGGTGCAGATTTTTACCCATAGTGTGCTGCGTCGTAAGAGCGACCCTCTCCGCATCAAAACTGATGCAGACTTGGAAAACAACAAATTCATCGTTCATGAAGGGAGTTTCGCTCATCACTTGATGAAGGATAAAGGCTGGGAGAGTAGGGTGGTGCCTTATAATGATATGCGTGAGGCTGTGCAGTATGTTCATAATAATCCCCACCAGCAGATTGTATGGAATACGCTGTCGCTGAAATGGTTGCAATATACGTTACACTTTGATGATTTGGAATTGACGCCTGTCAAGATGCAACATGGTGAGTATAGGTTTTTCTCGAACCAGCCCACTCTGCTTGACATCATTGATGAGGTCTATTTACGGTTAGAAGCTGAAGACAAGTTGCAGCCCATTCAGAATAAGTGGTTCTATCCAGAGCGTAAAGACAGTGGAATCCCTGTATGGATATGGTTTGTCGTGGGCGCTATGATCTTGGTTCTGATAGGTGCTATAGGCTACTATTCCCTCTATCGCTTCCGCGAACAGAAAATGACGAAGACTATTCGCCGTAGCAACACTCGTCTGGCACATATCCTCAGCACGTGGCATGTACATGTATGGACTTTCAATGTCGACACAAAAACGGTTACGGTGTATAACGACAAAGGTGAGGTGGAGGCTGACAATCAGCCACCAACCATCTTCTTCAATCGTATGCAGGCCGAAGACGTGAAACAGCTCAGCAGCATGTTGTTGGACATTGCTGAAGGCAGAACAGAGAAATCGAAGGTCGAGGTGCGCTCGAAACATCCGGTTACTGGCGAAGAGCAGATACTTTCTGTCGTGATGTCAGTCTTCCGACGCGATAAAGCTGGGCGGGCTGTCGATATTATTGGTACTTACTGCGATGTTACTGCCGATCGCCAGCGCCAGCAGCGTATCAAGGATTCCATGCTGCGCTATCAGTCCATCTTCCATTCTGCAATGGTCGACACTATTGTCTACGATAGCAAGGGCTATATGTACGATATGAACGAAAAGGCTGATACTGCCTTCCCTGGTGGTAAGGAGGGAGCCTTGAAGAACCGTGTTAACCTGCGTGATGTGCTAGGTGGCGAACTATCGATAGATGATTTGCAGCCGACTTGTTTTACGAGATTATATGAAGTTGGTCGAGATAATCGTGTCTTCAATTCGGAACTCCACAGACGTTACATGTACTATGAGCTTCAATTAATGCCATTGCGAGATAGTCAGGGACACCTGATTGATATATTTGGTAGTGGACGTGACGTGACAGAGGTAGTAAAGTCTTATCAGCGACTACAGCATAACCTGGAATTACAGGAGCATGCCAATGAAGATATGGACAACTACTTCCGCAACATCAACTACGTGTTACGGAATGGTGGTGTGCGCATGGCCCGCTACTCCCCAGATACACATACCTTATTAGTATATACGAGTGTTGGCCATAAACAGAGTGAACTGACTCAGACACGTGCGTTGGCACTCACTGCGGATGATTCAAAGCGTAGCGCCCAGCGCATGCTTAACAGTATGGATAACCGTACGTTACAGCCACAAAAGGCATCCTTCAATACCACTATCCGTATCAAGAAAGGTATGCGTCTCAGCATCTTGATGTCGTTTATCCCAGTATTGGACGATCAAGGTCGTGTCAAGGAGTATTTTGGTGCTTGTCGTGACATCAGCGAGATTAAGGCTACTGAGGAACAATTGGCACGGGAAAGTGCTAAAGCGCAGGAGATAGAGACCGTGAAGAATGCTTTCCTGCGAAATATGAGCTACGAGATTCGTACACCGCTCAGTTCGGTTATCGGTTTTGCTGAACTCTTCGAGATGTCCCATAGCTCTGAGGACGAGATATTGTTTATTGAGCAGATCAAGAAGAACTCTTCTCAGCTGCTGAAACTAATTAACGACATCTTGTTCTTATCGCGATTAGATGCCGGCATGATTGAGTTCAAGCGGAAACCCGTCGACTTTGCTCAGTTCTTTGATTCCCATTGTCAGTCTATTTGGGGACGCGACCATCATGAGGGAGTAGACTTGGTCACTGACAATCCTTATGAAACGTTGGTAGTTGAAATCGATGACCAGAATGTAGGACTTGTCATTGATCAGATCATGGAGAATGCTACGCAGCATACCACAGAGGGTATGGTTCGTGCCAGTTATGAGTACACAGGCGAGGGAGTCGCTATGGCTTTCCAAGACACGGGTTGCGGAATTTCAGAAGACCGCTTGGAGCAGATATTTGAGCGTTTCGTGTCGTCTGGTGGCAGTCATGGTACTGGTCTCGGTTTGGCCATCTGTCATGATATAACCACACAGATGGGTGGTAAGATTAGGCTCAAGTCAGAGGTAGAAAAGGGTACTATTGTATGGGTAAGCATACCATGTAAGTGTACTGAAATTGTCAGGAAATAGAAGAAAGACTACACAATGAAACGTTCAATCATATATATACTGTTAGCGTTGTTCCTTGTCGCCAAGCCTATGGTGACAACAGCCAAAGACTCCTACGGCTTCACCGAAGAACATCCGTTGATAGTCGCTTGCGACTGGGACTTCCGTCCTTTTGAGTTCTTGGATAGCGAGGGAGACCCTGCTGGTTATAACGTTGAGGTGCTAGACATTATTCTTAACCGTTTGGAGATTCCGCATAAATTCGTTATGCAAGAATGGCAGACTGCCAGCGACATGTTTGTCAAACATGAGGCAGACCTGTTACATGCTCTCTCCGAATATTACAAGGATTCTCCGTTTATACAAACAAAGAAATATGTCAACTACTATAACATCCGTGCTGCTCGCCGTGTCGATGCTCCCCCCTTCAGTGGCGTAACACACATGGATAGGGGTGCTAGAGTTGGTGTAAAGAAGAATGACTATGCAGCACTGCGCGTATTTGAAATCGATACCATAACATTTGATGTTCAGTATTTGTCGCCCAAAGAGGGTCTGACCCGTGTGCGAGCCCGCCAAAGCGATTATTATCTCTGGGGACAGATTCCTCTTGAGAAGAAGATACAGGAGTTAGGTATTGACAGCCTCGTATTGGATGAGGTGAAGGATGTTCCTGCTGGTGAATTACGTATCATAGGCTACGAACAAGAAATTATAGATGCCATTGACGATCAGTATACCCGTCTGGAACAGGCTGGTGAGTTGCAGCGTATCTATGATAAGTGGTTTTATCCGGAGCGTGTCCACGACGATGCTTCTCCGATTGCTCCGTTTATCTTGGTGGGACTCGCCGTAGCAGGTATTATTGTATTTATTGCGGGTCGTCTGCTCTCTTTGCGTGTACGTGCTTCAGTGCGTCGAAATACAGAGCTGAACAGCATAATGGCTTTAGCGCTTGATATGGATGACTACTTTGTCCTAGAGTATGATGTCATCTTAGGATATGTGAAGAATATCCATGGCAATCTGTTGCCCAAGGGTGGTGTTTCCATAGAGGAACTGGTTGAGCGTATTGCCCCTGAAGAACGTGACGAGTTCAAGCAATTGATTGATAGCATGAAGCGTGGTGAATGTGACTCGTGGACGGTGCAGCGACGTTACAATGCTGGCACTAGCGAAGAACCGCGATGGAAGACTTATGTCGGTGGCGCCATTATGGAGCGTGAGAATGGTGTCCCCCGCTATATTGTACATACAGTCAAAGACATTACCAACGATCTGAAGGACGAGCAACGTAACCAAGAACTGGCCGATAAGTACATGAAAGTCTTTGAGACCAACATGATGGCCATGTCGTTCCACGATGCCGATGGTTATCTGATAAATATGAACCAGCGCATGCGTGAATTGTTGGAAATAACTGAAGAACGTGAAAGTCACTTCCGCATGGTTTCCTTCTTTGAGGACCCGTTCTTAAAGGGCTATGTTGATCAGGGCCATCTTGCAACATTCCATGTGTGTGGACGTTTGCTTTATCAGGACTGGGGACTTGATAAGTATATTGAAACACGTGTCGTTCCTGTTAAGGATGACACGGGCCAGTTGGTCTATTATATCGTTACTTCTCGTGATGTGACAGCAGAGCGAGAAATGTATATGAAGCAGCGTAAACACGAGCGCCAACTGAAAGATACTCATGATGCCATCAACCGTTATGAGAAACGGTTGCGTTACCTGTTGGAGGAAAGTAATATGTATGTATGGACCTTCAATCAGTACGAGCGTATCATCCGCTTCACACGTAGCTTGCGTCAGACCGAGTATTCTGTTTCCTTGGAGGACTATCTGGCAGGTATGGACGAGGAACAACGCCCAGAAGCTGAGCGCATATTCAAGGAGGTAATATTGACAGGTGAACCTTTCAATGTTATCCACAAGTTCAACTACACGCCAGTTACTGACCATCTGACCTGGTTTGCTATCAGTGGTATTCCAGTGTTAGGCGAGGATGGTCGTCCCAAGGAGTATTTCGGATTGGTGCGCGACATCTCCGACCTGATGCTTGCCCATAAGAAACTGCGTGAGGAAACAGAGCGTGCCAACGACTCTGGTCGTCTGAAGAGTGCTTTCTTGGCTAATATGACCCACGAAATCCGTACGCCACTCAATGCCATTGTAGGTTTCAGCGATTTGTTACAGATGGTTGACAGTCCTGACGAGCGTCGCGAGTTCATCCGCATCATTCGTAGCAACTGCGACATGCTGCTCCGACTTATCAACGACATCCTTGAAGCCAGCAGCATGGGACAAGCCATTGCCATTGAACCAGTACCCCTCGATTTGCCTCCAGTCTTTGACGATATCTGTCAGACGTTGGAGCAACGTGTGCAGGGAACCAATGTGCAGTTCCTGAAGGATAATCCCTATGACACGCTGTCTGTGGCATTGGATAAAGGACGCCTCCAGCAGTTGCTCACCAACTTTGTGACCAACGCCGTCAAATACACCCAAGAGGGACATATCCGTGTGGGTTATCGCAAGGAGTCGCGCGAGATTAATCGCCAGCGCCTTGATGGACTCTGCTTCTACTGTGAAGACACAGGTGCAGGTATTCCCAAAGAGAAGCAGTCGGCCGTCTTTGAGCGCTTCGTTAAACTCAACGACTTTGTACAGGGTACAGGTCTCGGCCTTGCCATCTGTAAGGCCATCGTCGACAAGTGTGGCGGCCGCATTGGCGTCACCTCAGAGGGCGAGGGCCATGGCTCCACCTTCTGGTTCTGGGTGCCCTGTGCTACTTCTTGACGTTTTTGTTGGCTGGCAGCAGGCGGACGTTGGTGAGGTTGAGCTTAGCCGTCTTGGGATCTATCTGCTGGCCGTTGGCGTAGTACATGAAGGTACTGTTCTGGATGTCGATATCCTTCACATTGTCCAGTCCGAGGATGCCAGCAGCCTTGATGGCGGTACCTGCACCGTAGCACACCACGCGGTCGATATGGATGTCTTGGAAGTAGGGCGCCACCTTCTTCTGTGCGTCGGTAAAGGTGGGCACGGCGTTCAGGTCGCTACCAGCAGGGCGATCTACGTAGTCGCACTGGAAGACGATGGCCTCGTCCTTGATGTCGTTCATCACGATGTCGCTGATGTACATCTGCTCGGTTTTGCCACCACGACCCAGTCCGCTCTTGAAGCGCAGACCCGTGTCGGTGCCGCTGAAACGACAGTTGCGCACCACGATACGGCGCATGCCCTGTACGGTCTCGCTGCCCAGCACGAAGCCACCGTGGGCGTGGAAGACGGTGTTGTTCTGAATCAGGATGTCCTCGCAACCGTTGGCGGGAGCCTCGGGCTTGTTGCCACCGCTCTTCATGCAGAGACCGTCGTCGCCAGCATCGACGGTGCTGTTGACGATGAGTCCGATGTTGACGTCAGAGAAGTCAATGGCATCGCCGTTCTGGGCGTTCCACGGGCAGCGCACGGTGACGCCGTCCACGATGACGTTCTTCGAGAAGCAGGGGTGCAGGTGGAACTTAGGAGCGTTCTGGATGGTGACGCCCTCTATGAGCACGTTCTCGCAACTCTCGAAGCGTACCAGGTCGTTGCGCAGCTTCTCCTGTTTTTCGGGGCTGTCGGCAATGTTCGGGTAGCCGCCTAGGTCGTTCCATGGGTACCACAGCTTGCCGCCGTCCTTCTCTACGCCGCCAATGACCTTCTTATATTTGTTCCACTCCACGTCGCTTACCTTCTGGCGCTTGACGGGTCGCCAGTGGTCGCCATTGCCATCGATAATGCCTTCGCCAGTGATGGCTATGTTCTTACGCTTCGAGGCACGGATGCCCGCAAAACATTTCGTTGCTGACTTGGGATTGACGAACAGCGACTTGTCGGGCGACATCAGGATAATGGCGTTCTTATCCAAGTGCAGCTCGATGTTGTCTTTCAACTGGATGGGGCCTGTCAGCCAGATGCCCTGTGGAACGTTCAGACGTCCGCCGCCAGTCTTCTGCAGCTTCTTGATACCGTTCTCAAAGGCCTCGGTGTTCAGTGTCACACCGTCACCAACGCCACCTACCTCGGTGAGGCTGACCTCGTTGGCAGGAATAACGGGCGCCGAAACCTGTGCCATCTTCGTCGGCAGGTTCTGGTAATACTTGGAGTAGTCCCTTGTCTGTGCGTGTGCACTCGTCATTAGCGCCAGTGCAGCCAGTGTTGATAGTAATCTGTTCATAGTAGTTTGTTAATGTAGTATGTTGTTGTTTTATTTCACGCCCACAATCTTGGTGGCTGGCTGTTCCTTGTTGCGACGGTTGACGACGGTGACAACACCCTGCGCAAGATTGATGAATGCCAAGCCCGTTGCCGTCTCGCTGTTCAGTGCGGCAGGCTCGCCCTTGTCACCACTGTCGCAAATTCCTTGAACGAGTGGAATCTGAGCCAATAGAGGAACTTGCATCTCCTCAGCTAGCTGCTTGCAGCCCTCCTTGCCGAAGATGTAGTAACGGTTCTCAGGCAGTTCGGCAGGGGTAAACCACGCCATGTTCTCGATGAGGCCGAGGATGGGCACGTTGACCTTCTCGTTGCGGTACATGTCGATGCCCTTGCGAGCGTCGGCCAACGCCACCTGCTGCGGGGTTGATACAATAACGGAGCCTGTGATGGCCAGTGTCTGCAGCAGCGTCAGATGGATGTCTGAGGTGCCTGGAGGGGTGTCGAGAATGAAGTAGTCCAACTCGCCCCAATTGGCGTCTGCTATGAGCTGTTTCAGGGCGTTGGTCGCCATGCCACCGCGCCACAGCGTCGCCGTGTCGGGATTGACGAAGAAACCTATCGACAGCATCTTCACGCCATAGGCCTCAATGGGTTCAATGAGCTGTCTGCCGTCGACCTCTACAGCATAGGGACGGGCATCCTCTACGTGGAACATCTTGGGCATCGACGGACCGAAGATGTCGCAGTCCAGCAGTCCAACCTTATAGCCCAGACGAGCCAGCGCGATAGCCAGATTGGCAGATACGGTGCTTTTGCCCACACCGCCTTTGCCTGAGCTGACGGCAATGATGTTCTTCACCTGTGGCAGCAGTTTGCCTACCTCAGGGCGTGGCTTCGACTTGAACTCGGTCTGTATCTCTACCTCTACGTCCTTGCCGCAGTGGTACTTGATGGCAGCCTCAGCGGCCTTGACGGTCGACTTGAGGAAAGGGTCGGTGTCGCGTGGGAATTCCAGCACGACGGTTACTTTATTGCCATTGATGGCAGGCTGGTCAGCCACCATCTCACTTTCTACGAGGTTCTTCTTCGTGCCAGCATATGTCACCGTAGCCAGCGCGTCCATAATCATTTTCGGATATAGTGCCATTATCATTTTAGTTTTGGGTGCAAAATTAAAAAAAACAAGCGAACCCACCAATTATTTTATGATTTGTTTTGTTTTTTGCAAAAAATATCCTATCTTTACACTCGATTTCTGTTGTTAACGAAAGAATCTAAGCATGATGAAATTACGGATAGTAGTGTGGATAATGGTGCTGGCAATGGCTGTCAACGCCAGTGCACAGGAGCCTGAATTGAAGGTGAAGCCTTCTGGGCGTATCCTGTTTGATGCGGCCTACGTGCATGCACAGCAGCAAGAGGATAAGCTGAAGGGTGGCGTGGGTACTCCCGATATGCGCATAGGTGTAGGGTTTTCTTATGGCCAGTGGAAAGGCAAGATTGACATGGGTTTTGCCTATGGTAAGGTGAATATGAAGGATGTCTTCCTGCAGTACGACATCGACAAGCAGAACTTCCTGCGCGGTGGCTATTTCATCCACCAGTACGGTTACCAGAGCTGCACCAGTTCGTCGTTCAAGGAGACCATGGAGGAACCCCAAAGCAATGCCGTGTTTAATAACGACCGCATGATGGGTTTGATGTTCGAACACATGGATGACAGGTTTCTGGCCACTGCCAGTGTGGTGGCAGAGACTGATGCCATGAAGCAGACCACTGATGTGACGGGCAATGAGGCGATAGGTGCGATGGCGCGTCTGGTCTATCATCCTTTCACGGAGCCTGGGAAGATATTCCATGTGGGTGTCAGTGGTGGCATCGAGGGTGCCCGCTATGACGCTACCGACTCGCTCAGTCACAAGCAGTTTACGCTCAGTACGCGCTGGCCCACTCGTGTCGCCAAGGTTTACTCGCAGCAGGCTGTCGTGACGGACGCTAAGGTG
>Ga0265301_10004900_pt1 | contig 13333 bp, 24 predicted proteins | sample AusTroGonzalo_MG_2_FD_193488 | JGI IMG/M metagenome (GOLD analysis project Ga0265301, IMG submission 193488) | Bovine rumen microbial communities from tropical cattle in Woodstock, Queensland, Australia - Gonzalo_04 | ecosystem: Host-associated > Mammals > Digestive system > Stomach > Rumen ...
ATTAGCTCCAATTCCATTAAAAATTATGGAGATGGACGAATATGGTAAGTTTACATACATAGCAAACTATTATGGCAGAAAATTTGAACCGATTGAAATTAAAATAAATCCACGCTGTAAACAGTCATTCTCATTGTTTAGAAATACTCTTGTCCACGAAATGCTTCACTATTATGTTCATACTTATTATTTGCCAGATGAAGATACTTGGGCTAAAGCATTGTATGAAGCTCTTAGAGGTAAAAAGAAGAAATCATTAGCTACATTAGGTTGTTCAGATTCTACTTGTCACGGTGGTGATTGGTTGAAATTAGCTAAAAAATTAAATAGCACATACAAAGAACTCGCAATTACTCGTAATACATTCATTGGTTACAGTGATAATAAAGATAAATTAAATGTTATTGAACAATTAAAAGACGCTTATCTTGTTGATTACTATTATAAATCTTGGGGTGGACATACACAGCATAATGCAATGATTATGACTAGCCAAAATTTCATTAAATTATATGAAGTAATTAAAAACCATAGAATTAAATTAACGGATGAAAATTATAGAGAATTAGAGAACTTCTTTAGTTTATATAACATAAATGTTTATAATGGTTCAACAGGTTATTTGAAATATGGTAAAATTGAAAATCCATTAGCTATTGCAAGTTTCCCAATTAGAGATTTAAATACAGTTACGGTTGATTATATAGGCGATAATATGTACAAACAAATATTACATACAAAAGCAGTTAAATTGAAAGAATTCGGTCAAATACATTGTTACGAAGAACTAAAAACAGAACAAGAAACAGAAACAAAAACAGAAAGTACGGAATTAGACTTCAAGACTTGGCTAAATGAAAAGACAAATCCAAAATGGGACCTCAAAAAACTTAAAGCATTAGGTCTATCTGATGAAGAAATTGAAGCTCTATTGAATGGAGAAGCAAACGAAGTCTGTTCCATTTCATAAGGAGTAAAATATGATAATGAATATAGACGAAGCAATAGAAAAATTACATCGTGCAGGCTATTTGGTAGAAGCAGATAGACAAATCGGTTACCACGATATAGGTAGTGTAATTGATGCGGTCTTTAAAGATGACGAATTTGGTGAGCCAAAAGACTTTGGAGTAAATTCTTTTAAAGCCGGTGAATTTATTGGACGTGCTATGGAAGATTATGATGTCTTAACTTTCTACAAATGGAATTATGATACAGATACTTTAACTGTCGGATTTAATTACGGTGACAAAAAATTAACTTTTGAAAATTTTGTTGATAATGTAATCATAGAAGCTCCAGCAGAGAATGTTGGGAATTTAAAATATAAAGCCAAAGTCAAACTTAGTCCCGAATTAGAAAATTTTGTGGATAAAGTAGATGATGAATGGAAGGATTGTTTCGGGTATTAAAATGAATTCCCACCTAATGTAAATAAAAATTAACATAATTTAGCAGTTTGTCTATTGACAAACTGCATTTTTATTTCTATATTATATGGTGTAAAAGAGAGGTAACTATGAAAACATATACACACAAAGAACTCGTTGAACTTATGAGAAAGCAGATTACCACGAATGCAGATAAGTGCATTGCTGCATTGCTTAGAATTTACCAAAATCAACGAAAGGACGAACAGGGTTACAGAACTGTCTATTACAAGAATGGTATCGGTTTTCGCCCACAAGACGCAAAGGTTCTCTCTAGTATGGCTGAACAGGCTATCCAAAATCAAAAGAAAGAAAAGAACGAACTTCTTTCTCAAAAGCAAATCAACTGGTTGTTCAAATTGATGGCTAAATATGCTGGTCAGTTGGTAGATGGTTCTATTGCGGAAGGTAAGATTTTGAAGCTCAAGAAGGGCGAATTTGTTGTAAACAAATAATTTACAAAGGAGTAACTATGGCAATTCAAATGGGATTGTTAAAAATTATTAACAAACTTAAATTTATTTTTAATCGTGAATCTGAGCTGGAATATGTACAGCGGAAATTTGACGAATACAACAAACTGTATTTCAATGGCGAACTCCCTAGCATTCCTTTAAAGATTGACAATACTTTGGGTGATGTATGGGGCAGATTTGAATCTCTTACAGATATACGAGAGAACACCTGGACACCAGTTCAAATTCTGTTGAATATGCAGAATCTTCGTGAAGAAACTGTTCTCCGAAATGTTTTTGTTCACGAAATGGTACATTATTGGGACTGCGTTAATAATCAACCCACAAAGGAACAGTGGGAAGAAGCAAATAAAATTAAAAACCGATTTTATCCAGTATTGTTGGAAAATGCAGGTAACAAATTTATATGGATTGGTTTTTGGCAAACTATTCACAGTGTATTGGATTTACATTTTGAAGATGACCACAGTCCGAAATTCAAAGAAAAATGTCACGAATTGAACGAAAAGTTTCTTGAACTGCATTTAAGTGAACAAATTGGTGGTCCGAGATTGTAAAAATAATTTTACATAAATCGCTCATTTTTCTATTGACAAACCGAGAAAATATATCTATATTTTACTTGTTAAAACGATTAACAAAGAGGTACAACTATGGCAATGAAGGAAATCAACTCTATCACTCGCACCGCCACAATTAACGGTGAAGAACTTACTTTTACTGCAAAGCAGTTTAAGGGCAAACGTCGTATTCGTGGTGCTTGGAAGGAATGTGTTGCAACCTGTGGTCGCTGCTCTAAATTCAAAGAATGCGAATGGTTCCCGGAAAATACCGATGGTCTTCAAACGGCTTCTTTCTCCTGCGAAGGTTGGGAACCGGAAGATAAGGCCTTCAGCAAGATTGATGGCATTGTGACCTCTATGGTTCGTGTTCTCAAGGGTTGGGCTGAAGAATCCGAAATTGATGAAGAAATTAAAAAGGCCGAAAAGAAGGGTAAATAATATGTGCGAATTTTGCGACAAACTAAATACGATTTCTACAAAACACCCAATTCAATTTACTTGTCATTGGGCTGATAAAAACCACAACAGCTCTATCACTAGTAATTTGACTAAATGCACAGTAGAAATTTTGGATGACACAGGCCGACCGGAAATGAGCTTTCCGATTACTCGTTGCCCGGTTTGTGGGGATCCGATTGTTTTTGAACAGTGCCAAACTTTAGATGAAGTCATTATGAGAGAGGGCTAAAATGTCCATTTGGCTTATTGTCGCAGTTATGATTTTAACTTTTGCTATGCGAATATTTCGGCCGAACATTTTGATTGAAACTATTGTTTCAACTATCCTTATAATTTGTTTGGCAATTTATCCCTGGGCAAGAGGGTTTGACAATTTTGACTGGATTAGCACGGTTTTTTATGCGATTTTGATGACCAGTGCTTTGGGACTTCATTTTTGCAATTTAATTGCATTAAGAGATAACTTAAAAATTTAACAAAAAGGAAAAATAAAATATGGCAGCAATTTTTAATAATATCGCAATTAGTCAAGCTATGGCAAATGGCACAAGTCTTTCTCAGATGATTCAGACTTTCCAGCAGCTAATCAACCAAAATATTCCAAAGAAGGAATATACGTTCAATATGAACATTTCGGATATTGAACAAATTGTAACTGATCGTTTGAACAAACTAAATTTTAAGTTGGAAGATTTGCGAACTGAGCCTGACTACAATGGCAATTCCGAAGCATATCAGGGCTTGAGAATGGAAACACTTCCGAATATGCGAAAGCAGTACTGTTATACCCGTGATGGATGGTGCTCCGGTGAACTATTGCTCGGTCTCTCTAAGGATTCAAAGCGTCCGTGTTTGATTGCTTGCAATTTGGATGATGTTGAAACAGAATTTATGCGTGAAGGAAATGTTAAAGCTTCGTCTACCTACATTAAGGTTCCGCTGAGCTATCGTTTGTTCCATTCAAATGAACTGGGGCACTTTGATAATGAATATAATGATGTTGAAATTCTCACCACTCCTGAAGAAATTAATGCTTGGTTTGATAAGTTTGAAGCATATCTGCCGCGTGTAATTGCTCAGGGTAAAATGTGTGCCGATGTTCTAGCATATATTAAGACAAATGGAAAGCCATTTAAGGACATTATGAAACAGCACAACAAGCGTGATAAGGAATGGAAAGAAGCTCGTAAGAATTACGAAGATATGATTATCCATCAGATTGCACGAATTACCAAGCTTGACAAGGTAAATGAGGACTTTTAATGAATGTTACATCTTATGAAGGTGCTATAAATCATTGGAAAAATGGCTATTAACAAATTAGGATTTATGAACTTAGAAGAATTTATACAGAAAACAATGGAAATTCTAAAGAAGCACGATTTTCACAGCACTACTTCTTTCTATCAGGATAAAGATAAATATTATCTCTTTTCAGATGTTAGGGCTCCTGGATATGCTCATACGTTCGCCCATGTCTATTTCAGTGGCCTTAAAAAAGATAAACATATAAAGATTGATTATAATTCTGCCTATCACATCTATACACCATCTGGTAAGCATATTTTCAAAAGTCAATGTTACGAAAATTCTATTAGTTCACCAGATATGTTTGATTTTAACGATTTTAATAACTGGTGCGAAGAGCAACATAAATTAGCATTATTTTATACTGTATCTAAAAAAGAAGAAAAACTTAACAAAAAGCTCAAACAAATTAATCAAGATTTTAAATGACTAAACAAGAATACATCCAAGTTTCTCAATCTTTAGGGTTGACACCAGAAATGTGTGGTTTCTCAGTCGTTCTAGCTTCCTATACTGGTCCGTCTTATTCCGACTGGGCTTCTATCTATGACCATAATCATAATACTGCTATGGTTAATGGATGCAAAAGAACATTTAAAACTGACCGAGCTTATAAATCAGCTCTCTCTAAACTCTTATTGAAAAATAAAGAACTTATATTATCCAAGAAACTTGAAAAACTAAAAGAGGATTTCTAATGAAAAATGAACTCTCTCAGTCTCTTATAGACGAATTAAATTTAGTCAAAATTGAATATGATGAAAATAGTGGATATAGTTTTCCTGAATATAGATTTAGTGACTTTATCCAAGCCAATGGACATTTGTTGTGGATATATGATGACGGCAGTTTTGGTATGGCAAACAATATCTATATGAACCACTCTGACACTCACTATTGGTGGGGTTATGGTGGCTCTATTGATTTCCAAACAGAGAGCGAAGTAAGAAACCATCTCTATCATCTGAGAGCTACTATAAAGAAGAAAATACAAGAAAGCAAAGAATATATTAGACAAAGAAAACTTATTAAAATGGAAATGGATTTTGTATGACAAACAAATACGAAGATTATGTTAATGCTGCTAAAGAGATTTTCCCAGTAAAAGCTATCTCAGACCATTGCGGTTGGTATTTTGATTTAAATGGTGAAGCTATCTTCGGACCACGTTGTGGTTTTACTATCTTACAGTATGATAAAGAATATCTCTTTATTCCATATAAACTAGAATTAGAGCATAATGGATGGATTAGACCTGTAGAAAAAGATAGTAATGAAACTGCTATGGATATAGGTAATTTTCGTAAAATTGAAAATCCTTCTCTCGCTCTATTCAAAGAAGAATGTTATAACTATCTTAAACAAATTAAAGATATTCAAAACAAATTAAGAGAACAAGATATACAAGAGGACTTCTAATATGCTACCTTTCACAGAACTTCCATCTTATCTCTTAAAAGAACTCGGCCTATATGTAAGACACCAGTCTCATAATTTATTAGAGTATGATTTCATAGATATAACCCAAAAGAATGAGTCCTATAATTCTCATCTAATCTGGTGCGATTTTAAAAATTGGTATATTGCTCACGATATATACGTTTTCAATACACCTAATAAGTTTGAATGGTGCTATTTCTCTGCCGATATTATCTTTTCTGTTGAAGAAGCAACAACCAAACTAAAACAACTCAAAACTAAGTATATATTTGAAGTTAAACGTCATAAAGAATCTATACAAAATAAACGATTATCTAAACTTTCCGAGGACTTCAATGACTAAATCTAATAGACTTAGAACTCAAATTAAAAACTATTATAGAGTAAAAGAAGCGCTATATTCTCACTTCCCTAAAGAAGCTATTGTAGATTATCCACTTGAACATTCAATTTATCTTTCTGCTATACATTTCTTTAAAGAAGAAGGTCAATGTGTTCTTATGTATTATGCCCAAGATAGATTACTTTATCCACATCATATAGAGTATGTTCACGATATACCTTATTATGGTTATTCAGGTATAGCTTGTGTTAATAAAGATAATAAAATAATTAGTAAGTACGATGAGATGCAAGTAAATTTATCCCCTACCACTAAAAATATAGAAGATTTATGTGGATTTACTTTAAAAGAAATTAAACGAATGAAAGAATTTATTAAACTAAAAAAGATAAAGGATGACTTTTAAATATATGGAACCTATCCTATATGGTATTTATTTCAGTTTTTGCGACCGAAAAGTGCTTCATAATGTGGTACAACCCCGGAAACTTTTGTTTGACCCACTTTATGCGAAGTTCTCAGGAAAATAAAAAAAATTAAGGAACGTGTTATATATTGGAAAAGTGGGATAAAAATGTTATATTAATGGCGATGAAGAAACTAAGTGAATATAAAGATTGTGAAGAAGTAATGAAGGAAATACAGAAAAGGTTTCCTGTATTAACATATAAGGTAGAAGATGACAATTTTTATAGTATGTTATATTATGGGAAGTTACCTGATCTATTTGGTAATTATACATTTAGTGCGGAATTTATAAGAATATATTATAATAGGGAAACATATCATTATGTAGCATGTATAGGTGGATATGAACCAGAAGATACTATTGTATGTGATGATAAGACAGTAGAAGAAGTAATAGAAATGTTTAAGACTGATATTGAGAAAAGTAAGAAAAGTGTTACTAAAAAGCGAATTAGGGATTTAAATAAGGATTTTTAAATGAAGTTAGTCGGAATAGAAGAAGTAGATTTAGCTAAAGCAAAAAAAGTATTAGAAATGTTATATAAGTTATCAAAGATCAGTGATGAATTTGGTAATGGAATAAAGGTATATAATACGGCTGGAGAACCAGTAAATGATTGTAGGTATAATCAAGGATGGGGAGATGGATGGCTTGAATGTGTATATTTTGTTACAATGAAGAAAGATGATTTATATTATAATTGGATTTGTTATGTAGATAAGGACGATGGGTATCGTAGTTATGCTGGATTATATCAGTTTAAGTGTAAAGATATACAGTTATCAAAGAATTTAGAAGTATTTAATTTGAATTGTAGTTATACAGAAAATACAAAGCAAGTAACTAAAGCCAAACAAGAAGGATGGGATGATATAATCATAAACACTAATTTGAAGGTTAAGTGTAAGCATAAGATAATATTTCACAGTTATACAGATTGGACTGATGGATATTATCCTGTTGGAATATTAAAGAATGATTTAACTAAGTTGGAATTAAAGTATGATAATATCTCAGGATGAAGCAATTAATTTATTAAAAGAAAGATTTAATATGTTAGAAACGCAGGACCGAGCAGGTATGCGATATCTGCGTTTTGGACAAGGTACTCAGTGGGTAGTAAGTACGGGAATGAATCAGTACTTATTAAATGTTCGTGAAAATTATGCTTGGAATTGGGTAACAGATTTAGATAAAAATGGTCAAGTCAAAAGTTATAACCTTATATGGGAAAATACAACATTTAAGATGGAATTGTGTGATGACAATAGTTTAATATACAAAGTAGGACAATTACATTTAAAGTGGTTAGAACTTGAAAAGGAAATCAAAGAAAAGAAATATCAAATGAAACTTAATCGTATAAATGAGGATTTTTAGATGACTGTAGCAGAAGTAGCAGAATGTAAGAAGTATGCGACAGAACAAGGATTTATTGTATATGATGACCGTGATTTTTATGGGGATCCGATAGAAGTAATTTTTATGGGAAATGAAAGAAAATTATTTAATATAATAGCCCGTTTCGGTAAAGATTGGTCTGCTCTACATAATTTACGATTTTACAATAATAATCTTAATTGTACTGCAAGAGCTGATGAAGTTAAAACTGTAGATGAATTTAAGACTTTATTGACTAATAGAATAGTCAGATGGAAGATACTTAAACAGAAACTTAAACTAAACAAATTAAACGAGGATTTTTAATGAATTGGAAAGAAATCAAAGAAGTATGTAATAAGTATAATGTCGGAATGGATTTTTGTAATATACGATTTATCCATTTACCATTTACAAAGAAATACTTTACCAGAAGACCAAAGTGGGAAGTATTTGAATTTAGTGGGGATGATGTTAAAAAGGATAGTGTTTCCTTAATGAATCTTGAACGATACTGTTGGGTTAATAATAATTACAAGTATACAAAAGCTCCAATGTTTTATTATAAACCAACAGAATTAACAGCTATTCCTAGTTATAGTGTTGAAGAATTTTTAGAAAAAGGAACTATTCCACCAGGATTTTTCCGAAGATGGGGAACTTCACCAGTACCAATATATACTGCAGAAGAATTTGAAAATGCGATAAATGAATTTAAAACTTATTTGGAGACTTGTAACAAGTTAACAAATTCAGTAGATTTAAAGAATTTTTCAAATTCATACAAGAATATACAAGCAGAAATTGAACAAAAACAGAATGAACTTATTGAAATAAGAAAGAAGTATAAGCAATGTTTCTGTAAACAAGCGGGACTTGCTAGTGATTTTTAAATATAAGGAGATATAAAAATGGAAGATATAAAGGAAAAACTCTTAACTGCTACACAGGATGGTGCGATTGACGCTGCTGAAGTTGTAGAAAAATTGTTAATGTATATTGACGAGGATACGGTTCAGGAAATCATTGACAGCGAAGGTTGGGATGAAGCGTGTGGTATTGGTTTGAGTGACTCAGACGAAGAATACTAATTGTAAACATCTTTTTACATAAAATTAACGGGTTTGCTATTGACAAACCCGTTTTTTATTTCTATAATATAGTACGAAACGAACAACAAATGAGGTTTCAATGGTTACAGAAGGTATTGAACGATTTAATAAAATCGTTACACTCCTGGGTCTTTATGTGGATCAGAACTCCCAGGAAATTATGAATGACACGGAACGGATGAAACACGAACCGGTCATGGCTTATGTCAATGAAGAAAGTTTCCTGAACAATTCAGGCTATATTCTGTCTATGATTGATGAATGCGTTTATGCGTGTTTGGAAACTGTAGAAGATATGCAGGATAGCCTGGGAAATAAGGATTTTGTCTTTAATGGATGTGTTCCAGCGTGGACCTACACAGATGAAATGTTGTGTGAACATTTGGGTGAACTGTGCAAGGAATACAAGGCTCATTTCCAAAAGAAACGTCTCGCCTCAATGATGGAAGATTTTTAAAATGTAAAAATCATTTTACAAACCTACCCATTGACAAGACAGAAAACTAAAACTAAATTTTAACCCGTGAATTTAAACAACTAAACAAATCAACCCATAACAAAAAGGAAAAATAATTAATTATGGATATTCAGACTCTCAAGATGGTTCTCGCTGCAACCCCTAACTCTCACACCGTTATGCTTAAGGGCCCGCACGGTATTGGTAAGACCGAAGTTATTCGCTGGCTTGCAAAGAATGTTTGGCACCAGGAATGTATTGAATTCCAGGCATCCCAGATCTCCGACGTTGGTGACTTGATTGGTTTGCCGCGTATCAATTCCGAAACTGGTGAAACTGAATTCGTTCCGCCATATTGGTATAAGAAGGACGAACACGGTAACCCGCTCCCAGTAACGCTCTTCTTGGATGAAATTAACCGTGGTACAACTCTCGTAACGAACGCTATGATGCAGCTTGGCCTTGACCACAAGATTTTGAACTTTAAGCTTGCTCCAGGCTCTCACGTCATTTGTGCAATTAATCCCGGAGATGACGGGAATTATGATGTGGAAGAATTTGACCCGGCAAAGATGGACCGTTTCGTTGTGTACAATTTCACTCCGACTGTCCAGGAATGGCTTGACTGGGCTATTGAATCTGGCGTGAACTCTATCGTGACTGGTTACATTTCCCAGTATTCCGGTGACCTTGACCCGTATTCCAATGCAGCTGCTAGCAAGACCGCTAGTAAGAGCTTTGATGGTATTCTCCCATCACGTCGTACCTGGGTCCACTTCGCAAACTTCCTGGATATGGCAACAGAAAAGGGTCTGTTTGAAGGCAATAAGGGTCTCGGTATCCTCCAGGAATCGTGTGCTGGTTATGTTGGACAAGCTATCGCTGCCAAGTTCAAGACCTACTATGCTCAGCACGGTACCGGTATGGATGCCAAGGCATTGATGGAATCCAAGAACTTTGAAAAGGATTTCGGCAAGAAGGTTGAAAGTCTTTGCAAGAAATCTAAGATTGAAGCGGTTCAGCTGGGCCAGTCTGTTTGCACCTATTTGCACGAACAAGAAAGCAAGATGGGTACGCCTGACTCTCCGACCGAACTCGGCAAGAAGTACGCAACTAACTATTACTACTTCCTCTCCCATTTGGCTAAGGAAATCCAGGTGGAAGTTTACACGAACGCTGTAGAAACGGCTCGTGAAAAGAAACAGAAGTGGACGAAGTTGGTCGGTAAGAGCTGCCCAATCCGCGTCAAGGACGAAAATGGTATGGAAGTGAACGCTTTGAACGCTCTCTATACTAGCATTGTCCGTATCCAGAACGAATTTGCTTAATCGCATTTCGTTTTGGGTATAATGCCCAAATTTCCTTATTGGTGGTTGAGGGTGGTTTTCTCAACTAACGAGAGAACCACCTTTTTTGTAAATTTTATTTTACCCAATTTGGATTGACATACGTCTCACATTTTACTATATTAGACTATACGAAAAAACGAAAACTAATTTAAGAGGTACAAATTTATGGCTCTAATTCAAATTTCATCTAATCTTCCGAAGGACGAACTCGCCCAGCTTTATAAGGATGATAACAAGAAGTATATGGAACTGTGGGATGAATGTAATTCCAAGTCCGAACAACTAATCACTTCTGCAGTGAAGTTGATGCAGTTTGAACCGGCGGTTCTTACATATTTTGGTTTGTGTGATTTAAAGCCGGTCAAGGACCCGCAGGTTACTCTCCGCTTGAATTGCCGTGGCACTGGTAGTGCTATCAATATGGAATATAACCCAATTTGGCTGAACAAGATTGAGGAATGTTCTATTTTGGCTTACATTATGTTTAGTGAATGTTTGCGAATTGCTCTGCACCACATCACTACTCGTAAATGCTACCCGCTCCAGATTTTCAAGAAAGCATCTGACTATATCTCGTTTGACGAAAATCAGCGTTCTGTGTTGAATACTCACAAGCAAGAAGTTATGAAGATGCTCCAGGAATTTCCGAACAAAGCTAAATTCCGTCAAGAAACCGCTAAAATCAAGTTCAATGAAGAAGACCATTGGTTCCTTGAAAAGGTTTTCTCTATGTTGATGGATTGCGCTGAAAAGCAAGGTGGTGGCGGACAAGGCCAAAGCGGACAGGGACAAGGACAGGGTCAGGGACAGGGCCAGAATGGTCAGGGTCAGGGACAAGGTAATGGACAGGGTAACCAAAATAACCAAAATGGTAAGGGTGGCGGAAGCGGAAACCCGACGAAGGATGCCTTGGACGAATATTTTGACGGTTCTCAAGCTGCTGCAGAAAAAGCAACAGAAGGTTGGGAAGAAAATACTCTGGTAGACCAGGAAATCCAGGAAATCACTCACCACATTGCTGAAAATGCTTCTCAATGGGGTAATATTAGTGGTGGTTTGCTCCAGGCAATTCTTGCTGCCAATACTCCTAAGTTTGACCCTCGCACGGTCCTGAAGAGATTCAAGGCAAACACAGTGGATAAGTACACTGAAGATACCCGTATGCGACCAGATCGTAGAAAGGCATTTGATGTTCCAGGTAAGAAACATAAGTTCCGTTCTCGTATTCTTGTTGCGATTGACTGCTCCGGCTCTATGGACGATAAGGATGTGGAACGTGGTTGTGCCATTGTGAACAAGTTCGTAAAGCACGCCGATGTGTCCTATTGTTTCTGGGATGGTGTTTGCGGACCATTCACCGAACAGAAGCAGAAAAAGTCGGACTTCAAGCTGATTGGTCGCGGTTGCACGAATCCTGAATGCGTTCTTGAAGCAATTAAGGAACGCAAGGCGAAATTTGATGGCATCATCTATTTCACCGATATGGGATTTGATTTCCCGAAGCCTGAGCATTTCTATAAGAAAATCTTTATGATTTCTACTCCTGGTACTGAGAGCTACATCCCGGATTGGTGCTTGTATCATCTCACTACCGAACAACTCTTCTCCATTGAAGAATAGTTAGTTTGTTGTACCTCCCGAGAGGGTTGGGTGTAACAACCTAACCCTCTTTTTCAATAGGAATTTTAAAATGGGTTACGCAGAAGAAAGAATTAAAAGTTTATGCGATACTGCTATGACAAATGCACAAAACATTAAAGTAGCAGTTGATAAGTTAGCAACATTACAGTTCTCAGGGCAATTTGATTACTTTGACATTATAGGTAATTTACAGAATAAACCGAGAATTGAATGTAAAATCAGATTCAATTCCACTGGCTCGTATGGATATGACGCAAGTATAAAAATTGGTACAGTTAAAAATAATACTAGATACAGTTTTTATTACACGCCTGCCTACACTGGTACAGGAACAAAGAATGTACCCGATTGGTGGAATATACAGAAAGAATTTGAAAGAATTTGTAAGAATTTGACTTTTGAACAGTTACAGAAGTTAGTTTCTAAATTTGGCAAATGGATGGAAGTAAGCGAAACCGCTAAAACTATGCAGGAAGCTATCAAAGAAAATAAACTATCAAAAGACTTCAAATAACGAAGATCAAAAAATCAAAAATATCACAAACACATATTGACAAATAGAAAACAATAAACTATATTTGTCTATGTAAACAAAATGATTGTGTAGCGGTTAGATAAACCAATACCAATTATTTTGGTTGTGTTTAAAAAGAATCAAAAAACAGGAATTAAAAGTTATATATACAATATAAGGAAAACGAAATTATGATTATGCTAAAGTCCCACATTTGTCTCGCACAGGATTGGTTCGCCATTGACGAACGATTTGAAGGCGAAGTCGCAGGCGGACAGGAGAGTTCCATAGCATTTAATTAGTTAGATTTCCGGCGTAACAAATTAAATCCTGTGGAACAAAATCCACGGGATTTTTTCTTTATGGTGCTATCGTCTAGTTTGGTTAGGACA
>Ga0265301_10004901_pt1 | contig 13331 bp, 13 predicted proteins | sample AusTroGonzalo_MG_2_FD_193488 | JGI IMG/M metagenome (GOLD analysis project Ga0265301, IMG submission 193488) | Bovine rumen microbial communities from tropical cattle in Woodstock, Queensland, Australia - Gonzalo_04 | ecosystem: Host-associated > Mammals > Digestive system > Stomach > Rumen ...
TTCGCCGACGTGATCGGCGAATCTCCTATTCCGTGGGAGCGTCCTGCTGGATCGGAGCGGTCGGGAAATCGGGCTGGGCGTCGGTAGCCACATTCTCGATCTGATCGGTCACATCGATCGCGGCGCCGTTGGTGCCGGTGGTGAAGGAAGAGATGATGGACACGGCGAGGATGAAAGCGACAAGGCCCCAGGTGATCTTCTCGAGCGCGTCGGCCGTCTGGCGGACACCGAAGGTCTGGTTGCCGGCCACGAAGTTGCTGGCGAGACCCTCACCCTTGCCATTCTGGAGGAGCACCACGATGATGAGCAGGATGGCGGCGAGGATGATCAGCACGGTCAAAATCACAAACAATGCATTCATATTCAGTTGTCTTTTTTGTTTATTTCGTCAATAAGGGCTGCAAAGTAAACACTTTTTTCCGGATATCGCAAACTTAGTTGCGAATAAATGTCGATCGCTTCCTGCGTATAGCCCTGTTCGAGGTAGATGCCGGCGAGCGTTTCGGTGCAGAGCGGTTCTTCCTCCGGCTGCTCCACCGGTTCCTCGACGTAACCCTCCTCGCGCGCCTTGGCGGCGAATTGGGAGAAGATGCTGTCGCCCTCCTTGCGGGCGTCCTCGTACTCTTCCTGGGTGAAATAGTCCCCGCCCACGACGACGACCCGGGGCGCCGGGGTATCCGGGGCTGTGTCCGGGATGAAGCTCTCCACGAGCCGGCGGACGTCCTTGTCGGAGAGGTCCGCGGCGTCGCCGCTCCGCCGCAGCGGCGTGACGGCCCTGCGGTCGCACAGGTGCAGCGCCGTTTCGGCGATCTGGGAGTCCGAGAGGGCGCCGGCCCCGGCCATGCGGCGGCACAGCTCCATCCGGGCCCCGGCGTACCAGGGGTACACGGAAACGATGCTGGAGAGTTCCTCCAGCGGAATGGTATGGATGTCGGTCTGGTTTACCATTGGGCGACGGAAGCGTTGAAAATGTCTTCGATGAGTTTATCTACGATTTCGGCGCAGAGCGACGACTCCACGGCGTCCAGGGAGTTGGTGGAGTCGTAGTCCGCGTAGGCGGAGAAGACCTTGCCTTCGAAATTGTCTTCGGGATACTTGCGGTTGGTGAAGCTGACGCGGACGCTGACGGTCAGGCGGTTCTGCGTGGCGATTTCGTCCGCGGAGACGGAGGCGGGCCGCACGTCGTAGCCCGTGATCTCGCCGGTGATCTCCAGGTCGCCATCCTGCTCCACCTGCTCCAGGCGGGTCATCCGGCGGAAGCGGGTGCGCAGGGCCTCGGTGAGGTCGCTGCTCAGCGAGGGGTTTACCTTTTCCGCCCGGTACTCGAAGTAGTCGATATTAATGGTATCGACGTCGTTCTGGATGGAGGTTCCGGAGAAAGAATAGATGCCGCAGGCGCCGAGGATCAGCGCCGCGAGCAGGAGCGGGAATATGCGTGCGAGCGTGCGTGTCATGCCTTCTTGCCGTTGTTTTTCCATTCCGCGAGCTTGCGGTAGATCGTGCGCTCCGACACGCCCAGCTCCGCGGCGGCGGCCTTGACCTTTCCGCCGTGCTTGGCGAGCGCGCGCTCGATCAGCTCGTCGCCCATTTTCCGGATGGAGATGCCTTCCGGGGCGGCTTCCGGCTCGAGGAGCTGCTCCTCGGGCTCGTCGGGGGCCATTTCCACGTAGTGGGGAAGGGCGGTGGGCATCGCGGGCTGGGCCGCGCCGCCTGCCTGGACGATTTCCTTGAGACGGTCCACCTCCTGCTTGAGGTCGAGGATGGCCTTGACGATCATCTGCTTGTCGCTGTCGGGCATGCTCCCGGCCGGCTGGGCGCCGGTGGTGGCGGGCAGCATGGAGTCCTTCTCGTCCGGGAGGTAGCGCATCAGGGCCGCCGGCCCGAGTTCGATGCGCTCGGAGCCCGGCGTGACGGGGCGCGACTCCAGGGCGGTCACCGTCTCCGCGACGTTCTTGAGCTGGCGGATGTTGCCCGGCCAGCGATAGGCGGTCAGCAGGGAGATGGCGTCGTGGTTGAGGTTCACCTTGCAGAGGTTGTAGCGCTCGGAGAAGTCGGAAGTGAATTTGCGGAACAGCAGGTAGATATCGTCCTTGTTGCGTTCGCGCAGGGCGGGCATCTGGATCTGGATGCCGGTCAGCCGGTAGTAGAGGTCCTCGCGGAACTTGCCCGTGGCCACGGCGTAGGCCAGGTTCACGTTGGTGGCGGCGATCACGCGCACGTCGGTCTTCTCCACCTTGGAGGAGCCGACCTTCATGAACTCGCCGTTCTGCAGGACGCGCAGCAGCAGGGCCTGCGTCTCGCGCGGCAGCTCGCCGATCTCGTCAAGGAAGAGAGTGCCGCCGTTGGCCTCCTCGAAGTAGCCCTTCCGCTCGCCGATGGCGCCCGTGAAGGCCCCCTTCTCGTGGCCGAACAGCTCGGCGTTGATGGTGCCCTCGGGGATGGCGCCGCAGTTGACGGCAAGGTATTTGCCTGTCTTGCGGCGGCTGAACTGATGGATGATCTGGGGGATGTTCTCCTTGCCCACGCCGCTCTCGCCCGTGATGAGGACGGTCAGGTCGGTGGGGGCCACGGCCACGGCCGTCTCCAGCGCGCGGTTCAGCCCGGCGTCGTTCCCGATGATGTCGAATTTATTTTTGATCCTTTGGAGGTCTTGCATGTCCATAGAGAGCAAAGTTAGCGATTATTTTTTATATTTGTGAATCGAACTTTGTCAACGACAATAAAACTGTTATAGAAATGAGAAAAATTAACCAAATCATTCTTCTGTGCGCCGCGGTTGTTCTGGCGGCTGCCTGTTCCAAGTCCCGCGCCGAGCAGATGAAACTCGCCGAGAATGTTCAGATCCAGTGCAATCCCGAGGTGCTGGCCCTGGTGGGCGATCAGATCCCCGTGGACCTGACGGTCACCTATCCGGACGGCTATTTCCATCCCAAGGCCATCCTGGAGGTCACGCCCGTGCTGGTGTACGGCGGCGGCGAGGAGCAGAAGGGCCCGACCTTCGTCTATCAGGGCGAGAAGGTGCTGGACAATTTCAAGGTCGTGTACAAGGCCGGCGGCACCGTCACCGAGCATTTCTCCTTTAACTATGAGGAAGGCGTCGAGCAGGCTTACCTCGAGCTGCGCGGCCTGGCCCGCTACAAGGACAAGGAGATCGCGATCCCGGCCGTGAAAGTGGCGGACGGTACCATCGTGACCCAGCTGCTCGCCGAGACGGAGGGCTACTACAGCTACAAGAAAGACAACTACCAGGCCGTGCTCCACGAGCAGACCGAAGGCCAGGTGATGTATGACTACAACTCCTCCACCATCAAGAACAGCGAGCTCCGCTCCCAGTCGATCAAGGAGCTGCAGGCGGCCCTGGCCCAGATCGAGGCCGATCCGCGCTACACGGTCAAGGGTACGAGCGTCGTCGCCTATGCTTCTCCGGAAGGCGGCCAGGCCTACAACGCCAAGCTCTCCGACCAGCGTGCGGCTTCTGCCGAGAAGGCCTGGAGCAAGGTGACCGGCGAGAAGAACGCCCCGGACAACCTGGAGGTCCGCAGCATCGGCCAGGACTGGGAAGGCTTCCGCGAGGCCGTTGCGAAGTCCGACATCGAGGACAAGGAGCTGATCCTGCGCGTGCTGTCGATGTACAGCGATCCCGCCGTGCGCGAGAGCGAGATCAAGAACATGTCCAAGGTCTATACGGAGATCAACAAGAACGTGTTCCCGGAGCTGCGCCGCGCCCGCTTCATCACGGAGATGGACTATCAGAATTTCTCGGATGAGGAACTGGTCGAGATGTCCCGCCAGGCGGTGGACGTGCTGGACGAGGAAGGCCTGCTCCGCGTGGCCTCCATCACCTCCGACGCCGCCCGCAAGGCTGAGCTCTACAACAAGGCGGTCGAGAAATTCGGCTCCGACCGCGCCCGCTTCAACCTGGCCGCGATGGCCCTCGACGACGAGCGCCCGGATGCGGCTGCCCGCCAGCTCGACGGCATCAAGGAGCAGGACGCCGACGTGCTCAACGCCCGCGGCGTGGTGGAACTGCAGCGCGGCGACCGCAAGGCGGCTGCGGACTGGTTCCGCAGGGCCGGCACTGCAGAGGCCAAGGCCAACCTCGGCCTGATCGAGCTCATGGACGGCCACTATGACGCGGCCGCGAAGCAGCTCGCCGGCACGAAGGGCGGTGTGAACAGCGCCATCGCCAGCCTGCTGGCCGGCCGTCTGGACGAGGCCGAAGCCCGCGTCACCTGCAAATGCGCCCACGCGGAATACGTGCGTGCCGTCATCGCAGCCCGCAAGGGTGACGCTGAGGGAGTTAAAACGCACTTAGCCAATGTGGAAGCGAAAGACAAGAGCCTCTTTGAGAAATCCCGCAAAGACATCGAATTCGCGAAATTCAGATAGTTAAATGCGTCAGATTTTGTGATTTACGGATTTTTCCGTATATTTGCAGCCCCCAAAAACTGGGGGCTTTTTATAACTTATTTATTAACAACAATTTATGCCTACAATTCAACAATTGGTTCGCAAAGGACGCGAGGTGATCGAGGTCAAATCGAAATCTCGTGCGTTGGATGCTTGCCCTCAGAAGCGTGGCGTATGCCTGAGAGTCTATACGACGACTCCCAAGAAGCCGAACTCCGCTATGCGTAAGGTCGCGCGTGTACGTCTCACGAATTCTAAAGAGGTCAATGCCTACATTCCGGGCGAGGGTCACAACCTGCAGGAGCACTCCATCGTGCTCGTGCGCGGTGGTCGTGTCAAGGACCTCCCTGGTGTACGTTACCACATCCTCCGCGGTGCTTTGGATACTGCCGGCGTGGAAGGACGGACCCAGTCCCGTTCGCTCTACGGCGCCAAGAGGCCGAAGTAATTGCGGAAGTATGGTTTAATTATTAATTTTTCACATTTACCATGAGAAAAGCAAAGCCTAAGAAGAGGATTCTACTTCCTGATCCCAAGTTTCACGACACGCAGGTTACCCGCTTCGTGAACAACCTGATGTTACAGGGGAAGAAGAGTATCGCGTATTCTATTTTTTACGATGCCATTGATATGGTAGGCGAGAAGATGAAAGATTCTGACAAGGCTCCTCTGGATATTTGGAGGAAGGCGCTCGAGAACGTGACCCCGCAGATCGAGGTCAAGTCCCGCCGTATCGGCGGCGCCAACTTCCAGGTGCCTACCGAGTTGCGCCCTGAGCGGAAGGTTTCTCTCTCGATGAAGAATATGATCGCCTTCGCCCGCAAACGCTCCGGCCGCTCGATGGCTGAAAAACTCTGTGCCGAGATTATCGCAGCTTACAACAACGAAGGCGGCGCCTTCAAGCGGAAGGAAGACATGCACAAGATGGCCGAGGCCAACAAGGCCTTCGCTCATTTCCGCTTTTAATTTATTGGTTTAAGTTTGTTAGATGGCTAAGAGAGATTTAAAGTACACGAGGAACATCGGCATCATGGCTCACATCGATGCCGGCAAGACGACTACGTCCGAGCGCATCCTCTACTACACCGGTAAGACCCACAAGATCGGTGAGGTCCACGAAGGTGCAGCCACGATGGACTGGATGGTGCAGGAGCAGGAGCGTGGTATCACCATCACTTCTGCCGCCACCACCGCGTTCTGGCATTACGGCGGAGACACGTATCAGATCAACCTGATCGACACTCCGGGCCACGTTGATTTCACCGTGGAGGTCGAACGTTCCCTTCGTGTCCTGGACGGTACTGTCGCAACGTTCTGCGCCGTGGGGCGCGTTCAGCCCCAGTCCGAGACGGTTTGGCGTCAGGCGGACAAGTACCATGTGCCGAAGATTGCCTATGTGAACAAGATGGACCGCGTCGGTGCTGACTTCCTCGCCTGTGTCGAGGAAATCAAGACCAAGCTCGGTGCCACCGCCGTTCCGATCTGCCTCCCCATTGGTTCGGAGGAGAGTTTCAAAGGTATTGTTGACCTGATTGCCCGCAAGGCGATTGTCTACAAGCCCGGCGACGACCTGGTGAACTACGAGATCCAGGATGTCCCCGAGGACATGCAGGATATCGTCGCCCTGTGGCACGATAAGCTGGTCGAATCCGCCGCCGAGTGCGACGACGCCCTGATGGACAAATACTTCGAGGCGCCCGAATCCATCACGGAGGAGGAGATCATCGCTGCGCTCCGCAAGGGTACGATCGCCATGCAGATCGTTCCCGCCTGCTGCGGTTCTTCGTTCAAGAACAAGGGTGTCCAGTTCCTGCTGGACGCCGTCATGCGTTACCTCCCGTCTCCGCTGGACATCGGCGATACGAAGGCGACGAATCTGGCGAACGATCAGGAAATCCACCTGAAGCCCCAGGCGACCGAGCCGTTCTGCGGTCTTGTGTTCAAGATTGCGACCGACCCGTTCGTGGGACGTCTGGCGTATATCCGCGTTTATTCCGGACACCTGGATGCCGGTTCCTACGTGCTCAACTCCCGTTCCGGGAAGAAGGAGCGTGTGGCCCGTCTCTACCAGATGCACTCCAACCACCAGAATCCTATCGAATTCGTGGAGGCCGGAGACATCTGCGCGGCGGTCGGCTTCAAGGATCTCCGCACCGGCGATACGATCTGTGCGGAAGACCACCGTTACTCCCTGGAATCCATGGAGTTCCCCGATCCTGTGATCGGTATCGCCGTGGAGCCCAAGACGCAGAAGGACCTCGACAAGCTGGGCGTCGCGCTCGGCAAGCTCGCCGAGGAGGATCCTACCTTTACCGTCAAGTCTGACGCCGATACGGGCCAGACCGTCATCAGCGGTATGGGTGAGCTCCACCTCGACATCATCGTCGACCGTCTGCGCCGCGAGTTCGGCGTCGAGATCAACCAGGGTGCTCCGCAGGTCAATTACAAAGAGGCAATCACCACCTCCTACCAGCACCGTGAGGTGTTCAAGAAGCAGACGGGTGGTCGTGGTAAATTTGCTGACATTATCGTCGAAATCGGTCCCGCCGACGAGGGCGTGCAGGGCCTCCAGTTCGACAACCAGGTCAAGGGCGGCAACGTTCCCAAGGAGTTCGTTCCCTGCGTTCAGAAGGGTTTCGAGTCCGCGATGGCGAACGGTGTCCTGGCCGGTTACGAGGTGCCTTCCCTGAAGGTCACCCTGCTGGACGGTTCCTTCCACCCGGTGGACTCCGATCAGCTCTCCTTCGAGCTGGCCGCACGTATGGCTTTCCGTCACGCTTGTCCGAAGTGCAAGCCTGTCATCCTGGAGCCCATCATGAACCTCGAGGTCGTTACCCCGGAGGACTACATGGGCGACATCGTGGGCGACCTCAACCGTCGCCGCGGACAGATTGTCGCGATGGACTCGACGTCCAACGGCGCCCGTATCGTGAAGGCCTTCGTCCCTCTCTCCGAGCAGTTCGGCTACGTCACCGTGCTCCGCACCCTGTCTTCAGGCCGTGCCACCAGCACGATGTCGTTCGACCACTACGCCGAGGTTCCGGCCGCCATGGCCAAGGACATCGTGGAGAAGAGCGGCTATCATGTGCCGTCCGACGACGAATAGTATTGAAATGAAAAAAAGCTTTTGATATGAGCCAGAAAATTAGAATCAAACTCAAGTCTTTCGACCACATGCTCGTGGACAAGTCCGCGGCCAAGATCGTCGAGACCGTGAAGTCTACCGGCGCGAAGGTGAATGGCCCCATTCCCCTTCCCACCAACAAGAAGATCTTCACCGTGAACCGCTCCACCTTCGTCAACAAGAAGGCCCGCGAGCAGTTCGAGCTCGACTCCTACCGCCGGCTTCTGGACATCGAGGAGTCCAACGCCAAGACCGTGGACGCCCTGATGAAGCTTGAGCTCCCCTCCGGTGTGGAGGTCGAGATCAAGGTCTGAGCCTGATCGGCATACAGAGTACAGAACATGCAGGGCCGTCCCGGTAGGGCGGTCCTGCATTCGGTCCCTTAGCTCAGTTGGTTAGCAGCAGCTGACTCATAATCAGCGGGTCGCAGGTTCAAGTCCTGCAGGGACCACGACGCTAAGAAAAAACCTGCCATCTGGCAGGTTTTTCGCGTCGTGGCCCCTTGGGTCCTTAATGAACGAGGGGGCGTACCCCCTCGAGCTCCCCTGCGTCGCTTCGCTCCGAATCCTGCCATTGGTAAGGACGTATCATTCTTGATAATTCGATTATCATTGCCAACGAACCAGCGTCATCCCCGACCTGATCGGGGATCTCCGTTCTGCTTTATGTCGGTGGACGTATGCATAGAACTTACTTCTTTCTTATATACCCCGAATCCCTGGTTTCTACAAATACTAATAACCGGATATTTGCTGGTGTCCTCAAAAAATACTACCTTGAGCAATTGCTGCACAAAAGATAATCTTTGACCATCAACACCATATATTATGAAGAGAGTCATTACTGTGCTTTTTGCATTCTTCGTTGCGGTTGAATGTTTCGCACAAGCATCCGATCAGTTCCAGTTTTCATTCAACATCAAATCCTCCCGTGCTAAGGATGCCGACAGTCTGATTCAAGAGTATCTGACAAATTATCTTCATTTCCACAAGACCGAAGATGGAACTGGTTATGCCGGCGCAGTGCCGGCTTTTGAATCCTTGCGGGAAGGCTTAAGCAAAACACTTTATTCTGCCCAGGTCTCGGTTGAATATGAAGTTAATGATAGGAAAGCTTCTTTTCTTGTTTGTTATACCGGCGTAGATAAAACGACAACGATTTGCGATAAGAACCAGGTAACCACTTGCGATCACCTTGCCATAGGTGATTTGCCCAAAGATTTATCGAATCGTCCGTGGTATGTTGCGGCTGTTATTATTGACAGCGTACGTGATTTCGTGAATAGGGATGATATGCTTGTGCCAGAGTGGTTTACGCTGCCGGCATATCAGCAAACGTCTTATATAATCGACGATGATTCCGTTACGTATTATGTCGTTATTCCGAGATCCGGAATGTCCCAAACTGAGTTGTACGAAATTGCCGACAAGTATTATACATATGATTATCTAAATGGAAAAGCAAAGATAGAGCGTCGTGATCCCGAAAAATGCTTAATCGCCGGCAATGGATTATTTAGTAACATTTATAAAGTAGAAGATGAATACGAAGATGATATTATCTATTCTGTCCCCCACATCTTTTCAGTCCAGTGTCGGGACGGGCGTGTAAGGGCCTCCATAACCATATCCGGAATAGATGTTTTTTCCGCCGGCATCAATAAAAGCTATAAGGGCGTTGTTGATAATCTTCCTTTTGGCCAGCAAACAGACTTTGGGATAGAAACTGCTATATATAAAGCAGAGCAAATGTTTATGGTTCAAGTCGCGTATCTGAATGAGGCGCTTCAAAAGGGTTTATCTTCTCATGACTTTATGGAAGAATGGTAATTAGCCGATGATGCTGGCTCGCAGAGAGTGGAATCCTGTCGGAAATCGTATATTCAGGCGTCGGCGAAACAACACCCGCCCCGTCAATCTGGGCTGCAATCCGGAAGCCGCTTCGCTGGCTTCAGCATCTAATTCATCAGGGGGCGTTCCCCCCAAACCCCCTGCGTCGCTGCGCTCCGAAATCCGTTTCCTCCGTCATTCGCCGGTTCTGACCGGCGAATCTCTATTCTGCCAGGGGCGCTAGGGAGCTGTTTTGCCCCTTGCGTACGAAAATACCTGGTGCCAGGGGCAAATTGGCTTGGTTTTGCCCCTGGGAAAGCTGAAATAGAAATTTTCTTTTGATTAGGTTTCTAGAAAAAATGATTTTTGTCTATATTTGAGGTCAGGAAAAAGTAACTAATAATCATTTGCTATGAGCGAGGTCAATAATTCCGCCATTATTTCCGAGGGCATGACCGTTATCCGCGGTGCCATTACCAACAAGAACGGACTTGTCATCTTCGGCAAGGTCCTGCGCGGCAGCGTCACTTCCCTGTCCGAGGTGACTGTCGAGGAGAGCGGTGTCCTGGAAGGACGCCTGCTGGCCAAGTCGTTCGACGTCAAGGGCAAGTTCTCCGGCAGCGCCATCGTGCGCGGCACGGTCACCCTGCGCAAGGGTTGCTTCGTCAAGGGTACGATCGACTGCGGCTCCATCATCATCGAAGAGGGTGCCGTCATCTGCGATTCCACCAAGACCCTGGGTGAGAAACTGATTCTCGACAAGCTTCGCGCCGACAAGACCTACTGCGAACTCGAAAGGGGCGCTTCCCGCACCCCGGAGGCTCCGGCCGCCAAATAGTTCACAATTCTAAAATAAAGTTTCCGATTTTGCGATAATTGTAGCAAAACCGGAAACTTTTTTTCTATATTTGCGCAGTATGCGCCTAAAACTAATCCTACCACTATTCCTGATCCTTTCCCCAGGGATCCTTTCCGCGCAGCAGACGGTGAAAGAATGGTTCTCGCATCCGGCCCTGTCGGCCGCTGCGATGGTATCCGGTAGGTATATACCGCAAGAAGAATCCTTCAAAGCCTCCACGCTGGCCCTGCTGCGGGCGGGATTCGGCAATGAAAAGGATCAGTTCAAGTTCACCGTTATTTTCGATCTCCCCAGTACCCGTTTCCTGACCTGCGAGGCCATTTGGCAACCGCTTCCGCAGGTCGGCGTCCGCGTCGGATTGCAGAAAATGCTCTTCCTGACGGAAACCACCTTTGCGCCCTACATGCTCGGCATGGTCGGGTATTCGCAGGCGGCATCCTACCTGGGCGGCTATTCGAACGACCTCACGGGAATCAGTTCGCGCAGCCGCGATGTCGGCATCGCGCTGCAGGGCTCCTTCTTCCCGACGGACGAAGGGTATTCGCGCTTGAATTATGCCATTGGCGTCTTCAACGGCAACGGCTACCGCTTCATCGACAACAACAAGGCCAAGGATTTCCAGGCGCGCCTGATGATCCAGGCTACCCGGGGGCTGCGTTTCTCCGCGGGCGTGATGACCGGCTATTACACGCCGCTTGAGGGGCACCGGCCGGACGGCCATCACCACGGCGCCGAGGACCTGGCCTGCCGGCACCGCGTCTCGGTCGGCGTGTGGTATGACAGTCCGAAATGTTTTGTGCGGAGCGAGAATATCTATGGCGTATCGGACGGCCTGCGCAGCGACGGCGTGATGGCCATGGCGGGCTGGATGTTCCGTCCCCGGCTGCAGCTGGCTGCGCGCGTGGACCACTTCCAGCGCGACCTGTCCGACCCGCACAGCGGCAGCACCAAGGCGGACCTGTGCTTTACGCACCATCTCACGAATGACGGATCCATCTATTATTCCCTCCAGTACGGCCACACCTTCTACTCCGACCCGAACATCAAGGGCATCGATTCCCTCATCTTTTGCGTGAACATCTCGTTCATGCGCTGGCTCTAGAAGCGGCCGCGCGGCCCCGCCGTTCTTTCCCGTACCGCCAGGCTGGATGCCTGCCGGTCCGTTTTTTTTATTATATTTGTAAGTGTGCTTGCACGCCTAAATCGTTTGAAGATGTTGGAATTTTTGGATTTTTCCTGGATCGATCTTCTTGACATCCTAATGGTTGCCCTGGTCATCTTCCTGATTTTCAGGTGGATCCGCGGGTCGACCGCCATCAATATTTTCATCGCCATCATCATTGTCCTGCTGGTCCGCGTGGTCGCGGAGGCCATCGGGATGAAGATGGTCTCCTCGCTGCTCGGCACCGTCATCGACATGGGTGCCGTGGCGCTGGTCGTCATCTTCCAGCCGGAGATCCGCCGCTTCCTGAACTCGCTGGGCCGCAAGGCCGAGACGACGCTCCAGCGGCCGGGCTTCCTGCAGTGGTTCTTCCCCTCGCTGCGGCCCGCCCAGGTGGACGTGAAGGCCGTGCGTGAGATCACGGAGGCCGTCCGGGAGATGGCCGCGCAGAAGCAGGGCGCACTCATCCTTATCCTGCACAGAAACTCGCTGGACGACATCATCGCCACCGGCGACGTGGTGGACGCTGAGATCAGCCGCCGCCTGATCATGAATATCTTCTTCAAGAATTCCCCCCTGCACGACGGTGCGATGGTCATCGCGGACAACCGCATCGTGGCAGCCCGCTGCACCCTCCCGATCACGGAGCGCACCGACCTGCCGGCCCGCTATGGCATGCGCCACAAGGCGGCCATCGGCATCTCTGAGCAGTGCGACGCCGACGTGATCGTCGTCAGCGAGGAGACGGGCGGCATCTCGCTGGTCCGCGGCGGCCAGATCACGCCGATAGAATCCATCAACACCCTGAACCTGCTGCTCGGAGAGAAGACGGAATGACGCACGAACGACTGGAAAGCAAACTCGGCTTCGACAAGATCCGCAAGATGATTGCCGACCGCTGCCTGACGGATTACGCCGCCGGGCGGGTGGCCGAGGAGGGCTTTTCCACCGACCCCGACATCATCCGCCAGCGGCTCGCCCTGGCGGACGAGATGCGCCTGGTGCTGATGTTCGAGGAGAATTTCCCGACCACGGGCTACATCGACGCCATTCCCTTCCTGTCGGCGCTCGAGCGCGACGGCTCCTGCATCGACGTGCTCTCCCTGGGCAAACTCAAGACCGTGACGGACACGATCCGCCGCGTCCTGCACTTCTTCGGCAGCATCAAGAGCGGGATCTACCCGCAGCTCGAGCGGCTCGCCTCGCCGGTCCGCTCCTTCCCCGAGGTGCAGCGGCGCATCGAGTCCATCCTCGACAAATACGGCGACATCAAGGACTCCGCCTCCGACCATCTTTTCGAAATTCGGCGCGACCTCCGCAGCAAGGAGGCCGCCATCTCCAAGCGCGCCGGGGCCATCCTGCGCCAGGCGCAGGAGGAGGGGGTCGTGGACGCCGACGCGGACGTGACCATCCGCGACGGCAAATACCTCATCCCGGTGGGGACGTCCGCCAAGCGCAAGCTGCCCGGCTTCGTGCATGACGTGTCCGCCTCCGGCAAAACCGCCTTCATCGAGCCGGCCGAGATCATCGAGCTGGAGAACGACATCGCGGAGCTCCACTTCGAGGAGGAGCGCGAGATCCGCAAGATCCTGCTCGAATTCACCGATTTCCTGCGTCCCTACCTGCCCGACCTGCTGGCCGGCGCCGCCTTCATCGGCGAGCTGGACTTCCTGATGGCCAAGGCGCAGACGGCGCTCGACCTCGTGGCCGGCATGCCCGTCGTCTCGACCGACGGGAGCCTGTCGCTGCGCAAGGCGCGCCACCCCCTGCTGGAGAAGGCGCTTGCGCGCGAAGGGCGCAGCATCGTGCCGCTCACCGTCACGCTGACCCCGCAGAAGCGCATCCTGCTCATCTCCGGCCCCAACGCCGGCGGCAAGTCCGTCTGCCTGAAGACGGTCGGACTCCTCCAATACATGTTCCAGTGGGGCATGCTTATCCCCACTTCCG
>Ga0265301_10004902_pt1 | contig 13328 bp, 12 predicted proteins | sample AusTroGonzalo_MG_2_FD_193488 | JGI IMG/M metagenome (GOLD analysis project Ga0265301, IMG submission 193488) | Bovine rumen microbial communities from tropical cattle in Woodstock, Queensland, Australia - Gonzalo_04 | ecosystem: Host-associated > Mammals > Digestive system > Stomach > Rumen ...
TCTTCAGTTTCCCCTGTTTAACGAGCCGCGAAATAGCGTGCGACACGTCCGTATCGGACGATGCAAAAACTATTTCTTTATTTAAATCCAATTGCGACATAACACAAATTTCATTTAATTACGGCTGTAAAATTACAAATTTTTGCGAATACGACAGAAAAAACTTCAAATTTTCACGAATATCCTCAAACTCTTGAACCCTTGAACCCTTGAACTTCTTAAACCCTTAAACCCTTTTAAATACAACTTTCTTTCGAATTACCGAAAATTTCTCAATTTAGCCACAAAAAAAAGGCCGGACCCCCTTTCGGAGACCCGGCGTAATATATTACTTTAGTAATATATTAGTTTAGATGCATTATTTTAGTTGAGAGTGTAAAGTTTAAAGTTTATCCCATTCCACTCCCAATGCCGCCTCCAGGGGCTTCAGCACTTCTTTGTTGCATTTGCGTATCGCCGCCATGTCCAATGCTTCCACAAGTCCCTTGGCCTGATAGCCTTTTTGATAGACCCTTTTGGCTTTGGCAAAAAGATCGTTCAACTTGGCACATCCGTCAGCACCTTTTAGCCCTTTGGGCACTGTTTTCAACTTCAGAAACCGGCACACGCCCTCCAGATCGCAAAGTATCCAGTTTTCGATACTGCTTTTTCCCTCTACAAATATCACCACCTGTGGCAGCCGTTGCACTTCCTTCTTCGCCATCCTTTACCCCTTTCTGAAATAATGTGCCACCTTCGCGTCGTCGCCTTCCATGTCAAGCATGAAGTCGAACATAAACTCACCGAATGTCAGCTCCAGGTCGCCCGCATAGCGGTACAGCTGCTTCAGCCGCGAAGCGTTCACCCGCTCAAAACGCGCCAGCCCGTCATTGCCAGGCAATCCAAAATACATCTGATCCGCATCCAGATAGCGCATCAGATAGGGCGAGTGGCTCGTCATCAGAATGGCTGTCCCCGAGGCATATTCCCTCAGCATCAGCAGCAGGTTCTCCATCAGGCGAGGATGTACCGAGTTTTCGGGTTCCTCCATCATGATCACCGGTATGCCACCACGGCGGGCCGCCACACATAGCGTGAACAGAAATATCATTCGCTTGCTGCCGCTCGAAAGCTGCACAATGCTTGTTGGCTGGCTACAGAAACGTTCCCTCACCCTCACATCGTATATTCTTCGCTGACCGTCGGGAAGGGTCACCACCTCGGGCGAGAATTCCCTCAGGTTGGGCACCAGCTGCAGCACACCGTCCTCCAGCAACGCATAGTTCTCAGCATCGCTCTCTTTCAGGTGATAGAGATACTCGCTCAGTGTCATTCCGCCAAGCATAGCAATGCCCTTGCCGCCTACCGAGAAATACGACTCCGGATTGTCGAGCGACTCCAGGTTGGGCACCTGCACACCGCTTATCTTCTGCGCCACCTGATGCAGAAACATCACACTCGAACCGGCAATGGCCGTCAATGCCAACTGGCTATCCGCAACGGCAAACTCCTTGTTGCACCGTCCCGTGGCCGAGGGCACAATAAGGCACTGCTCAGCCGAGCGACTGATCATTTGGCGAAGACGCTGGTCTTGCGGGCGCTTCATACGCAACCCTTCCGCCACAATGCGTCCCCGTGTGTCGCTATCGGCCCATGCGAAGGCATAGCCATACACAAAATGGTGTTCCTCCCCGTCCACGTCAACACTGCCGCGTATCTCAAAGTTGAAATTCTTTCCTTCTATTGACGTGTTCACGGGTTTCCAGCGGCCGCCCATCATCAGGCGCCTCTCAGTCTCTTCTGCACCAAGAAACCGCACGCCAAACTCAATGCCGTGCAGCACATTGCTCTTGCCGTAACCGTTGGGGGCAACCAAGGCATTCATTCCGTCCACATCCAGATTCACCGAATCGATGTTCGCAAATCCACCTATTTTAAAACCGTCTATCTTCATACTCAAGCAAATATTTTTTCGTGAGTTAATCAAAAACCAATGCAAAAATACAAAATTATCTCAACTCACGCAATTATTTTTACACTTTTTCATTTTCAACTTCAGAATTTCAACGCACAAAAAAAAGCCCGCACCTTTCGGCACGAGCTTTTTTGGCTTACCGCTTACCGCTTAAATGCTTACCGTAAGCCAACTATGCCATAAACCGTAAGCCGTAAGCACCTAAGCTATTAAGCAACAATTGCACTCTTGATGGTCTCCACGATATACTTCACATCCTCATCGCTCACATACGGTCCGGCAGGCAAGCACATACCCACTTTGAAGATGGCCTCTGAAACACCATTCACGTAGGCAGGACAGTTCTTATATACCGGCTGTTTGTGCATTGGCTTCCATACAGGCCGTGCCTCTATGCCAGCTGCATCCATATAGACACGCAATGCTTCCACATTGTCATTCGGTTGGCAATCCGTAACGGCTGATGAAGCAGCATGGATAACACCCGCAGCACCGCCAACAGCTCCAGTCACGATGGTCTTGTAAGCATTCTCCTGGCCTTTGATGCGGAGCGATGGGTCTAAGGTTATGGTACATAACCAATAGTTACTGTCGAAGACAGGAACCTTATCTGTGTTATCCGTACCATCTGTGTGACCTTTAGGCTGCGAATGCACGGCGATGCCGGGCACGCCAGCCAGCAGCTCCTCTTGCAGAGTCTGCACGAAATCCAGCAGGTTCTCCGGCTGGCCGCCACCAATGTTGTAAACCGCGTATGGAGCCAGAGGCAGGCCGTCTTCGCCATTGCGTTTCTCTGGGGCTTTCGCCATCACGCGAACAATGCCTTCCACGATGTCGTCCACATAAGTGAAGTCCCTGCGGCAGTTGCCGTAGTTGTAAATTTGGATGGTTTCACCCTTCAGCAGCTTGTTGGTGAAGCCAAAGTAAGCCATGTCGGGCCGCCCGGCAGGGCCATACACGGTGAAGAAGCGCAAGCCGGTGCTAGGTATGTTGTAGAGCTTCGAGTAGCAATGGGCAAACAGCTCGTTGCTCTTCTTGGTGGCTGCATAGAGCGAAACGGGGTTGTCCACCCTGTCCTCCACCGCAAACGGCACCTTCTTGTTGCCGCCATACACGCTGCTTGAAGAAGCATACACCAAGTGTTGCACACCCTTATACCCCTCATTGCGGGCTTGACCCGCAATCTCCTGATCATACGAGTGCCTACACGCCTCCAAGATGTTATAGAACCCAATGATATTACTCTCAATATAGGCATCAGGATTCTCAATGCTGTAGCGAACTCCCGCTTGAGCCGCAAGGTTTACCACCACATCGAACTTATAGTCCTCAAAGAGTTTATCCACCAAAGCCTTGTCAGCAATCGAGCCTTTCACGAACTTATAGTCTATCCCCTCGGGAACCATCGCTTCAAGTTCCTTCAAGCGATAATCTTTCAAACTGACATCATAGTAAGCATTGAGATTATCGATGTTCACAATCGCTGCGCCCTTCACGTCAGCAAACAGGCGCTTTATCAGGTTCGAGCCGATAAAACCGGCACCACCTGTAACTAAGATTTTCTTCATTGTTATTATTGTGTTTTCGTTATTCTATGTCAATTCCGTTGAGCCATATATGAGCCAATTGTGATGCAATTCAACATCAGCAACATCATAATATTTTTCATTGAATCACAATTATTTACAGTCTCAAATCAAAATCTCAAAACCTGTAAACCGATGCATTCCTGATGCAATCGTGAGCCAATTGTGAGCCATTTAATAGTTTCGAATCTTGTAATAAGCTCCGGCACCATGTCCAACCTGTTCAAGCAAAACATCCAGTTTCTGCAACAAACGTGTAGCCGTAGGCTTACTTACGACTAATAACTTTTGAACATCAGAATTCGTCACTCTGTGATTCTTCAGAACGTGTTCCAATACAGGTGCCATTCGTTCTTCAAGTCCCATAGCCTGCACCTGGGCGCTCACATCCGCATAATGCGTAACCCTCAGCCCATCCTCTGTTTGTACGATAGGAGGTAACAGCCCTGCCTCCTCGTTCTTCCTAACTATGCGCCTATAGCCCCGCCCCCACGATTCAATATCGCCCGAGCGGAAAAACACATTGGCCAGAGAGGGGTTAAACGGCATCGACGGGTGTTTTACAAATAGCCTGCCTACCGACCATCCCACTGGCAGCTGGCCATAGTTCCAAACCGAAAGATGGTCAGGGTAAACACTTATCTGAATTGGATAACCCGACGTATAGTCCTTGTTGATGATGGCGTTCAGCACGCTCTCGCGAAGCGAATCCTCTGGATATTGAATCCTCTCGCGACGATGGTGTTTCTCATACGAGATAGCATGAATCAAATACCTCTCTTCAAGCAGCCTGATTACCTCGTCCACTTGTAGCATCAATGGTCCATGCACCTCATCTTGGAACACCAAGTCATCATCTTCTCCAGCAAAGAACCCTAATTTGATGTAAGCTCCCGATACAAATCTCTCAGGATTCGGGTGAAACAACATTGCAGCAGACCTTTTCAGTTGTCCCGTGCTATCGTCCACCAATAACAGGTTTGAGAGCAACATCTCATCGCTATCCTCAAGTACATCTTTATCCACACGCCCACTTTCTGCAGCCTCCTTGCGGAAACGTTTAAATGCGTTCTCAGACAAGTCAGTTACCTTCACATTCGGAACAACAAACTCATCCCAGTGTATGCCCATGCGCTCCAGCAAGAATTTGTTCAACGACGCACCCTTCAACTCCTGTTTCGTGCTGCCACTGCGGTAATGATACTGCCCCTTATAGTTGATGGGGTTGCTGTATGGAGGAACCACAATCTCAATATACTCCTTCCCTTCTTCTTTCAGTAGATTAACATCCACAATAATTCCCAGAACATCCTTAATCTTGTTCGGAATGTCCTCCATCAGTTTCTTTGAATCATCCACCCCTACTACCTGGCGGTCATCATTCACACCAATATAAATGCGACCACCCTGAGCGTTGGCAAATCCGCAAATCCATTTCAGATATTCGTCTCGCCAGCTCTCTTTATGCTCAATATTCTGTGATTCTTCTATCATAATTCAATATATTCAATCTTCGTTTTTTTAATACCTCAGATCTCCGCCTCAACCACATCCCATATTTCTCTTAGTTCTTCACAATCCATATTATCGAATCTATCCTTTTGAATGGCAACGCATAAAAAATAGCGCGGCCTACTTATGCCAACATAAACCACTCTTAGACTTTTAATGGTATCCTCATCAGCCCCAGTGTACACTACGCCTTTAAATTGCTCTTTTAGTCGTTCCGACTCATAATACTTGTTATAAAAGGTTTCAAGATATAAAGTTGCCGCGTGCGTCTCACCTTTCACAGAATGAACCGTGGCCACCTCTATCTCTACATCACCTTCTTTGTAAATATTTCCTTTTGGAGCATCCAGAGCATCCTGCCCCCCTGCAGCACCGGCATTAAAGAATGTATTAGCGATTTCTGTCGCCTCTTCCATTCCAAATAGCGGCAAAAATGTACCTGACAGATACTGATAGATTTCCTCTTTCAAATGTGACTTTTTTTCCGCATTGATGTCAGTTGCCGCATACATTGCCCATTTCATCACCTTACCAAGAAACTCTTCTTTATTCTTAGCATCTAACGACGTCAAGTAGTCAAGCAGAGAGGTTCTGTTATAGCGTTTGGAATTATTTCTCACATCACATAAATCCAAGAACTCGATTATGCCCTGAATAATGGACGCCCCACAATCTTTTACTGTCCCTTGATAATTCTTAAATAAGAAATCATCAAATGAATCACCCTCAACCCTTGGCTTAGTGTTTTTCTTTTCAAACGACGGATAATATGATTCTATATACCTCTTCTGCTCAGTAGCACCTTTTTTCCCCACCCAACCACAAGCTTTGATATTTACTCTATGCAACGGATCTTCCTTCTTCTCCTTGTTGGCAAGATTCAGCACAGAAATGTTATCCATCTCTGGAATATGTGTCGTTCTCAGTAATTCCGCATACTTCGGCAATACAGCGTGAGGATCTTCATAAGTGATGATGACTGGTTTAAGCGAATAAACATCCTCGTTACCAACGAGAAGACGGTTATCTTCCATGCATAAAGAGCGCAACGGGCGGGCTATGTTTTCTCCGAATCGATTACTATTCCGTATATATAAAACATTTTCGGCTCTCAATTCAACATTATCACTGTCACCAATTCCATCACCTTCAAAGATTGCTTGACAATAATCTCCAAACCGCTGAACAACGACTTTATCATCTGCAAACAAACTTTTTATCAGCTCAGCCTGTTGTTTGTCGCAATCTTGAACCTCATCTATAAATAAGTATTTAAACCTTTTATCTGAGAAACTGCTAAAATCAATTCCTTTTTCTCGAATATACCTGAACGCCAAATCGTATGCATCTTCAAAAGAAAGAATGCCCTCTTTAAACATTTCCTCTTTTATTCTGAGAAATTCTGTACCAGTTTCTGTTGTGATACCAATATGACCACTATCTGTTATCACCCAACTATTCAACCAATCAATCTTAAATTTTAGAATTGTCTCTTTCCCTTCATTATTAATAATTCCTTTATTCTTTAAGCGAATCAACTTCTGAATAGCTTTTGGCACGTTTGCAAAATCATAATCTTTAAACTGAAAAATATATTTCGAAGATCTAGGGCCTTTCTTTTTGATGACTTTTGCACTTAGCATGGCATCAATACCACCCCATGCTGTGATTTCCGTATCTTCCACAACATGTTCTTTCGACACAATATGAGAATAGACGTAAGCACGCAATTTATTACCGAAAGGCAAACTGCTATATTTTTTCAGTAGCACCGCCATAGCAATATCATTATCTACATACTGGATCTGGCTACCATAAAAATAATGAAGTGCCGCAGCTGCAACATACTTATGAAGAAAGGTCTGGATTGTACCAAAGAAATTAGGATAGCTAAAAAGCACATCCGCTTTAGGGCCAACTTTTGCTTTAATTTCTTCGATGGCGACATTGGTATGTGTAAGTACGCACACTCCTCTTCCATCTTCCAATGGCAACTTATTGGCAAGAATAATCAGCTTTGCCAGCAAAGCCGTAGTTTTACCACTTCCCGGACACGCTTGAACATAGCAACTGCTATCCTTTTTAATAACCTCAACTCTTTGAATATCAAATTGCTTCTTTCCATTTAAAAGAATATCGTGTGCTATTTTTATTTCATCATCCGTTGCAAATGCCATACTAATTACCTTTTTCGGAATTATGCAGTAACATGTTCTATGGCCTTCTTTATATATTTCAGCCTTTCATCGTTCTCTATGATACCTTTGACCTTTTCTCTTAAGTCATCATTCCCTTTTATTGGAGGCAACTGTCCCGCAATCATCCCTGCCAGATATTGTGCAGTAATTGCTTTGCTAATTGTACCATCATTCAAGGGTGCAAAAATATTATAAGCCTCATCGTTTGTCACGACATGGCCATCAGGATATTCCACCTTAACTATGCCCCATAATTCTAGCAACCGCTCATCTGTCAAATCATCTTCAGGGGAATTCTTTTCTATCTGAGCTGCCTTTATTGCCAACACCAAAAGTCTATAAAGCCCACTTTTGGCCATCTCATACTCAAGTGTCCAATCTATTGGCAAGAATATTTCGGTTTTTCCCTTGTTTATCTCACCTTTCAAACGATTCGTCTTTTCCTCCCTAATTATAGAAAGAATTGCTTCGTTCAACTTAGTCTTTTTGTCATCCGTCAAAACTGCTTTCAAACGATTAATTGTTTCTAAAATGGGAGCAAAGTTTGCTGTCTTATTTGCGCGAACATCATTCTCGAAAGCAGTTAAACTACTAAAAGTACTTGCCATAGAATCATAATCAACTTCTTCTGTGATAGCTTTTAAGTCATCAAGTACTGTTTCTTTCAACCATAATTCAGGAGTCTTATGGTCTTTACTATTGTCATCATAGTATTCAATTGCTCTAACATCAAGGTCTGAGACAACAGAGATTGGCATGTCAAACGTCTTGCCATCCTTGCGCTTAAAGATACTCACATAACGCTTATATGCAGTACTACCCACATTGACTATAGAGACACCGTGCTTATGCAGGTGCTTATCCATCAGCTCTGCGATGGCAGGGATAAGAAGGTTTTCTGCATCCCCCTCAACCATAATGAGACCTTTTGCAAAGAAGAGATTAGCCTTTGTGGCATCAAGAAATCGCTCAAGAAATTTATAGTCAGCGGGAGTCATCATCGTGAAAGCTGCAGCCATTGGATACACTTCCTTGTCTTTTAGAACAATAAGGTTTTCAAGCCGTATCTTCGATGCCAACGTGATGCTGTGTGTGGAAAGAATGAATTGCTCGTTGTTCTGTTGAGAGGATATATAATCAATCAACCGCAACTGATACTGTGGATGAAGGTGTGCCTCCAATTCTTCAACCAGAGCAAGCTTTAATCCCTTCTTCTGATTGTTGAACAAAAGCATTTCAGCTGCAATACACAATAGGTTAAGCGTTCCAAGTCCTGACTTGTTACCCTCCATAATGAGATCGAGCAATCTTAATATCTCTGTCAGCTCCCCTCCTGTCAGTTTAATCTGAGCATTACGCAGATCCCCAGTAAGTAGAAAATGTTCTCTTAGAAACTTATTGATTTCTCCCGTTATTATCTCACCGTTGCCTCCAACCTTGAAATAATCCTCTATTGTATTTTTCAGATTCTCATAATCAGTCTCCAGCTTGTGCTTTGTGCTATTACCCCGATTATCCTTCTGAGTCTTAAACAATTCGTGAGCTCCTAGTATTTGAGCTAGCCTTGACTTGTAACCATGAGTCATATCCGTGAGGGCATCTCTGAGTGGTTTGAAATATACAACTTTCAATAGATCTCTCGCCTCAGAGTCCATTCTGTCTGCTTGTCCTTCTATCCCAGCAGAGAATGCTGGCATAATCACATTATCCTTTCGCTTAGCAAACAGCCATACTTTCAATAAATACCTTGTCTTATCTTCACTCCAAGACAGCCATTCCCAAAACAAGCCTGAATCCTGCTCATTCAGACCATCAAACACACACTCTATCTTGAATTCCTCCTTACGGTTTCCATTGATGTCCTGATAGAAGTCTTTATCGTCAAACTGGATATATTCACCACTTTGAGTCTTCAAAGCGTAACGGATGGCATCTACTATAGCTGTCTTACCAGAGTCGTTCTCTCCAATAAGCACATTTACACCTTCATGGAAATTCACCATCAGGCCAGGCTCTCCGTTAGGGCCTTCACAGTATTTCCTAAAGTTCCAAAGTCTGAGTGTTGAGAGATACATAAACTTGTTGTCAGCTAATACTAATCAAGGTTCTCTTCCCCAACCCAACGATACTCTCTGGTGTAACCTTGTCTTGTTTCATACCTACGCTTGGTATCGTCAATCAGCACACGTTTTAATAGATGGCCAGCGGCTCGGCCTGCTTGTTGCACAGCATAGTCACCGTCACCATCGCTTTCTGCAAGATAATGATCATACAGGGAAATCAGTGGCGTACCTTGCCAAAAGAAGTTTGCTCCACCAAGCAAATCACGGGCTGCAAACCATTCTCCATGTCTGTCTCTACACCACACATGCACTGCACCAAGCAAGAAAGCTCGCATTTCACGGGTGTCATCATCAGTAAAACCACCTACATTTTTATAGGAAGAATCGTTAATAATCATAATGGTATATGTCTACAACAAAGCCAATGCAGCTGTAATGAGAGGATTAAGTTGATTTGCAACAACGCTGGCACTGAACCCTGTTAAGAATGACGGAATAAGCTGAAAGCATCTTTTCAAAAAAATATTGGCTGGCTTATCCTTTTTCAGTTCATCTTTAATATCTTTTGAAACTTCTTCATAATCAGTATTAGGTCCGGCTTCAGCTGCAATTTTATCAATTTCCTTAATGATTCTAAGAAGTTCATTCTTGTTTTCAACATTGATTTCATTATTGCTACCAACAACGGTTGTGGCACCTTGGGCGTTCACACTCCCACTACCGGTATTCACGATACCAGCATTAATTGTTATTCTATTACCCATATTTGGATTGTTTTTAATAAATGTATTAAAATCTATATCTTCCTCTTTACTAACTTCTAAGAGAAAATCAATCAGCACTGATTTTACAGAAACCAAAATCTGCGAAACTGCGGCAGGTGTGGTATATTGATAAGCGTCTTGAATATCGCCATTGATGAACTTATTCTATATATTGATATATGAATACGGGAACTTTAGTGCTGATTCTCCCATCTTTCTCACTATTCTTGCAAAGGTTCTCTATTTCACTAATCGGGTTTTGAAAGCCCCATTTTGAAAGACGATTACTCACATTCTCGTCTTCAATCATATCAATTGGAAAATCAACACTATCCGTTCTTACATATGGTATATACACAATTACCTTGAGCCCAGAACTAACAAACCTGTATTTAGGAGGCATTTCGTCCCCGTAGCCTTCAAGTTCTTTTGTAACCCAACCAAGCAATTCATTATCACCTTTTTTGGATGCAAAGATTTTTGTTTTCAATAATATTTCCGCCAAAGGGCGATTATTCATTATATCAGACAGTATATTCTCAGCAAGTTCCTTATAATCCATCATACTTCCTTTTTACAATAAGATTAAGATCTTGGATCCTCCATTACAGCCCTACAAATACCGATTCGCCTCTCGTGTTGCTCAATAATTTGCCTATACAATGAAATCATCATGATTAAATAGTGGGAACGGCATCTACGACTAAAGAACCTTTTTACAAGTTCACAATATTCCCGTTCGTACATCTGTTTGCCTTCAATATTGTCTTCCAATGATGAAATTGCCATGTCGTATGCATATTCGCCATACAAGCTGAAAAACTCCTCAACATCATAATTGTATCGATTCTTTTCTTCCTCTATATTGAGAACATCCAGATAGCCTGATTGTTTAACAAGTTCCACTATCTTTTCGTCGTCCTGGGGATTACGCAGCACATATTCTGACAAATCATTCATATTACGAATCCTACCGCCATTAAAGCTCTTTAATGAATCGAACAACGTTTCAGTGGCCTTTATCATATCGTCAATCACATTATAAGTTGCAGCAAAATTCAGATCAAAGTCCTTAGCCTCCCTGCAAAAATCACGATGTACAGTAACATATTCCGACTCCATTAACTGCTGCGGGGTACACATCTCAACATTGTCAACAATTTTCAAGCCCGAGAATGCGTAAGCCTTGGCGACCAATCGAGTGCAAAGCTGTGCGTTTTCAGTATATCTATCAGTTATACCATGTTCCATCCTGACCACATCCGCCAGAGCATAAGGGTTGCCAACAACGAACCTGGCATAGTATATAGCGGCATTGATTGTGATAGGCGACAAGTAATCCTCCTTTATGCGTAATACACATGTGTCAGTTGTATCGTCAAACAAAAGGCGTGACAAATTCCTTGCTCCAACCCTTGTATATGCCTCGATATAGGAAGAACGCCCAACATACAGTATAGCATGTGAATACTCACTATGCGTGGCTTCCCTAATCTTTTGGCTCAATTCATCATTCGGGTAACGAACAAGGATGATATCACCAGGGATAAGTTTTGCTAAATTGTAAATATACTTCATCACCAGTTAAAACTATCTATTTTTTTATAAAGACTTTGTTTTGCCAAATCAGTCTCGATGAAAAAATCCACAAATACATAGAGGGCTTCTTTGGCTCCCGAAGTGTTGTATTCATATAAGGCGAAACTACTTGAACTATCATATAACATACCGTCAATATCTACCAATTTGTAACACACGTCAGAATCCTTGTTATCTTTTTCCACCCCGAATGAAATCATATCCATATCCAAACCAATCCCCTTCCCATCGGTACAATTTACAAGATCTCTAAGTTGGACCAACAATGAGTCAATATTGGCAATATCATTCAACTTGTTGTTAAGGAGATACTTCTCTGGTAGATTGCCGAAATACCTATTCCTGACGCTGTTGGGCGAGACATACACCATCTTATCCGTAAACAAATCTTCCATCAGAATTGCAGGCAGACCATCCACCCTGCACTCTTCCAAAAAAGCCAGTATCATAACGCCTGTTTGTTTGAGATAGGCATAGTTTTCGAGAACTTTCTGTGGTATCAACCTATTGCTCACCTTAACAACAGCATTCAGACCACTTTGTGGCAAAGGTTTATTATATTTATACACCTTGCCATTTGCACCCTCTCCTATCATTGAAAGGTCTGTATAAGAAATATACTCCATCGTGTTAATCCTTTAACTTTGAATCATGAACCTTGAACCATGCTGCCTGACCAAAGGGGATGGCCTGCGAGCCTGATGAGCAAACCATAAGTTACTACCACCTCGGCCAAAACAAAAAACTACAAAATTCCCAAACCGCTTTCAAATACTTTATACTTACCTCTCCCCAACTAACTCTAATCTCTCCACTTACCCTAATGCTCCAGCACCCTCAGTCACATCGTCGGATTGGGGTTACTCGTCGAAAATCCTCGGTTTATCTAGAGTTTTGACGATGTTCGAGAGCCTTTTTTTGACTTTGCAAAAATAAAAAAATTTCCTCAACTTTATTGCCATTCTTTAAAAATAGTGATTAATGCAAAAAAGGCCAGACCCCCATCTGGGAATCTGACCTTAAACTGTATGTGGTAAGCTGAATGCAGGCCGTAGGTCATAAGCCCCTAAGCCATCATCTCCACCTTGGCCAAAGCAAATAGCTGCAAAACTGCCACACCGCTTTAAAATACTTCATAATTGTCAAATAGCAAGAATATCAGCGTCCGTCAGCGGCTCATACTTCCCATCTTTCACTGCCAGCACCACAGAGCCTGATTCCACCGCACGTATAGAGTGCCATTGTCCGGCAGGGATGTTAATTGCCACGTTGGGGCCATTGGGTGTTAGCACGATCGAATCCGTGCAGATACGCTCCAACTCGTCATAAAATTCTTCCACCACTCGGCCACGGATGCACACTACGGTTTCAGAAGTATGCTGATGCCTGTGGATACGCTCGGGCGAGCCTGGCTCGATGGCATTCAGCATCCTTTGTGAACCATCATCTTCCGAATTGCGAAGGTCGTAATTCATCCGCAATCTTGGTGAAGCTTTAGCCTGCTCGGTCAATTGATTTAATAACGACTGATTAATCACCATTAGAACTTCAAACTATCAACTATAAACTCGCCAACTGACTTTAAACTATAAACTATAAACTCTAAACTTTATAAAAACAGCCCTTCCAGCGTCACCACGCGCTGCACACGG
>Ga0265301_10004904_pt1 | contig 13328 bp, 10 predicted proteins | sample AusTroGonzalo_MG_2_FD_193488 | JGI IMG/M metagenome (GOLD analysis project Ga0265301, IMG submission 193488) | Bovine rumen microbial communities from tropical cattle in Woodstock, Queensland, Australia - Gonzalo_04 | ecosystem: Host-associated > Mammals > Digestive system > Stomach > Rumen ...
AAGTTGCGCGACGTCAGGCTGGCCACGCCTTTTACGACCATCCCGTTTCATCCCCACAAACTGGCCATCACTCTCTTTATCGCCGAGTTCCTGTATTATGCCCTGCGATCTGAACAGCGCAACGAGCCGCTTTTCGACTATATCACCAACAGCATACAGTGGCTCGACAGCCAGACAGACCGCTTTGCCAATTTTCATCTGGTGTTTCTCATGCGACTAAGCCGATTCTTGGGTTTCTACCCTAACCTCGACGACTACGAGGCGGGCGATTACTTCGATTTGCGAGAGAGTGTGTTTTGCAACACACCGCCAATACATCGCGATTTGCTCCACCCCTCCGAGGCCGAGAAACTGCAACTGATGATGCGCATGGACTATCCCACGATGCACCTCTTCAAACTGTCACACCAAGAGCGCGACCGACTGTTGGAGGTGGCCGTAGTGTATTATAGACTGCATCTGCCCAACTTCCCAGAGCTCAAGTCGTTGGCCGTACTCGAGCAGTTGTTCTGAGAGGTCAGCGAGTGAAGCGTTTCAAGATGAAACGAGGGCTACAACGCAGGAAGAATCCGACAGAGAAATTAAATCCCATCGACTCGTTGGCGAAGGAACAGAGATAGGTATCGACCTTGGCGCCAAGGATACAACTAGGGGAGAAGGTGTGACTCCACTCGGCGCCGATGTGCGAGGTGAGGCCATGAGAGAAGTCGCGGCCAAACTCGGTGGAATAGGTGCAGAAGAAAGGGGAGCCATAGAGCGTACAGAAATCGCGGGCCCAGACTGTCGTAGCAAAGAGACGGCACTCGCGCAGCACATCGGCACTGAGCGTGAGCGAAGCACCAAAGCCCGTACGGAAGGGCCACACCTCGCCAAACTGCTGCCAGCTAAAAAGACCTGTGGCCTCGGCCGTCAGGCTGTTGACAATACGACCGTCGGCATGCCATCGCAGTCCCAAGCCAAGGGCGGCATTGTCGAAGGTCTGCACACCCATATCGGTAGAGTCGATCTCGCCGCCACGATGCTGCATGAGGATATCGATGGGGAGATAGACGGCCACTGGCGACTGCGGCTCGTTGAGGGCGATGCGCTGCGAAAGACCGAAGGTCAGAGCCTCCTGATGGGTGTCTTCGCGGAAGATGAAACTCTGCCAGTTGATCCACGTATCGAGGTGGTAGCGGGGTTTGTCGACAAGGATCTGAAAGCCCATCTCAGGGTCTTGCGAGAGGTTAACCTCGGCATTCATCATGGGTTCGACGAGGCCGTGATTAGCACCACCATAAAGCGTTCCGAAGACGAAATTCACACAACCCACCTGAGCCTGTGCTCGCAGGAAAGGCAGTAAATGGGCCCCACGCTGATATTGATTGCCCTTCCATCGGGCAATGTCGTGATAGGCAAAACAAGGATATTTATTCGCACCACTGAAGATCAAGGCATGAACACCTGCCTCGATGCGCACAGCATCGTGGGGCTGATAGGTGAGTCGTGGTTGCAGCCGAAAGCCCGGAAGGGTATAGCCAGTCACGTGCTCACCATCGAACTCATTGTCCTTGAAAAACGCCAATGCCTCGACATCGACGGCCAGGCTTTGGGTGTCGTCGGCAGAGAGGTGATAGTCGGTGGCTGCCATCCGTGTGGCCAGTTCCTGAGCATGAAGGCCCAGGGAATAGGCTGAGAGAACGAGGATGACAACTAATCTAGGCACACTCAGAACTTGATGACACTCTGGATGGGGTCTGACGACTCTGTGGGAGGCGTATCGAAGTCGAGAATCTCCTCGCCACCTCCAGCCTGAGAGTTGATGCTATCAAGAATCTCGCGCGTTCGCTTATAAGTAGGTGTCGACTCTACAGCAGAGATGACATCGTCGTTGTCGAGATCTTCGGGACGGAACAAATAGATGTTCGGACGACGCTTGTAGCGCTTCGTGGCGCCCTCGCCACCATAGTAGCGGTTACGGCGGTCCTGACGCTCAGCGGCCTTCTCCTGCTCGGCAGCGATGCGATTGATGTCTTCCTGACTCTGTTTCTTCAGGTGGTTGCCCATACCGTCGATGCTCTCGATGCCGAAACCTGTGGCAAGGATGGTCACCTTGACCTTCTTACCCAATTCGAGGTCAGTGGCAAGTCCCCACTTGATCTCGAAGTCGTTGCCGAACTTGGCCATGAAGTCGTTCACATCGTTCATCTCTTCCATCATCAGCGACTGCTGACCATCTTTCGAGCCAGCGAACGAGATAGAGAGCAGTATCTTCTTCGAGTTGAAGATATCGTTGTCGTTGAGCAACGGTGAGTTCAGAGCGTCCTCGATGGCTTTCTTCACACGGCCTTCGCCCTCACCATAGCCTGTGGACATGATAGCGACACCGCCGTCCTTGAGCACGGTCTTCACATCGTTGAAGTCAAGGTTGATCAGGCCGTGAACGGTGATAATCTCTGCAATCGACTTGGCGGCCACAGAGAGTGTATCATCGGCCTTACCAAAGGCGTCGAGCACAGAAAGTTCGGGATAAATCTCACGCAGACGTTCGTTATTGATCACGAGCAGGGCATCGACATGCTTCTGCATCTCCTCCACACCGTCGAGAGCCTGGTCGATCTTACGGTCGCCCTCGAAACGGAAGGGAATGGTGACGATACCCACGGTGAGGATACCCAACTCCTTAGAGACACGGGCGATGACAGGTGCAGCACCAGTACCGGTACCACCACCCATACCAGCGGTGATGAAGGCCATGCGGGTGCCATCGGAAAGCATGGCACGGATATCCTCGATGCTCTCCTCAGCAGCCAAACGTGCCTTCTCGGGTTTATTGCCGGCACCAAGACCTTCCTTGCCTAACTGCAGATGAACGGGTACAGGCGAATCGTTGAGTGCCTGGTTGTCCGTGTTGCAGAGTACGAACGTGACATCATGGATGCCCTCACGATACATATGGTTGACGGCATTACCACCACCGCCACCAACACCAATCACCTTGATGATGCTATGTTCCTGCTCCGGTGCTCCGAAGTCCAGAATCTGAATATTGTTATTGTCCATGGATCTAACTTTTTGCTTTTACCTTTTACTCTTTCACATTATCACTCCTCTTCGATCATCGTCTTACCGAATTTTAGGAGGCCTTTCTTCAACTTATTCCAAGTACTGTTCTCCTTACGGATGCGATCTTCCTCCTCCTTCAAGCGGAGTTCCTCTTCCTGACGGGCGCGGTCTTCCTCTTCCTGCTGACGGCGACGCTCCTCCTCGGCTGCTTTCTTCTCATTCTCAGTGCGTATGACGCCCTGCGGAATCTCAGTGGCCTGGCGCGGTGTACGAGAATCGGAAACTACGGCAGAGGGTTCTCTCTTCGTGCTGAAGAGGTCGCCATTAGGATTAACCTCGCCACCAGCACAGTTCAGATCACCCTTGACCAACAGGCCCAGCACTGTATTCATCATGCCGTTGTGGGCCTTGATATCGTCGTTATTGGAGAGAATGGTCTGCGTGACGAACTTAGCGATACGGATCTTCTCGACGTGGGTGTGGTTGGTGAAGGCGCGCTCGATGTTCCTCATGTTCGAGCCGCCACCTGTGAGGATGATACCACCCAAAAGTTTGTCGTAGAATTCCGACGGCACCTGGAACCACACATTCTCGATGATCTCCTCCAGACGCCCCTCAACGATCTCGATGAACTTACGGCTCTCGATCTGACGCTCCGTATCGATGGAGTATTTCAGGTCGTTGTCGATTTCATTGTTGTCGGTGAAGGCCGAGGCGTATTTCAGTTTCATGTGCTCAGCATCGCTCTCCTCCATCTGCAGGGTGGCAATATCCTTGGTGATATTGTTACCTCCGAGGGGGATGACGGCGAGGTGGCGCAGGATATTCTTCGAATAGACAGAGACGGTAGTGGTGTCTGCACCGAGGTCAACGAGCACACATCCCGAACGCTTCTCAGCTTCTGTGAGCACACTGTCGGCGAGTGCCAGCGGGGCAAGGTACATCTCTGCCACACGAATGCCAGCCGTCTCAAAACACATATTCAAGTTCTTGTAGAAGGCCTTACGCTCGAGGATGTTCAGGAAATTGCCTTCGATATGAGTGGCCTGGATACCTACGGGATCGAGCTGCAGTTGTGAACCCACCTTATACTCCTGGACAGCAGCGTCGAGGATCTCCTGATCCTGATAGGTCATGTTGCGGTTGGCATCCATCAGTTCGATAACCATGTCTTGAGTGACGATAGTCTCGCTGGGCAGATCCTTGGTGATGACATTACGGATACCACGAATAGACTGTCCGCCTACACCGACATATACCTGTGTGATCTCCGTCTTGAGTTGATTTTCCAACTTCTTGATGATGTTAGAGAGGCATTGGGCGGTCTTGTCGATATTATAGACCACACCCTTTCTGATGAATGAGGAAGAACTCTCCTTCACAACGGCCAGTACGTTGATGCTGCCGTCGAGGTTCTTCTGTCCTGCGATACCGGTCATCTTGGATGATCCGAGTTCGATTGCTACGATAAATTCCTTTGCTGCCACCATATATACTTACATTTTACTTATTTACGAATTACAAATAACGTTTTTACAGATTGTCAATCTTATGTTTCCTTTTCTTACAGATAATTTGATTGTCGAATTCCACATTAACATAACTGTATTTATTCCAGCCTGCCTTGTTCAGACCATAGAGATAAAACTTGCGCATACGTTCCAGTTTCTTACCCACTCCCACAGGAGCACCGATAAAGATGATATGATCACCCACACGAGGCACGAGCTCCATCGTGCCGTCGGCCAAGACATTGATCTGCACAATCTGATTCTGCCAGAACTTATCCTTCATGATATGATTGGCCACACGACTCAGATTGGTCTGGGCATAACGGCGAGAAATATGACCCGTGGCCACAATGAGATCGTTGACATAACGGTTCTCTGGCATCACGTTGGCGTGGGAGTCGATGTAGTAGTTCTCGCCATTGACAGCCATCACCCTGACAACGGGCACACGCTGGCGAACTTGAATACAGACGTGGCCGCTCTGGGTCTTATGACACTCAGCCTTCTCGACGAACGGACTCTTCTGGAGCACCTCCTCTATCTGGCGCGGGTTAATCTCGCCCATAGCCTTCGAGAGGGGATAGACCTTCTCGGCACGCAATAGTTTGTTGATCTCGTCAGCCGTCAGGAAACCATCCACAATATTCGCCTCGATATCGGTTTTCACCTCCGTACAGTGGGTGGCGACCATGTCGGGCTTATTGAACGACGTGACGGCCATAACCAAGTAGGCGGCGATGACGATATCGCAGAGAACGAGGAGGGTTTTCTTCCAGCTGATGTGAATCATATATAATAATTCTCTAATTCTTGATCATTTGATCTTGCTCTTGAGGATCTTCGTGATCTGAGGAACCTGATTATCGAGGTCGCCGGCACCGAGTACGATCAGCACCTCAAAGTCGTGGGTCTGGACATAGTCGAGCACCTGCTCCTTCAGGATCATCTCTTTCTTCACGCCAGGCTTCAGATTGTCGTAGATGAGCTCGGAGCTGACACCCTCGATAGGCAACTCACGAGCGGGATAGATCTCAGTGAGGACGACCTCATCGAGTTGGCTCAGGGCCTCTGCGAAATCTTTGTAGAAATCACGAGTACGAGTGTAGAGGTGTGGCTGGAAGATCGCGGTGATACGCTTGTCTTTATACAACTCACGGATGCTCTTCGCACTCTGATAGATCTCTTTCGGGTGATGGGCATAGTCGCTGAGGAAGACCAGTTTACTATTCTTGATCTTGAAGTCGAAACGACGATCCACACCACCATAGGTCTTCATGCCATAGCGCAGCTCCTCGGCCGTACAACCATTCAACTGAGCCATCGCCATGGCGGCGATGCCATTCTCGATGTTGATCGGAATAGGCTGTCCGAGTTCTACATCCTTCACACACTCCAGAGGTGATACGAAGTCGAAGGTGATGCCACCATTGATCACTCGGATGTTCTCAGCGTGAAAATCACCCTCGTTGCGGCTATAGTCATAACGGCGCACACCAGCTTGCAGGTTCTCCTGCATCTCCAAGCCGCGACGGATGATCAAAGCACCTCCGGGCTGGATGAGTTCGGAGTAATGGCGGAAGCTCTCGAGGTAGGCCTCTTTCGTGCCATAGATATCGAGATGATCGGGATCGGTAGAGGTGATGACGCTCATCCAAGGGCGCAGCCAGTGAAACGAACGGTCGAACTCATCGGCCTCGATCACGACAAAGTCGGAATCGGAGAGGATATAGTTGGTACCGTAGTTCTTCGAGATGCCGCCAAGGAAAGCATTGCAGTCAAGATGACTCTGGTGCATGATATGAGCACACATCGTCGAGGTTGTGGTCTTGCCATGGGTACCTGCCACACAGAGGCCCTTATGGGTCTGTGTCAGGGTTCCGAGCACCTGAGCACGCTTCTGCACCTCAAAGCCGTTCTCACGGAAATAACAGAGTTCCAGATGACTCTCAGGGATGGCAGGGGTATAGATGACGAGACACGTCTCCTTACGTTTGCAGGAGAAAGGAATCTCGTCGATATTCTCCTCATAGTGGAGGAGCATACCTTCTTTCTCTAACTGGCGTGTCAGATCAGAGGGGGTCTTGTCGTAGCCTGCCACGATGAGTCCACGTTTCAGGAAATAGCGGGCGATGGCACTCATTCCGATGCCACCGGCTCCCACGAAATAGACTGACTTGATATCTTTTATATTCATTTTGCTAATTTGATGACTTCTTGTGCGATGATATTGGCAGAGTCGGGCAGTGCGAGTTTCTTCACATTTTCGCTGAGCGACTTCAAACGGGCTGCATCATTAACGGTGAGGATGGCTAACTCCAGCAAGGTGTCGGGAGCCTCAGCATCCTTCACGTAAAGGGCAGCCTCCTTATGAACCAGTGCCAGAGCATTCTTCGTCTGATGGTCCTCAGCCACATTCGGGCTAGGTACAAGGATCACGGCCTTGCCGATGAGACAGAACTCTGAGATACTGCTGGCACCAGCACGGCTGATAACGAGATCGGCAGCTTGATAGGCAGCACCCATGTCGGTAATAAAGTCCGTCACTTTCAGGTTGGGAATCTTCTTACCCTTCAAGCGCTCAGCTATCTCCGCACTATAGTACTTGCCCGTCTGCCAGAAGAACTGCACATTCTTCTCCTGTGCTTTGATGATATCGAGATGACGGAGCACACTCTCGTTGATGGTACGGGCCCCGAGACTACCACCTACCAGAAGGATGGTCTTTTTCTTCGGATCAAGGCCCAAACTATTCAAGGCCTCCTCACGTGTCAGTTGTGTGTCGAGCAGGTTCTGACGCACAGGATTTCCCGTCATAATGATCTTGTCGGCAGGGAAGAAACGTTCCATGCCTTCATAGGCCACACAAATCTTAGCTGCCTTGGCAGCCAACTGTTTGTTGGCGAGACCTGCATAACTATTCTGCTCCTGAATGAGCGTCGGGATGCCCATGCTATTGGCAGCACCAAGAGCTGCACTGCTGGCATAGCCACCTACACCCACCACTACATCGGGACGGAACGCACGCAATATCTTCTTGGCGAGCCATTTGCTTCTCAAATAATCGAAGGCCACGCCAATATTCGCAGGTTTCCACAACGGACGGAAGAAGCCACGTATAGGCAGGCCCTTGATTTCGTAGCCTGCCGCCGGCACACGCTGCATCTCCATACGTCCCTGGGCGCCGACAAACAAAATCTCGACATCAGGGCACAAGGTCTTGACAGCATTCGCGATAGATACAGCGGGGAAAATGTGACCTCCCGTACCGCCTCCACTGATGATAACTCGTAACGCTTTGCTCATACCTTATTTTTCCTTTTTACCTTTTCACCTTATCACCTTTACTAATTGCGTGCAAAATTACAAATTAAATTTCGTTTAACGACATTTTATCACTCTTTTTTTTCGCAGAGCGGCTCACACTTAATATGGCTCCAATATATATACAGTTGATGATGGTCGATGTACCACCTCTGGAGATGAGCGGCAGGGGCTGTCCTGTAACGGGTGCGATGCCTACTGCCACCAACATATTGAACGTAGCCTGGATGACGAGCATTAGCGCCAGCCCAAGCACAAGGAAAGCCGGGAAATTGTTGTCGCAACGGCTGGCAATACGGGCCGCACGGAATAACAAGACGATATACAACAGCACCACAAAGCCAGCGCCGATGATACCCAACTCTTCGATGATGATGACGAAAATGAAGTCGCTGAAGGCCTGAGGAAGGAAATCGCGTTCTATCGACTGTCCGGGGCCCTTGCCGATAATATTACTATTGACGATGGCGATATTGGCATGTGCCACCTGGGCATCCTTGTCGAGGTCGTAATCCTGAGGCGCCACATATTTCGAGTTCAACTTCTTGTCGATACGGTTCTTCCACGTGGCTAAACGGTGAAGAGGTCCCTTCTTCGTACTCTTCTCGGTATGACCATTGACGATAGTCTCCGTCTGCGTCTCGGCTGTATCGTTGTTCTCCAGACTACCTGCCATATAGATCAATCCGACAAACAAAACAACGAACAATACTGCACCAGCCATCATCTTTCCCAGTTGTACGAACGGCACACGACCAATGAACATCATCAAGAAAATGACCGCCATGATAAGGGCTGCTGTAGAAAGGTTCTCGAGTCCGATGAGGATGATAAAGGGGATGACGACGACTAGGATGAACTTAAAGGCACGCTTATCGGCTCCCTCCTCGCGTTGCATAGCACTGAGAATCTGAGCCGTGACAAGCACCATCGTTCCCTTTGCGATCTCAGACGGTTGGAACTTCAGTCCGAAAAGGCTGATCCAGCGGCCTGCATCGTTGGTCTTCTCTCCAAAGAATAATACCCACAAAAGCATGATTGCAGAGATGACGAGTAGGGCTGGTGTCATCAACTTGAAGAAGCGACAAGGGATATTCAGGATGACAATAGCCATAGCTACTCCGACGGCAATCTTCCAAGAATGGCCTATGATCGGTGTCAGATAATCCTGGCTCTTATACGTCAGGGAACTCGAAGCGGAAAACACTTCGACAATGCTGATGAGGCACAGAAAGAGGAGGACCATCCAAATGACCTTATCGCCCTTAAACAGATTCCCTATCTTCATATTCTTCGAGAGATTTACATATTTACGATTTAGAGATTACGAGCCAGTTCTTTGAACTGTTCGCCACGATCCTCCATATTCTTGAAGAGATCGAAAGAAGCACAACATGGACTAAGCAGCACGGTTTCACCCGGTTTGGCCAGTTCGTAGCAGGCTGCCACACAATCCTTCATCGAGTGCGTGTCGCGAACAGGGATACCCAGACTATCGAAGTTGTCGTGTAACTTCTGGTTGTCGGCTCCGAGATACACGATACCAGAGCATTTCTCCTTGACCAATGGTTTGATGGGATCGTAGTCGTTACCCTTGTCCTTACCGCCGATAATCAGCACAACCTTCGTCTTCATGGCCTCCAGCGCATACCAACAAGCATCGACATTCGTGGCCTTGGAGTCGTTGATATACTGCACACCACGCACCATGCACACCTTCTCCAGGCGATGTTCCACGCCAGGGAAGTCGCTCAGACTCTTGCGGATCTCCTCATTCCTAATACCGGCAACGTCAGAGGCGATACCAGCAGCGAGAGAGTTGTAGATATTGTGACGACCTGTCAGACTCAGGCTCTCCTGTTCCATATTAAACGGCTCAGGTTTCTCAATCTTGTACTGGCCTTCCTCGATATAGCCGATGACACCTTTTTCCTTCAGTTCAGAGAAGGGGTACTGCACAGCCTGGATGTCATACTTCTCCAGTTCCCGTTTGATGATGGGATCATCAGCCCAGTAGATGAAAGCATCCTGAGGCGTCTGGTTCTGGATGATACGCATTTTCGCATCAACATAATTCTGCATCTTGAAGTCGTAACGATCCAGATGGTCAGGCGTGATATTCAGCAAGATGGCAATATTGGCACGAAAATCATACATGTTGTCGAGTTGGAAAGAACTCAGTTCGATAATATAATACTCGTGCGGATCCTCTGCTACCTGCAGGGCTAATGAGTTGCCGATATTACCTGCCAGTCCGGCATCATAGCCAGCCTCCTTGAAGATATGGTAGATCAGCGAGGTAGTGGTGGTCTTACCATTCGATCCCGTGATACAAATCATCTTGGAGTTAGTATAACGTCCAGCAAACTCAATCTCACTGATGATATGGATACCCTTCTCCTTCACCTTCACGATCATAGGGGCTGTGTCGGGGATACCCGGACTCTTGATGACCTCATCGGCATTCAGAATCTTGGTCTCTGTGTGCTGGCCTTCCTCCCATACGATATCGTGATCGTCGAGCATCTTCTTATATTTGTCAGCAATCTTCGACATGTCCGATACGAACACGTCAAATCCTTCTTTCTTTGCCAGAACAGCCGCTCCCGCACCGCTCTCTCCGGCTCCTAATACAACAATTCTCTTCATATTCTATTTTATCTCATCTTCAAAGTTATAATCGTCAGGGCAGCCAAAATGATACTGACTATCCAGAAACGGATCGTGATCTTCGACTCATGGAACGGACGGTGGGGCCAGCCTTTTAGGATATAACGGCTGGTGGCATCCAACTGAGAGTCGAGTTTACGGAAGTTATCGTGGATTGGCGTAGCACGGAACACGCGCACCCGCTTACCCTTTCTTTTCTGAATCTTAAACCACTGTGTCTGGATGATCACACTCAGACTCTCCACGAAGAAGATGCCACAGAGGATCAGCAGAAGCAGTTCCTTATGGATGATCACGGCACAGACGCCGATGATACCACCGATAGTCAACGAACCCGTATCACCCATGAACACTTGAGCCGGGTAGGCGTTGTACCAGAGGAAACCGATCATGGCCCCGATAAAGGCACAGAGGAACACCACCAACTCCTCGGAGTGTGGAATATACATAATATCGAAATAAGAGGCATAGCCAATATGCGACGACACGTAGGCCAAGATGCCCAATGCCACACCGATAATAGCCGAGTTACCGGCACACATACCATCCATCCCATCATTCAGATTGGCTCCGTTGCTGACGCCCGTCACCACGAAGATCGTGATAAACACGAAAAGAATCCATCCGCCTGCCACTTTATTGTCACCCAGAAAACTCATGACATCCGAGTAGTTCAGGTTGTGGTTCTTGATAAAGGGGATGGTGGTATGCAGCGATTTCACCGCTTCTTTCTTATGCTTCACAACAATCTCCTGATTCTGCTGCTGTACGTTGACATTTTCACGCACCACGGCATCAGGACTCAGCCAGAGTGTCAGTCCGACGATAAAGCCGATGCTCACCTGTCCTACAATCTTCCACTTGCCTTTCAGGCCATCTTTATTTCGACGGAAGATCTTGATGTAATCATCGAGGAAGCCAAGGAATCCTAACCAGATGGTCGTGACAACCATCAGAATAATATAGATATTCCTGATACGACACAGCAGGAGCACTGGCACAAGGATACTCACGATAATGATGATACCACCCATTGTAGGCACACCCTTCTTCTCTACACCAAAGGGATCGATGCTCGGATCGCGCTCTGTCTCAAAAATCTTCCTGCGTTTCATCCACTTGATGAACCTCTCACCAAACCAGGCGGAAATCAACAAAGCCAGAATCAGCGTCAACAAGGCACGGAAGGAGATGTAGGACCACATGTGTGATCCTGGAATGTCGTATTGGTCGAGTAATCTGAAGAAATAGTACAGCATGCTATTGACAATTTAATTCTTAATTCTCAAATTCTTGACAGATATCTAATTCGTAACTCCAAAGATTTCGCGAACCACTTCCTTATCGTCGAAGTGGTGCTTCACTCCCTTGATCTCCTGATAGTCCTCATGGCCTTTGCCGGCAATGAGAATCACATCGCCCTTCTCAGCCATCATACAGGCTGTACGGATAGCTTCGCGGCGGTCTACAATGCTAATCACCTTCTTCATCTGACGGGCATCGAGACCTGCCAGCATATCATTGATAATGTCCTGTGGCTCTTCAAAGCGGGGGTTGTCAGAGGTAATGATCACACGATCGCTCTGTTTTACAGCCTCCTGAGCCATCAGCGGACGTTTTCCCTTATCACGGTTACCACCAGCCCCGCAGACGGTGATGACCTTACCTTTACCGTCGAGTACCTCGTGGATGGCATTGAGCACATTCTCCAAGGCATCGGGGGTGTGGGCATAGTCAACGATGGCCGTATAACCCTCCGGAGAGCGAATTGGTTCCAAACGACCGTTCACACTCTTCAAGGTACTCAGGATTACCAGGATATCCTCGGGTTGTTTGCCCAGCATGACAGCAGCACCATAGACAGCAAGCAAATTGCTCACATTAAACTTGCCGATGAACTGCACACCAACCTCTTTACCATTGATATCGAGATACATACCCTCAAAATGGCATTCGATAATCTTGGCCTTAAAGTCGGCCATCGTACGAGTGGAATAGGTTTTCACGGTAGCCTTTGTGTTCTGCACCATAAACAGTCCGTTCTTGTCGTCGGCATTGGTAATGGCAAAGGCTTCTTTGTCGAGTCCGTCGAAGAAAGCTTTCTTGGCATCGCGGTAGTTCTCGAAGGTCTTGTGATAATCCAAATGGTCACGAGTCAGGTTTGTGAAGAGACCACCCGCAAAACGGAGTCCACCAATACGCTTCTGGGCGATAGCGTGGCTGCTACACTCCATAAAGGCATACTCGCAGCCTGCATCCACCATCTTGGCCAACAGACTGTTCAACTCAATGGGATCAGGTGTGGTATGGTCGGTGGGAATAGCCTCGCCCTCAATATAGTTGCAGACGGTAGAAAGCAATCCGCACTTATGACCAAATTTCCTGAACATATTATATAATAAGGTAGCAATGGTTGTCTTACCATTGGTGCCAGTGACACCCACCAATTTCAGTTTTCTGGAAGGATCGCCATAGAACTGCGTAGCCACCTCACCTACCCATGCCTCGGTAGATTCGACTGCCACATAAGTAACGCCAGGTTCCCGTTTATTGGGGAAGTATTCGCACAGAATGGCTACCGCCCCCTGTTCGATGGCTTTGGGAATGAACTTGTGACCGTCGGTCTGGGTTCCAGGGATGGCCACGAACAGATGCCCTGCCTCAATACGGCGGGAATCAATGTTTACGCCCTTGATGTCTACTTCTACATCACCGATGACGTTCAGTACTTCGACATTCTTTAATAACTCCTTCAGTCTCATATCAAAAAACTTTAACTAC
>Ga0265301_10004907_pt1 | contig 13320 bp, 11 predicted proteins | sample AusTroGonzalo_MG_2_FD_193488 | JGI IMG/M metagenome (GOLD analysis project Ga0265301, IMG submission 193488) | Bovine rumen microbial communities from tropical cattle in Woodstock, Queensland, Australia - Gonzalo_04 | ecosystem: Host-associated > Mammals > Digestive system > Stomach > Rumen ...
CCGCCCATCCTCAAGGTCATCTCATTACCAGCACTTGCGCTGACGCCCACACCCAGCAGCAACAGCACCACCATTGCCAGCCTTACAACAAAGTCTTTCATCTCGTTCATCATACCTTTATTTTAGGTTTTACAGCGCAAAGGTATGAAAATTTCGATTAAGCAAAGCCAAAAATCATCGACTTTTTTGCTGAGCATAAGAAATTTGTGCGATATCAGCTCACAAAAGTACTAAAAGTCGGCTCAAATATGCAAGAATATGAGCCGATTTCTTTCAAATAATGAGCCGATTACAACTAAAGCACTTAAAAAGCGGATAATACGCAGCTTATTCTTGGCAGTAGACACCGGGCTCACACGGGGACAGTGAAGTGAATCCCTGTGTCCTTAACATCTCATTAGTGATTTATTTGATATCCAAATAGTCTTCTATCAGCCATCCGCACTTGTTGACCGTCACACGGTAGTAGCGGCCTGTCATGATTCGGTAGTCAGCTGTGTAATAAGGCTTGAATGCTCCTGAGGGGATTTGCTCTACAAAACTCTTGAGGTTCTGGAACAACACCAAAGTCTCTTTGTCAGGATTCTCGGGCTGGAGTAACTCTAACGAATATTTGGCTAACTTTGACAATCTGGCTTTTGGCATTTCGTACAGCAAGACAGAGAATGTCCTTTCGGGATTCCCCAAATTGGCAGTAGACTGCATACCGTGTATCGCGCCCAGCAGTTTGGCACCGTGCGCGACACGTGAGTACCAACTACCATCTATTACGGTGCTTGTGTGTTCGGCGTATGAGAAGAAATCGGGATCATCATAAGGTGAATAGCCAACCCTTACTACTAATCTGCCCTTGTCGTATATATCCCATAAGGGACGCGGCGATACGATGAATCCCATATACCAACGTGGCGCACTTAGTTTCAGAATCTCTCCGTCCAACCATTTCTTATCTTTATTAAGCGTCTCTAAGAGCTGCTTTTGCGGAACACCATCCTTGTCCCTTAGTTCAATAAGCTTATAGCGTCCCGTCCAACTCCAGACCCCACGACATTCCCTTATTTTCTTTTGAGGATGCCGTTTTAGGGGAGAGACTAACATCAAGTTTTCTCCAAAAGGGTTCCATACAACAGAATCATATCCTTCATAGGGAGACTTGTGGAACAGCATATCTTTGTTCTTGAAGAATGCTTCCTTCATCTCTTCCACTTTAACGGTGTCCCTAAAATGATTTTGGTTAAGCGAGGTCAAGTCATTCACGGAACGTTGTTGATACTCTGTCCATCTCTCGCCAAGATAATTGAAAGACACCTGGCCAAACGCACTTGACGTAACAAGAAGCGCCAGCAAAGATATTAATGATTTGATGTTTTTCTTCATAAAGAATATCGTTGGTTATTTACAATAATTGACTACTTTGATAACACATCAAGATTTTCTATTCGTCTTCATAATCACATAACCCATTTTTCTGGGCTCATGATGCTCAACGAGTCAAGCACATTAGTACCTGTTGAAGAAACAAATCTCAGATAAGTATGATTGTATAATGGCTCGTTGTCACCAGTAATGAGTTTATCGTCGTCACATGCCATAAACGACGAGACCATCAGTAGAACAAACAGGAATCTGTATTTTATTTGCATATCGTTGAGGTTTATGTAACTAATTATGGTTTCTAGTTTGTACTTAATCGGCCTCAAAGGTAAGTATTCTTCGTGATACAGACAAATAATTGTATAAAAAAGATTGTTAAAGAATATACTTAATAGTGTGACGGGTGACAGATGAAACATTAAATTACAAAAAGTATCACGCGTACCGCGCGAGCGCATAATGCGCACAAGTGCACATACGCACATGTGCGCGGTACGCGTAAGAAGTTTGAAAAATACACTTTCATCTGTCACCCGTCACCAAACGTTTCTGCTCTATGACAAAGTCATAGAGCTATAAGAGGCCTGGATAGTGGACAGAAGAAATAGTGCACGATTTTCAGAAAATACTCCATGAGTTTTGAAAAATTCTCATGGAGTATTTTTCAAAAGTCGTTGAGTATTTCCCAGAAGTCGGCTTTAGGGGAAAACGCGATATTTTTTTGAGAATTTCAAAACATACTCACCTTACTCACCCACGAAACGCGAAACGCCCATCTACAAAGGCTTTGCGAGAGGTTTGCCCTCGCGAGATACTCACCCAGGTAGTCACCCAGATACTCACCATTAGGGTTGAGTCTGAAGCGCACTCCAAAAGTTCAGTCGTTCAGGTGACCGTCAGATTCAGTCGCGCAGGTGACCAAATTGGTGAGTGTCTGGGTGAGTATCCGGGTGAGTGTCTTTTGACGCGAATCCCTTTGTTTGTCGGCCTTTCAGCCTGGTCGGGTGAGTATGGTGAGTGGTAAATTGCATTGATGAGAAAAAATTGGGGCTGAGTTCGTGAGAAACCCAGCCCCAATAGTAGGAATTGTTATGCTCTGACTGCGTGTTTACTGAACAGTCCAGATGTCGTTGGTCTCCAGAAGCTCCTCGAAGTTGTGGTACTTCTTCTGGGCAGAGACTTCTGCGAGCTGTGCGTGAACGGCGTCGTTGTAGGTGGGAGCGTCGACATCGCGGATAACGCCGAGGGCAATGGGGAAGCCGTCCTCGGGAGTCATCATGGCGAGCTTCAGCTGCAGGGTGTTGTCCTCGCAGTGAGCATCGTGGACGAGGACGTCGTCGATGGTGTAGCCGTCCTTGCCAATCTCAACCACCTTCAGGCCAAAGCCCTGCTGCACGAGACCGAACTCGTTGTTCTCGCCAAAGACGAGCTTCTCGCCGTGACGGACGTAGATGGCGTTCTTCTTACGGCCCTCGTTGTTGTAAACCACATCGTGGCAGTGGTCGTTGAAGATGACGCAGTTCTGCAGCACCTCAGTGACCGAGGCTCCCTTGTGGTTGTAGGCAGCCTGCAGCACCTCGACGGTACCCTTGGCATCGGTAGCCACGCAACGGGCGAAGAAGTGGCCGCGGGCACCAAAGCAGAGCTCGGCAGGACGGAAGGGGTCCTCGACCGTGCCGTAAGGGCTCGACTTAGAGACGAAGCCGCGGGGAGAGGTGGGTGAGTACTGACCCTTCGTCAGACCGTAGATGCGGTTGTTGAGAAGAATCATGTTGAGGTCGATGTTACGACGGTTGGCATGGATGAAGTGGTTGCCACCAATGGCCAATCCGTCGCCGTCGCCAGACACCTGCCAGACGGTGAGGTTGGGGTTTGCAACCTTGGCACCAGTAGCGATAGCGGCAGCACGACCGTGGATGGTGTTCATGCCGTAGGTAGCCATGTAGTGGGGCAGACGGCTGGAACAGCCGATACCGGAGATGACTGCGACGTTCTCAGGGGCTACGCCAATCTCGGCCATAGCCTTATGGAGTGAAGCCAGGAAGAAGTGGTCGCCGCAACCAGGGCACCAACGGGGCTGGCCTTTCTTGAAATCTTGTGCTGTATATTCCATATTTCTTTCCTTTTTACTTTTTTACCTTTTTACTTTTTCAAGATCTCTGTGAATGCGTTGACCAATTCTTCTACGACGAAGGGCTGACCCTTGACCTGGTTGAACTGGTAGGGAACGAAGTTGTCGACCTTCATGCGGAGGTAGGCAGCCAGCTGACCCATGTTCTGCTCGGCCACAACCACCTTCTTGTACTTCTTCAGTACCTCGGCTGTGTTCTTGGGCAGGGGGTTCAGGTACTTGAAGTGGGCCTGTGCCACCTTGTAGCCCTTGGCGCGAAGCTCGTCCATAGCCGAGTGCAGATGACCGTAGGTAGAGCCGAAGCCCACGATGAGCAGGTCGGCATCCTGAACGTCGCCAGCCACCTCGAGGTCGGGCACCTGGATATTGTCTATCTTCTGCTGGCGCAGACGCGTCATCAGGTCGTGGTTCTCAGGGTTGGTAGAGATGGCACCCGTGTTAGAGTCCTTCTCCAGTCCGCCAAGGATGTGGGCGAAGCCCTCACGGCCAGGCACAGCCCAATAGCGGGTACCGTTCTCAGCACGCATGTAGGGAGTCCACTTACCCTTCAGTTCCTCAGGAACGTAAGGAGGATTGATGGGGTCGAGCTTAGCCATCTCAGGCAGTTTGAAGGCACCAGAGCCGTTAGCCACGAAGGCATCGGTGAGCAGCACGACAGGCGTCATGTGCTCCAAGGCAATCTTACAAGCCTGGTAGGCAGCATCGAAGCAGTCGGTAGGACTGGTGGCAGCCATCACAGGCATGGGGCTCTCACCGTTACGTCCGAAGAGGGCCTGCAACAGGTCGGTCTGCTCCGACTTCGTGGGAAGACCGGTGGCAGGACCACCACGCTGCACGTCGAGCACAACGAGCGGCAACTCCATGATGACGGCGAGGTTCATGGCCTCAGACTTCAGGCAGATGCCAGGGCCAGAGGTAGAGGTGACGCCAAGGGCGCCAGCGAACGAAGCACCGAGGGCAGAGGCACAGCCACTGATCTCGTCCTCGCACTGAACGGTGATGACACCGCAAGACTTATGCTTTGACAGCTCGTGGAGCACGTCGGTAGCAGGGGTGATGGGGTAAGAACCCAGGTAGAGCTTCAGGCCGGCCTTCTCAGCAGCAGCGATGAAACCGTAGGCCGTAGCCTTGTTACCCGTAATATCCATGTAACGGCCGGGCTCCTTCTCCTTAGACTCCACGCGATAGACGTTGATGGCGCTGGAGTGGGTGTTGTGACCGTAGTCCCAACCAGCCTGGATGACCTTGATGTTGGCCTCAGCGATGGCAGGCTTCTTGGCGAACTTCTCGCGCAGGAAGTTGCTGACAAGGTTCAGGTCGCGGTCGAAGAGCCAGCAGACGAGACCAAGGGCAAACATGTTACGACACTTCAGCATGGCCTTGTTGTCCATACCACTATCAGCCAGACAGTCCTTCACCATTGTGGTGAGCGGGCACTGAATGACGCGGTCGGGGTCGATGCCCATCTCGCCGAGATAGTCCTCCGTCTGGAACTGTGCCTTCTCCAGATCCTTCGGACCGAAAGAGTCGGTATCGATAATGATGGTGGCACCGGGCTTGGCATAGCGGTACTGCGTCTTCAGCGCTGCAGCATTCATGGCCACCAGCACGTCGCACTTGTCACCAGGGGTATAGACCTTACCGGCACCGATATGTACCTGGAAACCTGACACACCCGTCAGCGAGCCTTGCGGGGCGCGGATGTCAGCGGGGTAGTCGGGGAATGTAGAGATGCCATTGCCAACGGTGGCACTGACAGTAGAAAAAATGTTTCCGGCGAGCTGCATGCCGTCGCCGGAGTCACCAGAGAAGCGGACCACAACCTGGTCCAGTTCCTTCACTTCTAATTGTTCTGCCATTGTTCTTTTATCTATGTTTGATTCTAATACTTTCTCAGCCGATTTACACCTCTCGGCGTAAATCGGCTGCAAAATTACACAATTTTCTTGAAACGAGCAACAAAATGCAAGTTTTTTGGCTATTTTTCTGTCACATTAGCATTTTTGACAGTTCCTTCATGCCCTCAGACGCACCTTTCTGAATCTGCGTCACCCGTTCGCCGGCATTGATGGGATTGGGGTCGATGAGATAGATGGGCACCGAAGGTCGGGCGTAATGAATCAGTCCGGCTGCTGGATAGACGGCCAGCGACGTGCCGATAATCACAAGAATGTCGGCTGTCTGCACCTCCTCGGCTGCCACCGTGATGTTGGGCACAGCCTCGCCGAAGAACACGATGAACGGGCGCAGCAGCGAGCCGTCGCCTGCCTTCGTGCCAGGCTCAACCTCACAGTTGTCGTGAGTCAGCGTTATCTGGTAGCGCGGATCGTCGACATCGCGACTGGAGCACACCTTCATCAGTTCGCCGTGCAGATGAATGACCTTCGACGAGCCGGCCTGCTCATGCAGGTTGTCCACATTCTGCGTCACAACGGTCACTTCGTACTTCTCCTCGAGCTTCGCCACAAGACGGTGGCCTTCGTTGGGCTGCACGCCCCAGCACTTCTTGCGGAGCATGTTGTAGAAGTTCGTCACCAACGTGGGGTCGGCCTCCCAGCCTTCGTGAGTAGCCACCTGACTGACAGGATATTCCTCCCACAGTCCGTCAGCATCGCGGAAAGTCTTCAGACCACTCTCCACCGACATGCCGGCACCAGTCAAAACAACAATCTTTTTCATAAGTTAAAGTTTAAATGTGGCGCAAAGATAAGGAAAAGTTGAGAGTTAAGAGTTAAGAATTAAGAAAAAATGAACGGTTACCGCAAATTTTCTTGATTCTTAACCCTTAATTCTTAATTAATTTAGTAACTTTGCCGCGATTTTCGAAAATTTACACATTATTATTTAAGAGAAAGCATGGATAAAGTAAGCTACGCCTTAGGCTTGGGCATTGGTCAGCAGCTGTCACAAATGGGTGCCAGCGAGTTGAATATCGACGATTTCGCACAGGCTATCAAGGACGTTATTGCTGGCGCAGAGCTGAAGGTTCAGCACCGTGAGGCCCAGCAGATTGTGCAGGACTACTTCGCACAGCAGGAACAAAAAATCAACGCCCAGCGCGCAGAGCAGGGCAAGGCCCAGAAAGAGGCCGGTGAGAAATATCTGGCTGAGAACGCCAAGAAGGAAGGTGTCATCACCACGAAGAGCGGCCTGCAGTACAAGGTGCTCACCGAGGGCAACGGCAAGCAGCCGACAGCCAAGGACACGGTGAAGTGCCACTACGAGGGATTCCTCATCGACGGTACCGTCTTCGACAGCAGCGTACAGCGCGGCGAGCCCGCCACGTTCCCCCTGCAGCAGGTCATTGCCGGCTGGACGGAGGGTCTGCAGCTGATGAAGGAGGGTGCCAAGTACCGCTTCTTCATTCCCTACCGCTTAGGCTACGGTGAGGGTGGTGCCGGAGCATCGATTCCTCCATTCGCCACCCTGATTTTCGACGTGGAGTTGATTCAGGTGATGTAAAAAGGTGAAAAAGTAAAAAGGTAAAACATTTTAAATAATTACAACAATGAAAAAACTAATGATTGTAGCCGCTATGGCTATCACAGCTGCCGGCTTCACCGCCTGCGGCAACCAGACACCGAAAGCAGATCTGAAGACAGAAGTCGACAGCATGAGCTATGCTATCGGTATGGCACAGACTCAGGGTCTGAAGGAGTATCTCGTTAACCAGCTGGGTGTAGACTCCGCTTACATCGGCGACTTCATCAAGGGTCTCAACGAGGGCGCTAACGCTGGCGACAGCAAGAAGAAGGCTGCCTACTATGCCGGTATCCAGATTGGTCAGCAGATCAGCAACCAGATTATGAAGGGTTTGAACCGCGAGGTCTTTGGCGACGACTCTACGAAGACCGTCTCTCTGAAGAACTTCATGGCAGGTTTCATCAGCGGTACTACAGGCAAGAACGGTCTGATGACCATGGACTCTGCCCAGGTTATTGGTCAGCGCCTCATCCAGAGCGTCAAGGCTAAAGAGCTCGTAAAGACTTATGGTCCTAACAAGGAGGCTGGTGAGAAGTTCCTCGCTGCCAATGCCAAGAAGGAAGGTGTGAAGACTCTGCCTAGCGGCGTTCAGTACAAGATTATCAAGGAAGGTACGGGTGCCATCCCCACCGACACCTCTCTGGTAAAGTGCCACTATGAGGGCCGTCTGCTCAACGACACCATCTTCGACAGCTCATACAAGCGTGGTGAGCCTATCACCCTGCGTTGTAACCAGGTCATCAAGGGTTGGACTGAGATCATGACTCACATGCCTGCCGGTTCTATCTGGGAGGTTTACATTCCTCAGGAGCTGGCTTACGGCGAGCGTGAGCAGGGCGACATCAAGCCTTTCTCTACCCTGATCTTCAAGATTGAGCTCATCGAAGTTAATCCTAAGAAGTAATCATGAAAAAGCTGATGATTATTACAGCACTCGCTCTTGTAGCGGGTGCTGCTTTTAATAGCGCAGAAGCCGCTAAGAAAAAGAAGGAAGCTGCACAGCCCCAAACGCCTGTCGTTGCTCCCGTAGTACTGGCCACAAGTTCTGACTCTGTCAGCTATACTGCCGGTATGGCCGTTACCAACGGTCTCGTTCCCTATCTCATCCAGCAGGGCGTCGACACAGCCCATATTGCAGACTTCATCCGTGGTTTCAAGGAGGTTATCGAGAACACCGTTACTCCACAGATGAAAGCCTATTCCGTTGGTCTCGAGATTGCCAATCAGGTAAAGGAGCGCGTACTGCCGGGTATGACTCAGGAGTTTACTGACACACCAGACTCTATCATCCCCGCTATTCTCTATCGTGGCTTCACCGACGCACTGCTCGCCGACAGCACTCACTTCAAGCAGTCGGCTGCTGAGAATTACTTCAAGGAGAAGCAGGCAGTCAACAAGCAGGCTAAGGAAGACAAACTCTATGGTCCTAACCGCGATGCCGGTAAGAAGTTCTTGGAGGAGAATGCCAAGAAGGACAGCGTCATCACCACTCCCAGCGGCCTGCAGTACAAGGTGCTCGTCAAGGGCGACGGTGAGGTGCCTCAGATGACTGACAAGGTGCAGGTGAACTACGAAGGCCGTCTGATTGACGGTACCGTCTTCGACGCATCAGCCAAGCATGGCGACAAGCCCGCTGAGTTCCAGCCGAATCAGGTTATCAAGGGTTGGACAGAAGCGCTGACGATGATGCCCGTCGGCTCAAAGTGGCAGCTCTTCATTCCACAGGAGCTGGCTTACGGCGAGCGCAATGCCGGACAGATCAAGCCCTACTCTGCTCTTATCTTCGATGTAGAGCTGGTTGGTATCGTCGGTCACGAGAAGGCTAAAGAGGAGACTAAGACTACAAGCAAGAAAAGCGCTAAGAAAGGTAAGAAATAAGCCCGTTCTAAGAGCAAAATATCAGAAAGTGCCAGCAGTTTGATTGACTACTGGCACTTTTTTTGCGTTTTTTCTGCATTTTTGTTGCACATTTCGATAGAAATGTTTAACTTTGCTGACAAATTGTAATTTAACCACCAAAGAAATGGAAAAAATTGATAAGCTGGACAAGAAGATCCTGAGCATCTTGTCGAAGAATGCACGTATCCCGTTCAAGGATGTCGCTGCTGAGTGTAACGTGTCGCGTGCCGCCATCCATCAGCGCGTGCAACACCTTATCGAGGCCGACGTCATCACGGGCAGTGGCTTCGATGTCAACCCCAAGAGTCTCGGTTACAGCACCTGTACCTACGTAGGCATCAACTTGGAGAAAGGCTCCATGTACAAGGATGTCGTCGAGGAGCTACAGCATATCCCCGAGGTCGTGGAGTGCCACTTCACCACAGGCCCCTACACCATGCTTGTCAAACTCTATGCCCGTGACAACGAACAGCTCATGGAGCTGCTCAACGGTCGTCTGCAGGACATCCACGGTGTTGTGGCAACGGAGACGCTCATCTCGCTGGAGCAGAGCATCAAGCGCGAGATACCCGTTCACATAGAAGAATAAGGAAATTTAGAGTTGAAGCAGTTCGACCTACAATCACACGTTGACCGTGTGTACGCTCAATACCCTGCTGTCGGACGACGTCCCGTCATCGGCATCACAGGCAATTATGCAGACCTCTGCTGCACATTAGGCAAGGGCTACTACCAGTCGGTCATCGAGGCAGGCGGCGTGCCTGTCGTCATTCCCCCGTCGGCTGACTATGAGGTACTCATGAACACGCTTGACCGTGTTGATGGTCTCATCCTCAGTGGCGGTGCCGACATCAACCCGCTTTGGGTTGGCGAGGAGCCCGTAGCAGGGTTGCACGGCATCAATGCCGAGCGCGACTTGCCCGAACTGCTCATTACCCGTCTGGCCTATAACCGCCAACTGCCTATGCTCGGCATTTGCCGTGGCATACAGACACTGGCTATGGCGCTTGGTGGCAAAGTCTGTCAGGATATCAAGACCGATATCAAGCATTCGCAGGATGCTGACCGTTCAGAACCCACCCATAGCGTCAACATTGCTGAAGACTCCACCTTATTTAATATATATAAGGAGACGTGCCTTCCCGTCAACTCTTTCCACCATCAGGCAGTCAGTGAGGCAGGCGACAGGTTCCGCATTGTCGCTACTGCTACCGACGGCATCATCGAAGCCATCGAGAGCACTGAGTACAAGAGTATCCTCGGTGTACAGTGGCACCCGGAATGTATGGGCAGCAGTGGCCAGCCCCTGTTCCAATGGCTTATTGGCGAAGCCAGTGCCTATCGTGAGGCTCACGAAACACACAACCGTGTACTGACTCTTGACACCCATTGTGACACGCCCATGCTCTTTCCACAGGGCATCCACTTCGAGCAGCGTGACCCACGCATCCTCGTCGACCTGCACAAGATGACCGAGGGACGTCAAGACGCGACCATCATGGTGGCCTACCTGCCACAGCCCAAGGATGGCAAGACATTCGCCGATATGGTGGATTTTGATGTGCAGGGACCTAAGGAATATGCCGACCTTATCTTCGACAAGATTGAGGATATCGTTGGTCTGAACCAGTCATACATCAGCATCGCACGTACCCCTCAAGACCTTTGGAGCAACAAACATCAGGGACGCAAGAGTATCATGCTCGGCATAGAAAACGGCTTGGCCCTTGATGGTAACATACAGAACATCAAGCACTTTGCCGACCGCGGCATCGTCTATATCACTCTTTGTCATAACGGCGACAACGACATCTGCGATTCCGCCCGTGGTTCGAATACCCACAATGGTGTCAGCCCCTTCGGCGAACAGGTCATCCACGAGATGAACCGTTTAGGACTGATGGTTGACCTCAGCCATGCTGGCGAGAAGTCATTCTATGACGCCCTCGAGATCAGTCAGACGCCTATTGTATGCAGCCACTCCAGCTGTCATGCCCTCTGTGACCATCCGCGTAACCTCACTGATGACCAGATGCGTGCTTTAGCTCAGAAGGGCGGCGTCTGCCAGATAACTCTTTATCACGGATTTGTCAGGAGTGAGGGCGAAGCTACCATCGTTGATGCCATGGCCCACTTGGAGCATGCTATCAAGGTGATGGGCATTGACCATGTTGGTCTGGGCACTGACTTCGACGGTGACGGAGGCATACGCGGTCTGCGCGACTCCTCTGAGCTCCTGCAGTTTACCCGCCAACTGCTCAGCCGTCGCTACTCAGAACAAGACATCCAGAAGATCTGGGGCGGAAACTTCCTCCGTGTTATGCAGCAGGTGCAGCATAACCGCCAATAACCCATGATACGCTACACGAAAAAGGAAGAGATATGGAACGCGGCATCGCACGGCGGTGGCGTGCTGCTGGGTGTTGTCATTGGCATCATCTTCCTGGTGTGGTGCTTCCATAGCGACAACAACTGGGCACGCTGGGGTGTCATCCTCTACCTATTTGGTATGCTGGGCTCCTACGCTGCCTCAACCATCTACCATTCCATCCGTCACCACTCCAAATGGAAGGAACGACTCAGGAAATGGGACCATGCCGCCATCTACTGGCACATCGCCGGCTCGTACTCGCCACTGACACTGACAGCATTACGCGAACAAGGGTACTGGGGCTGGTCGCTCTTTATCTTCGTATGGACATGTGCACTGGTAGGTACCATCGTGAGCTTCATCCGACTGAAGGAACACTCCAATCTGGAGACTTTCTGCTTCGTAGGTATGGGCCTGTCTGTACTCGTTGCCTTCAAACCACTGATGGACTCCGTATCGCCTGCTGCCGTGATTTGGCTGATTGCCGAGGGCGTGTGCTATATCACGGGTGCCGTCTTTTACTCGCTCAACAAACGCAAATACATGCATTCCGTCTTCCACTTCTTCGTCCTCGCTGGCAGCGTCTGTCACATCATCGCCGTCTGGGACGTGCTGATGCAACAACTGTAAAGGCAACACTTCGTGTCTAAATGAGGAATACGAAATGATAAATGAGAATTTATTTGGCCGTTTGACTGAAAATCAGTAATTTTGCACGCGAAATTTGCAAATTTCTAAAATTATTATGGCTTATACACGTATGACTGCTGCCGAGGCTGCAGCATTGATTAAGAATGGCGATCATATCGCCATGAGTGGTTTTACTCCTGCCGGTGTGGCTAAGGCTACAACGAAGGAGCTGGCAAAGATTGCGGTGGCAGAGCATGAGGCTGGCCGCGAGTTCAAGGTGGCAATCTTCACGGGGGCCTCCACAGGACAGTCGACCGACGGTGACCTGGCTAACGCACAGGCCATTCTCTATCGTGCTCCGTATACAACGAACCCCGACTTCCGCAAGCATGTGAACTTGGGCGAGATTCCCTATAACGACCTGCATCTGAGTCACATGGCACAGGAACTGCGCTACGGATTCTACGGCGACTTGGACTGGGCTATCCTCGAGGTCTGCGACATTGAAGAGGTGGGTAACGACTACCACGTCTACCTGACTGCTGCAGGCGGTATTTCACCCACGGCAGCCCGTTTGGCTAAACGCGTCATTCTGGAGCTGAACTCGTTCCACAATCCCAATGCCAAGTTCATTCACGACGTATATGAGCCGCTTGACCCCCCTTACCGCAAGGCTATTCCCATTGAGCACGTCGGCGACCGCATCGGTAAGCCCTACGTGAGCATCCCCAAGGAGAAGGTCGTTGGTGTTGTGGAGTGCAACATCCCCGACGAGGCCCGTGCCTTCAAGGACAGTGATCCCGTAACGGATAAGATTGGTTTCCTGACTGCTGAGTTCCTCGTAGAGGAGATGCACAAGGGCCGTATCCCCAAGGAGTTCCTGCCCCTGCAGAGTGGTGTCGGCTCAACAGCTAACGCCATCCTCGGTGCACTGGGTGAGGACAAGCACGTGCCCAACTTCAACATCTATACTGAGGTGATTCAGAACTCGGTGATTGAGATGATGCTCAACGGTCGTGTGAAGGATGCTTCTGCCTGCTCGCTGACTGTCTCGAACGAGTGTCTGATGCAGGTCTACGACAACATGGACTACATGAAGCAGCACCTGACACTGCGCCAGAGCGAGATTTCAAACTCTCCCGAGATTATCCGTCGACTTGGCGTCATCGCCATTAATACTGCCATTGAGGCTGACCTCTACGGCAATGTCAACTCTACGCACATCAGCGGCACGAAGATGATGAACGGTATCGGTGGTAGCGGTGACTTCATCCGCAACGCCTACCTCTCTATCTTCACCTGCCCGTCAGTAGCCAAGGGCGGTGTCATCTCGTCCATTGTGCCCTTCGTCTCCCACCAGGACTCATCAGAGCACGACGTGAACATTATCGTCACAGAGCAGGGTGTGGCCGACCTGCGCGGCAAGTCGCCT
>Ga0265301_10004910_pt1 | contig 13317 bp, 8 predicted proteins | sample AusTroGonzalo_MG_2_FD_193488 | JGI IMG/M metagenome (GOLD analysis project Ga0265301, IMG submission 193488) | Bovine rumen microbial communities from tropical cattle in Woodstock, Queensland, Australia - Gonzalo_04 | ecosystem: Host-associated > Mammals > Digestive system > Stomach > Rumen ...
GTAGAAAAGATTTTTCTCATGCAGCTGTTTCTGCTTCTCGATGTCGCTGGTAATATCACGTATAATGGCGGAAATGGACAAGGGCATCCCTTCCACCTTGTTTACTGACATTCTGAGCTGTGTCAGAAGTTCACGCCCATCCTTACTTATAATGCGGCATATATTTGTCGGGCTTAATCTGCCTGTTTTGAATGTAATGTTAAGTTTTGATGTAAGCTGCTCAAGATCCTCTTCCGGAACAAATTCCCTGAAATTGTGCCCTTCCACCTCGGATACTTTATATCCTAATTTCTGTACGGAGGGACTTATATAGGTTATGTCACCTTTTTCATTAAGCACGAAAATCATGTCCCATGAGCCTTCAAGAATTGATGAATGCTCTGCCTGCTTCATGGCCATTCTGCTGGAATCTTTTTTTATTGCCGTAAGTGTTGAGTAAAGACGGGCCATGCGTGACAGTATATTGGGCAGTTCAAGAGAGTAGGAAAGGTCTGAATTTGTAGCTATGAGAAGTCCGTTCACATGACCTGCATAAATTACAGGAACCGCCGTGTAGCGGTTTGTTTTGTCTGCTGAATGTTCAGGTCTGTCAGAAAGACTACAGGAGAGTTCTCCGGTATAAGGCCCTGCGCTGCTTTTTATCAGTGGCAGTATTCTCCTGGCCTCCTCTCTTAACTGTTCACCTGTCTGTTTGTCAGAGGCGGACATTGACTCGCTGATTATTCTGCCTTCATTGTCTGCTGTACATGCATATGCGGCATCGCATTTTGCCACTTTGACTGTTTCATCAAGCAGCGTTCTGGAACATAGTTCAAAAGGCAGGTCCTTGAAAGAGGTGAAAAATGTTTCAAGCTGTGCAACCGAGGCTGTGGATTCGTGAGCGGCTGCTATGCTTATGTCCTTGCGGCATCTGTCTATCCTGCCGGCTGTTATTTCAGCAGCTGAACGTAGTACAAGCTCTTCATCCTTTGTGAATTTTCTGTCTTTGTCTGCCGGAAGTATGGCAATAAAGGCAGAATCATTGTTTATGTTAAGCGGAATTAAAAGTGCATTTTCATAAGAAACGCCATCACGGAATGCTGCTACAAGTTCCGCTCTTGTTTTATCGGAAATATTTTTATGAACATGTCTGTTTCCGGCGATTGTTTCTATATTGATAAGTATGCCTGTTCCTTCGCCCAGTACATCGTTTCTGCTTAGCAGCGCGGCCATTTCGTCAAAATATTCATAAAATCCGGTACTGGTGTTCAGTAGTGATAAAAGTTCAAAGATTGTTTTCTGGCAGGGCTGTTTTTTCAGAATGTTTTTATTTCCGGTGGAAGCAGATTTTTTTCTGGTTGTTTCGTTCATATCCTTCATACTTCTCTGCATTGATGTCGTCAGGCTTTATTTGATATACGGAATGTCATTAGTCTATTTTATATCCGTGCCCTGGCACTGCGATAATATTTTTGGAGTAGCTGCCTAATTTCTTGCGCAGGTTGGACATATGAACCTCAACCGTATGAAAATTGTTGTAGTCATCTGTATTGTATCCCCATACGCTTTCAAGAAGATCCTGCGCACTGAGAATTGCACCTCTGTTTTCCACAAGGGCGCTAAGCAGATCAAATTCCTTTGTTGTAAGTTTTACCGCATTTCCGGATATGGTAACTGTCCTGCTTTTTGTGTTTATCTCAAGATCAAGATGTGTAAGAATACTGCTTTTTTCGGAATAGGCACCGGTTATTTTTAATATAGCTTTTATTTTTGCTATCAGTACCTGATATGAGAAAGGCTTTGAAATATAGTCGTCTGCACCGAAATTATATCCTGAAACCATATCCATTTCGGAAATTTTCTTGCCGGACATTATTATGAGCGGTATTGAGGAAAGAACTTCCGATTCTTTTATTTTACGACAGAATGTAAGACCGTCCATTCTTGGCATATCCACGTCAGCGAGAATCAGATCCGGCCTTTTCTTCGCCGTGACACTTATGGCTGTGGCGCCGTTTGAGGCAGTAGATACTTCAAATCCGTGGCTTTCAAGATATTTTCTTAAAACAAGAACAAGGTCTTTGTCATCGTCTACTATTAATATTTTCACTGCCATAATAAGCTCCTGTGGAGACTATATATTTTTCTATAATTATAATATAAAAAATGTAGCACTAAATCAAAAACGGACCTGAATTCTGTAATTTTACAGTGCATAAAGCCTGATATTTGCTATAAAATTACTATGACATCGCTCCGTTTTATAAAAGGCATTGGCCCTAAAAAAGCCGGACTGTTTGGCAAATTAGGCATAAACAGCATTGAGGACCTCGCTTTTTATTATCCGCGCAAATGGATTGACAGAAGGCCTGATAAGGAAAGTAACACGCCACCATATGTTGTCAGGCAGGATGTTGTATGTGGGGAAGTAGTGGCAGCGAGGGAAACATATACAGCCGGTGGCCTTGTCCTGTTTAAAGTTGTGATAAAAAATGATCGTGGCGGAGAAGCGGAGGCTGTTTTCTTCAAGCGGCGTGCGCGTGGTTTTGACGTATTTGGTTCCATGCGGAAGGATTTCAGGCGTGGAAGCCGTGTGTGGATTGTGGGTGAAAGCGAAGAAAATATGTTCCTTACGAAAATACGCGCACAGGAATATTATCGTGATGATGATCCCACAGCAAAAAAATATCACACAGGCCGTATTGTTCCTGTTACCCGCTTACCGGAGGTATTACAGCGAGGCTCATGCGTGAGACAGTAGCTGCAGGACTTCCGTTTTCCATTGAAGGTGCTGGTGACTTTCTCCCGGCACGTATACGTGAAAAGCGTGCGTTGTTCGATCGTGCCGAGGCTCTGCGCTGCATACATTTTCCTGAAAATTATTTTCAGCTGGCATCTGCCCGCAGGAGGCTTATTTACGAGGAACTGCTGCTTTTTGCTCTGGCATGCGCCATACGCCGCCGCCAGATAAGGGAAATACCTAAACATTTCAGCTATGAGATAAAAAGGCATCTGCTTACGCCTTTCCGGAGGAATCTCGGTTTTGAACTTACAGGCGGTCAGAAAAAAGCCATAAATGAGATTTTCGGAGATATGCGGTCCCCGGTGCCAATGGCCAGACTGCTTGAAGGCGACGTCGGTTCCGGAAAAACCGTTGTTGCGCTTTCTGCCATGCTGCTGGCGGCAGAGAATGGCGCACAGAGCGCATTCATAACACCCACGGAAATACTCGCTTCCCAGCATTATTTCACTTTTGAAAAATTCCTAAAAGGGCTTGAAGTACGTTTTGAGCTTCTTACAGGCAGCACGCCTGCGGCCAGAAGAAAAAAGATACTTGAGGGGCTTGCCTGTGGTGAAATAGATATAGTGATAGGTACTCACGCCATTCTAAGTGACGGTGTTAAATTCAGAAATCTCAGGCTGGCCGTGGTGGATGAACAGCACCGTTTTGGCGTAAGGCAGCGCGCCGCCATGCGCGACAAGGGAGAACTTGCCGATGTGCTTGTAATGACCGCAACACCTATACCGCGCAGCCTTTTCCTTGCCATGTATGGTGATCTGGATCTTTCCACCATAAAAGAGATGCCTGCTGGAAGAAAGCCTGTCAGTACGCTTGAAACAGACGAGGAAACAGCTTTTGAGGCAGTGAATGAGGAAATATCTGCCGGAAACCGTGTTTACATAGTCTACCCTGCCATAGAGGAAAGTGGAAACGCAGAGTTAAAGGCTGTTAAGACTGAATATGAAAAAATATGCCACCGTTTTCCTGGTTTTAAGGCGGAGCTGCTGCATGGCCGAATGAAAAGCGCCGACAAAAAAAGAACCATGGATAATTTTGCCACGGGCCGTACACAGATACTTGTGGCCACGCAGGTGGTTGAGGTTGGTCTTGACGTGCCGGAAGCAACACTGATGGTTATAAACAATGCTGAGCGCTTCGGTCTTGCAGCGCTTCATCAGCTCCGCGGCCGGGTTGGCCGGGGAAACAGACCTTCACGCTGCCTGCTTGTCTGCGGCAGCCGTACTCCGGAAGCTGCTGAGAGACTTGATGCGCTTGTGAACTGTTCCGGCGGTTTTGAACTGAGTGAGAAAGATATTTATCTGCGCGGAGCCGGGGATATTTTCACTGAAGAGCAGCACGGTGATATGGGATTCAGGCTTGCAGATCTTTCCCGTGACGGAAACATATTGCGGCAGGCAATAGATGACAAGGATGGAATTCTGTCCATAGATCCGGACCTTTCTGCGCCGGAAAACGCCGGAGTGCGCAAAAAACTTATAGAGCAGTATGCCGGAAAATGGAATCTTATAGATCTGTCATGATTGTTCTTTATTTGCAAACACTCATTTAAAACAGTTATAATGTTATATACGCTGTGATGGTAGGTGTAGCTCAGCGGTTAGAGCGTCCGGCTGTGACCCGGAAGGTCGAGGGTTCGAACCCCTTCACCTACCCCAGCAGTAAACATGGCAGATTTATAATCAGCTGGTTGTAAATATTCCCACTGAAATCCTATATTAAAATTAAACCTGATTTACCTGTAACATCGGCAGAACAGTATTATCAGTGTACTGCTGAAGTTAATAATCAACGATGTGGCGCTTTAAATGATTAAGCGGAGAGTTTCATAAAAACATTGATTGTTTTTATACGGAAAACTTTTCGTTCTATCTGTTACGTAGACAATGCTGCTTTAAATTGTTCTTTAACATAATCATTCTAAATCTTCCATGGACAAATATATATAATATATCAAGCGGGGTTATGCCGTAATATGCCCGCAAAACAATCTCCAAACGCATAGATATGAAATAGCTGCGACAGGGAAAAGGTTTATTTTCAGAAGAAATTATTGAAAAAAATTTGAAAGTAATCTTTATTGCTAATGATAAAAAATTGGAAAACGAAAATGATTATAAATCAATAAAAGAAAAAATCATAGACATGGAGTTTGAAGTTAAGCCAGATATTCCTGAAGCAGTTAAAGGATTCATATCTGAAATAGACCTGGGTAAATATGAAACAATACTTCTGGAAAAAAGCATATCAGTTTTGGAAAGCCTGAAACACAAAAATTTAAGGAGTGTAAGACAAGCATTTGTTCACATAAGCAATATCCTAAATATTCTGAATAAAAAGAATAAAAATGTAAATAAAAATTACATGTCTGAAGTTGTTGAATATTTTCTTGTTTTGTTTATTCAGAAAGCAAACGGTGAAATTAATACTGAAAATGAGTTTATTAATGCAATTGGAGCTTATGAAAATCATAAACAAAGCCTTAAAAATTATAAAGAAAAACATAATGAAAAAGATACAGATTTATCAATATGGTATGGTATTTACAGTGTCCCTTTGAAAGATTTGTATTTTAACATTATCCAGCAAGGAGACTTTTCTACTGAATCTATTTCAGCTGATTATAAGAGATTTACAGAACCTGATAAAAAATTAACTCCACTCCAGAAGTTAACGGATTGGGCTAATCTTTCTGACAAGGATTTTGAGAAATGTTATAAAAGTGTTGAAAATGATTTTGATAACAATAAAATTAAACTGATAGATATTGTCCAATGGGCGCAAATGAAATTTTGTTTCTCACATTTTGGCATTATAGATGAATCTTTTGAAAATATAAAAAATAATGTTATAGATTATATTACCCGCAATAAGAATAAACTAAGATCCATTGATCCCAATTTGTCTTTAATAAACAAGAGGCTTTATATTGAAGAGACAAAGATTTTCTTAGATGAAATAATAGCACAACTGCAACAAATCAATCATGATTTGCGGAAAGATAAGATAAAGAAACAATTTGAACAATTATATTCAAATCTTCCTGAAAAGATGTCAGAATTAGACTATTTTATTTGTGGTTATGATGGAAAATCCTTAGATGTTCCCATATTAAGTCTTTTGGATAACATTAAAGATTTTTATCAGAAGATAAAAAAATTAGATTATTCTTCTCAGGGTTCAATATTTCGTTCATTTGAAGTCAGGTATGAAAGAAATGGAGGACAAGCAGAATGTTTTCAGGATATTTATAAAATAAAAGAAATATCAGAACTGTACAAAAAAGATATTGATAATCTAAAAATGAGTCCAAAAAATGTTACAAATAAATGGCTTTCAACATCTTATAAAAAATTATATTGTCGTATGAAAGAAATAAAAGCAAATACTGATAAAAATAATGCTAATTGAGAATGTCAGAAAAAATGTGCGGTAAAAAACTATTTTGAATCCTATTTAGCAAAAATGAAAATATTGCGAAATTGCTAAACAAAGCTATAGATATACGACATAGCCGATTTGGCAGGCAGGATAATTAAGGGAAACTCGGTTTCAAACTGTTGCCCCATTCACAGCATATCCAATGTGTACGAGGCGTTGGCCGGACTTGTTGATAGTAGCTTTACGTCGGGAATTTTTGCGGAGCTTGCAATATATCTGTTATAAAACCGCTATGCGGGAGTTCCTGTTTATTGTCAGTTGCTGCCGTCTTTCCCACCGTATATTTCAAGCAGTTTTCTGCAGCCTTCCAGAAGGTCGCACCATGTGGCCTCGAAATCACCGGTATACCATGGGTCCGCCACCTCACGCCTGGAACCTGTATATTCCATGAGCATATGTATTTTCCCTTCCGGGTCGCCACCGCATATGCGCCGCATATCGTAAATATTTTCGTTATCCATGCCAATAAGCAGGTCAAAACGGCTGTAATCTGCGCGGGTCATAAGCCGCGCCGAGTGTCCTTCGGCATTTATTCCATGTTCATTAAGTTTGCGGCGCGCCGGGGGATAAATGCCGTTTCCTGTTTCCTCGGAAGTAGCGGCAGCTGATTCAATATAAAAACTTTCCTCAAGCCTGGCTTCCCGCACCATATGTTTCATAATCCTTTCAGCCATTGGGCTTCTGCATATGTTTCCATGGCATACAAACAGAATTCCGGTCTTCATAAAAATATTATAATAAATACGAAAGGAGCTGTTAGCAGTTCAGGACCAGATTGCATGGACTGTTTGTTTTATGAAAATTTTATACTTTGTAATGTTCTTTGTGCTGTTATTCATTGCTGTTAACTGTTATTTCACCAGGGCGGAATTCTATTGCAGCTATCAGTCTTCGTATGATTCATATAACTGCCAGCTTAAAGAAAAATGGATTATTGGAGAAATCTCACGCTCATATTCGGGCAATCATGCTGCCATTGCTGAAGTTAAGTTTGAAAACCTGAAAGGCCAACGTAGAACTAAAAAGGTGCTTGCCATTGTTGATGAATCAGACAATGAAACAAAGCCTTTCCCTGTCAACTTTGTTACGCTTGATAATAAGACGGCTGATGATGTTCTGCTTAACCGGTATTTTTACAATAAGCATGATTTTCTGTTGCGCTTAAAAAAATCTCTGAGTTCTGTGATTTTTTATGTTTTTTTTCTTTTTTCTTTTTTCTTTTTGTTTCTTCTGTTTGCTGTGGAAAAAAAACAGCCCAGGAGTCTGGCAGATATGCCTGCCAGTCTGAATAAGCCATGGCGGCATTAATAATTTCTGATTTGTTATAAAATATGAACATAAAGGAAAAAGAAACATTGCTGGTTTTAAGTAAAAGTACAGAACATAAAAAAGATATTTTTAAGCAGGCTGTGCTTCTGATGGACAGCGGAAAGGAACAGGTAGCAGCAGAAATGCTGAAAAAAGCGGCTGCTGCCGGGGATTCCAATGCCTGTTCTGCTCTTGGCTGTATGTATCTTTTCGGACATGGAATGCCGGAAGATCCCAAAAAAGCCGCTTTATATTTCCGTCGTGGCGAGAAACTGCTTGACCCTGTATGTGCATACTGGCTTGGCACTATGCACCTGTTTGGACGTGGTGTGGCAAAGAACGGTTTAAAGGCTGTGGGTTATCTGAAAGGAGCTGCTGAAGCCGGCTATCCGCCTGCTGCGGGAGTGCTTGCGGAACTTTATTATTACGGCGGGCATGTAAAGCGTAATTATAAGCAGGCTTATGAATGGGCCATGCGCGGCGCTGCTGAAAAACAGGTTCAGGCGCTTAATATTCTCGGGCATCTGAATCTTGAGGGAAAAGCATGTGCAAAGAATGAAAAAGAGGCTTTTTCTTTTTTTGCCATGGCTGCAGAGGAAGGCGATATTGATTCCATAGTAAACCTTGCCAGAATGTGCCGCGAGGGTACTGGCTGCGAAAAAAACGCCCGCAGCGCCATAAATTTTTATAAAAAAGCAGGGGAACTTGGCGAGTATGGGTCATATAACCAGATAGGGCTTATGTACTGTGATGGGGAAGGGGTTGAGGCGGACAATAAGGAAGCCGCGGTATGGTTTAAAAAAGCGGCAGATCATGGATATGCTGCTGCGCAGTGCAATCTCGCGGATCTGTATTATGAGGGGCGCGGAGTGTGGTTCAATGACGGTAAGGCCCGGGAACTTTATACGCTTGCCGCACAGCAGGGATATGTTCCCGCCATGACAAGTCTTGCCCATATGCTGTATGAAGGCGAAGGCGGGGAAAAAGATCTTAAAAACAGCTTTATGTGGAATGAAAGAGCAGCGGAGCTGGGAGAGACCCAGGCCATGAATGCGCTTGCAGGAATGTATCTTGCCGGAGAAGGCACGGAGAAAAATCCTGAAAAGGCAGTGGAATATTACCGGCGTGCGGCGGAACTTGGCGATGTGTATGCACAGAACGCTCTTGGGGTGCGGTATTCAGAGGGAGAGGGAGTTGAAAAAGACGATAAGGCTGCTCTGAAATGGTTCCGGATGGCAGCAGACAGGGATTATCCTCCGGCACTTTATTCGCTTGCTGTTATGTATTATGATGGCTGTGTTGTGCATAAGGATATGAATAAGGCGCTTGAGCTGCTTCGCAGAGCTGTTGCCCTGGGGGATCCTGAGGCTGAAAAATTTCTTAAGGAAATATACGATGAGGAAGGCATTGACGGAAAGGATTTTCCCGGCGGAGGCAGGCTGTAGATTCTGTCCCACATGTCCGGATAAGGGTTCTGTTATGCTTTCTCAGAGGTGTCTATGAAAAAAACAGGTTGTAAGGTTACTAATTATATTATGATTGCATCGGCTGTCATGTGTTCATTGTTTTCCGCCGCCTGTGGCGGAAATGAGCAAAAGACGGCTGGAAAGATATTTGACGATGAAAAGGTTATAAGCATTCTTAAGGGAACAGCGAAACTTCCTGAAGAGAAAAAATGCGTGGATTGTGAGAAGGAATACAAAACTGTGGGGCCGCTTATCTACTCCGGAAAATGTGGCGAGGCCATGGATCTGCTGAAGAAGCTGGACAGAAAAGAATATTTTATTGCCTCTGAGACTATCGCCAGAATGTACGAAGTTGGAAACTGTGCGCCGAGGAATATGAACAAGGCTTTTGAATGGTATATGAAATCTGCGGAGCAGGGCAGCCTCGCAGCGCGGTATAATGTGGCGCTTATGTATATGAACGGGGATGGCGTAGAGCAGAACCCTACACTGGCTGCAGAACATTTTGCTTATGCCACGAGAGGCGGAATTATCCAGGCCAAGAGAATACTGGGTATTATGTTTCTTGAAGGCCGTGGCGTAAATGTAAATCCTGAAATTTCCTTTGAGCTTTTTGAGAGCGCATACAAAGACGGCGACACCGAGGCGGCTGTACTTCTTGCCAGTCTTTATTCATCCGGCAGAGGAGTGGAGCAGGACAAGAATAAAGCGTTCGGGATTCTCTCAAAGGCAGCGGCTAAAGGCAGCACCACTGCAAGGAGCAGTCTGGCAATAGCGTATTATACCGGTGATGGTGTGAAACAGGATTATAAACGTGCTTTTGAATGGGCTGTTCAGGCTGCCGCCAAAGGCGATATTGCAGCGCAGAATCTTATGGCCGGGATGTATCTGCGTGGCGAGGGAACAAAGAAAAATACAGCTAAGGCGGAAGAATGGAAGAAACGCGCTGCAGCGTCCGGCAATCCGCAGATTCAGTTTGAATTAGGCGAATGGTATTATTCCGGAAAGGAACTTAAACAGGATTACAGAAAATCACTTGAACTGTTTGAAAAAGCCGGGAAAGCCGGATACGCTCCGGCCCTGTACAATGCCGGTGTGCAGTATGAACGTGGCGACGGGGTAAAGGCAGATAAGAACATGGCTGTGTTCTATTACCAGCGTGCTGCAGCCAATGGACTGAAGGCGGCCGAAGATGCACTTAAGCGTATAGGCGCTACAGCACCTGAAACCGGAGATAAAACGGAGAAAAAGACAAAATAGGGAGCGACTGATTTCAGCCGGGAGTTCCCAATGGAACTGATAAAAAGAGGCGGTTTTTAAGCCGCCTCTTTTTATGTGTGTCAGTATTCTGCCAGGATTTCTGTTTACAGATTGCCGTATTCGCGGCTATAGCGTAGCATCTGCTCCGCATAGCCTTCTGTATAATTAACGGTTACATCTGTTATTTTTCCATTTTCGTCCTTGACCAGCCTGTAAACCGGGTTCACGAATCCTTTATAAGGTGCTAAATTGAGTTTTGCATTTCTCGCGAGTATTTCCTTGTGTATTTCCGGATCTACCTTTACAGCATATTTCTCAATAAGGTTTCTGGCTGTTTCAAAATCTCCTGTGGATTTTATACGCTGTATTTCCCTTAGCAGTTCTCCGAACAGACGGCGCAGTTCCACATAGTCATTTATTTTTACGAAAGTCTTTCCGCTCTTCTTTACTAATTCCACGGCTTTTGTGTCTTTTGCCTTTTCAAGCACCCACCTGGCTATAAGCTGCCTGTTGAGCATGTGTGCTTCTTCTATATTATTGCCCGGCTCTATTCTTACAAGCTGCGTAAGCAGGCCATTCATCATATAGGAATAATATTCGGCTTTGTAGGCTTCTGGAGAAGGCAGCAGACCGAGTTCCGTCATTTTTGGGTCTGCTATGAAATACAGACCGAACAGGTCTGCCCTGGCTTCTTCTATTGAAGAGCTGTATGCTTTAAGTGCTTTTTCATGCACCCCGGGCATAAGCTTGCCGGAGCCGTGGCCCAGGCATTCATGCAGGTCGGTGTGTATGTCACCGGTGAGGTCGCCATATTTGTTTATAAGCTTAAGTTCTGCGCTGCCTATGACAAATTCTTCATTGAAACCATTGCCACGCGCCGCCTTGTTGTATGCGTCTGTTATATTGCCGAGGGTTACGGATTTTGAACCATATTCCTTGCGTATCCAGTTGGCATTCGGCAGGTTTATGCCTATGGCTGTGGACGGATAAAGGTCTCCGGCAAGAATGGCGGCTGTTATGACTTTGGCGGAAACTCCCTGTACTTTTTCCTTTTTGAATATTTTGTCTGTAGGGGAATTTTCTTCAAACCACTGTGCGTTTTCACTTATAAGCTGTGTTCTGCGGGTGGCTTCGAGGTCTTTGAAATTGACAAGGCTTTCCCAGCTTGCCTTAATGCCTAAAGGGTCCCCGTATGTCTCCGTGAACCCGTTTACAAAATCCACACGGGAATCAAGGTCTTTTACCCAGAGTATGGCATACTCGTCGAAAGCCTTCAGATCTCCTGTTTTGTAATATTCTATAAGTTTTTTTATAACTGCTTTCTGTGCGTCGTTTTCCGCGACTTCAAGTGCTTTTTCAAGCCAGCTGTTTATTTTTTCTATTGCGGCAGAGTATTTTCCACCTTCACGGTACACTTCCTCGATAATTTTTCCGTCTTTTTTTACCAGCCGGCTGTTTAAACCGTATGAAAGAGGCCTTGTATCTCCGGCCTTGTGCATTCTGTTATAAAATGTCTCTGCCTCCTTCTGTGTTACGCCGTCATAATAGTTTCCGGCTGAAGTAAGTACCAGATCATCTCCATCTTTTTTGTTTACCTTTTTGGGCATTATTGCGGGATTGAACATTACTGGAATTATTTCATCTGTAAGCTGTTCTGTTGTCTGGCCTTTCCTGAGCGGAAGCTTTTCTGCAGGTACGGCATTTGCCGCCTCCCTGAAGAATTTTTCACTAAATTCCGGAAGAAATTTATCTTCGGCGTAATGATGATGTATTCCGCTTGAGAACCAGACACGTTTAAGATAGGTTTCAAGTGCCTTGAAATCCTTTGAACTTCGGTCTCCTTTATATTCAGTATAAATGGCTTCAAGTGTTTTGCGTATTGTCAGATTGTGTTTCCCGTTCTGATCGAAGAGAATATCACGGCCTTCAAGTGCGGCTTCAGCAAGGTAATAAACCAGCATTTTCTGCTGAAGGCTTAATTCCTCAAATTCTGGTACTTTGTAGCGCAGAATCTGAAGATCGGCGAATCTTTCCACATTATAGAATTCAGACTGGCTGTTTTTTGCGCAGCCACAGGCAAGACAGAAAGACAGCGCAGTGATGAATATTTTTTTTACCATCATATGTTCCTTAAAGTATGTCGTTGTTTTTATATTCTACAGTCCGGGCGGAACTGTATTATATGATTATATCTTTTCTTGACAATCTGATTAAATATGGTATGATATGTATGTATATCGGCAGAAAAATTCTGTTTTAAAGGAGACTTTGATGAAAAAGATTTTTTCAATACTCGCACTTATGGCGTTTGTTTCACCCTCTTTCGCCGAAGAATATATGGATTTTGACAGAGGAGTCAATCTGGAACTTTACAATGAGAGCATGGAGTCCCGGCCTCTTCCGCCACCTCCGCCGACAGGATTTGTGACAGCCCGTTTTACAACTGACTGCCACACTTTCAGGCTGTCGCCTTCCAATTCTTCCATAACTACAAATGTATACCGTCTTACCAGCCATGAATTTCTGAATGAGTGTCATTATGTTTATGTGCCGGATCCGCAGCCGTCACATCCGGGTCATGGCAATCAGCCAGGACATGGTAATCAGCCCGGTCACGGAAATCAGCCAGGTCATGGTCCCCAGCCTGGTCATGGTCCCCAGCCTGGTCATGGTCCCAAACCAGGACACCACAAATCTGCCGCTGTGGAAATGCAGGACACAAAAGGCCAGCAGCTTGTATGCCGCGAGAGACCTGGCAGAACTTTTTATCACAATGTAAGACTTAATGTGAACCGCCGTGATCTGTATCCATGGGAGAGTGAGGAGTTTACTGTATGCGCAGAGCAGGACAGGGTATGGATGTCACGCCAGGATTCCCCTTACCGCTATAATGTGTATACACCTAATGCTTCATATGGTACTGAAACTTTTGAATTGAGACCTCAGTACAGAAATCCCACTGATCCTGATGCTGATGGTGTCAATGTAACGGAATTCCGTTATGATGCTCCTTATTTCACTATGCGTCTTAGTGACCGCTGGTCTTATGAGTACAATGGTGAA
>Ga0265301_10004911_pt1 | contig 13313 bp, 9 predicted proteins | sample AusTroGonzalo_MG_2_FD_193488 | JGI IMG/M metagenome (GOLD analysis project Ga0265301, IMG submission 193488) | Bovine rumen microbial communities from tropical cattle in Woodstock, Queensland, Australia - Gonzalo_04 | ecosystem: Host-associated > Mammals > Digestive system > Stomach > Rumen ...
AGCAGTTCCTCCTTGTCGGCGGCCCAGCGCCAGCAGTCGGTGAGCAGGTGCGGCACCACCGTGGAAACCTCGCCGATGTCCATCACCACCGCCGACACGCGCTCCACGTGGTTCTCCGCTGCCACCGCTTTGACATCGCGGATGATGTAGAAGACGATTCCTAACTCGTGCATTCCCTGAATGATATTGGTTATAGAAACGGCCTATTGCCTATTGCCTATTGCCTTTTGCCTGATGCCTATTGCCTTTTGCCTTTTCCCTAAAGCCTAATCCCCCTTCGTAAACACGATTTTCGCCGCACGCTTGAGCATATACGGGAGAATCTTGCTGAACTTATCCTCGGATGTGACGAACTCGCTGGCTTCGGGATGCTCGCGGAAGAGGTGGATGGCGTCGAAGGCGCACTTGGTGGTGCAAATGCCACAGCCGATGCAGCGGTTCTCATCCACAACGGAGGCACCGCAGCTCAGACAGCGCGCGGTCTCGGTGCGCACCTGCTCCTCGGTGAGCGTGAGCGTGTATTCCTTGAACTTGTCGGACCGTTCGGCGATACCCTCCACCTGACGGGAGGAGTTGTCGTAGCTTTCCACTACGATGTCGTCCTTGTCCAACTCGATGAAGTCGCGGCGGTTGCGTCCGATGGTGAGATGACCGTGCTGCACGTAGCGGTGCAGACTCTCAGCGGCCTCCTTACCGGCAGCGATGGCGTCGATGGCAAACTTCGGCCCCGTAAACACGTCGCCGCCCACGAAGATGTCCTCCTCGGCGGTCTGGTAGGTCAGCGGATCGGCCTTTGGATATACGCCTCTGACGAACTCCACTTTTGTGTCTTTCAGTAAATCGTTCAAAATCACTGTCTGTCCGATGGCGAAGATGACCAGATCGGCGTCCAAGGTGATAGTCTCGTTTTCATCATATTGGGGAGAAAAACGGTGGTCTTTATCATAAACGGATGTGCATTTCTTGAAGACGATGCCGGTGACATGGGCGGGCGAATCGGATTCCGCACTCTGGGAAGAGTGCGCCCCTACAATTTCCTTCGGTCCCCAGCCGGGTTTGATGACCACGCCATCTTCGCGGGCCTCTTTGCGTTCTTCCAGTGAGGCGGGCATGATGTCTTCGGTCTCTAAAGAGAGCATGGTGACGGATGCCGCACCGCCACGTTTGGCAACGCGAGCAGCATCAATGGCCACATTGCCGCCGCCGACGACAACGATCTTACGACCTGCCGTTTGTAGAGACGGGGCGCGCCCCGTCTCTACGGTGGGGATACCGCAATTGCATTGCTGCAGGAAATCGATTGCCGTGGTCGTTCCCGCCAATTTCTCGCCCGTGATGCCGGGCAATTTGCCGCCTTGACAGCCGATAGCCACGTAGAAGCCTTTATAGCCTTGTTCCCTAAGTTGTTGTATGGTAATGTCTTTGCCGACTTCCACGCCGGTGTGGATGTCCACGCCGATTTCGCGCATGATGTCAATTTCAGCTTTGATGACGGCCTTGTCCAGTTTGTACGACGGGATGCCGTATTGCAGCATGCCGCCGGGGATTTCGTTCTTCTCGAACACCGTGGGTTTGTAGCCCATAGTGGCCAGATAGTAGGCGCAGCTCAGTCCGGCGGGACCACCGCCGATGATGGCGATTTTCTCCTCCCAATGCTCTTGTACGTTCGAGGCGATGCTGACTTCGGGCACGAAGCGGGTCTCGGCCTTCAAATCCTGCTCGGCGATGAATTTTTTCACCGCGTCGATGGCAATGGGTTGGTCGATGGTGCCGCGCGTGCAGGCATCCTCGCAGCGACGGTTGCAGACGCGTCCGCACACCGCCGGGAACGGATTCTCGCGCTTGATGAGCTCCAGCGCTTCGGTATATTTGCCCTCGGCAGCTTTCTTTAAGTAGCCTTGCACGGCGATGTGTGCCGGACAAGCCGTCTTGCAGGGCGCGGTGCCCGTCGGGTAGCAGTTGATGCGGTTCTTGTCGCGGTAATCTTCGTCCCACTTGTGCGGACCCCACTTCTTGGCGTCGGGCAACTCCTGTTTCGGATAGGTCTGCTCACCGTGTTTGGTGCAGAGTTTCTGCCCGAGGCGTACGGCTCCCGCCGGGCAGTATTCCACGCAACGGCCACAGGCTACGCAGTTCGCCGCTTCCACGCGAGCCACGTATGCGCTGCGCGAGAGGTTCGGCGTATTGAATAACTGTGATGTGCGCAACGCATTGCAAATCTTTACGTTGCAGTTGCATATTGCGAAAATCTTGCCTTCGCCATCGATGTTTGTCACTTGGTGTACAAACCCGTGGTCCTCGGCTTTTTTCAAGATGGCCATACACTCGTCGTAGGTGATGTAGTGGCCGCGGTTGGTTTCCGCGAGGTAGTCGGCCATATCGCCTACGCCGATGCACCAGTCGCGGTAGTCGTCGGCGCAACCTTCATCGAGCTTCTTGCGACCGTATCGGCACGAGCAGATGCCCACGGCCAGATGGCCTTCGTAGCGTTTCAGCCAGTAGGAGATGTGCTCGATGTCGGCGGTTTCATTCACCATGCTGATGGCCTTTTCCACGGGGATGACGTGCATGCCGATGCCTGCGCCGCCCATCGGCACCATCGGGGTCACTTTCTCTAACGGCAGGAAGGTCATCCGTTCGAAAAACATCGCCAGTTCGGGGTGTTTGTCCATCAGCTCGGTGTTCATGTTGGTGTATTCGGCCGACCCGGGCACGAACATCGGCACCCAATAGACGCGGTCCTCGCGGTTATAGGTGGTGCCGGATACCGGGCCGTCTTTGGTGTATTTGTCGCCGTAGTCGTACTCCAGCATCCCGAAATAGGCCAGCTTGTCGAGCAACTCGTCAAACGAGGCGTCGTCGGGGGTGTAATGCTTCTTGGCGTTCCACTCGTGGAGAAGCTGGTAGGTGCGGTGTTCGCGCACCTTCAACCCTCTCTTCGGCAGCATGTCAAGGAGCAGGTCAAGGGAGGCCTCGCGGGTGGTGGCATCCATCTCGTCCTCGAAGATGCAGGCGAGACCCCAGTATTCGGGGGCATCGGTGGTCATCTTGATTTTGCCGGGCACACGGTCGGTGACCTTCCGGACGAATTTCAGCAGTTTCAGGTTCGGGTGCTTGTCGCCTTTGTGTTTCGGGACAAACTTGGTGGACATTTCGGGCATAACGGTTGACTTTGTGTTTATTACTACGTGTTGGTGAGCTTCGCTGTTGGTGAGCCTTCGGCTGTTGATTATTTCATGTTGGTGAGCTTCGCTGTTGGTGATTTCATGTTGGTGACTTCGTGTTAGTGAGCTTCGCTGTTGGTGATTTCATGTTGGAGTCGTAACCGCGAAGTTTTTCAATAAATGCTTCTATTTTGAATGAGATGTCAGTACAACGATTACGCATAAGTTTTGCATCTTCAGAATTGATATATCCTAAATCTTCTGCTGTATAAAGCATACTTTTGACTTCACCACAAGAGCCGTATGATATATTCAAGAAATTTAGCATCTGCTTGTTATCTTTAGAGTATTTGCTTCTATCAAATCCTTCTGCTATGTTATTCATTATAGAAACAGCCGCACGTTGTATTTGACTATTAAAACCAAAATCTTTGTTAGTTGCCAATAAAGCATAAATGTCTCTGACAAGTTCCCTCGCCAACTGCCAAATTCTCAAATCTTCAAAGTTATTAATCTTCATAACATTTACTAATCAACATTCACTCACTAACAGCGAAGCTCATAAACATTTACTCACTAACACGAAGTAACTAACATTCACTCACCAACATTCACTTTCCCCAACAACCACTCGGCGAGGAAGTCGATTCCGAGGCCGGTTTTGGCGGAGATGGGGATGATTTGCGCTTCGGGGTTGCGGAGGTGGATGTATTTTTTACAGCGTTCGATGTCGAAATCGAAGTATGGAACCACGTCCATCTTGTTGATGATGACGAGGTCGCAGACGGTGAACATGAGGGGGTACTTGAGGGGTTTGTCGTCGCCTTCGGGTACGGAGAGAATCATCGCGTTGCAGGTTGCGCCGGTGTCGAACTCAGCGGGGCAGACGAGGTTGCCCACGTTCTCCAGAATAACGAGGTCGAGGTCATCCAAGGGCACGTTGTCGAGTCCTTGGCGGGTCATCTCCGCATCGAGGTGGCACATGCCGCCTGTGTGGAGCTGGATAGAAGGCACGCCAGTCTTCTCCTTGATTTTGCGGGCATCCACATCGCTGTCGATGTCGGCCTCCATTACGGCTATACGCACCTTGTCCTTTATCCTGTTAATCAGCTGGATCAGGGTGGATGTCTTGCCGCTGCCTGGGGCGGACATCAGGTTGAGGAGAAACACGCCCTTGGCGTTCAGTTCCTGTCGCAGGGCGTCTGCGTCTTTTTCATTCTCAGCAAAGACGCTCTTCTTGATTTCGATGACTTTCACTTCGTCCATCTTGGATGTTTTTTGAATTGGCAAAGATACATTTTTTTTGTATTTTCGCGGCCGAAATTTGAGAAGACGAAACGTTGATTCGAATGAGAGCGAACACATATATCACGTTAATTGTCAGCATTGTGGCGGTGATTTTCGCTGGGTGCGCGAAGATAAGCGCCCCCACGGGCGGTCCGAAGGACACCACGCCGCCGAAGGTGCTCAAGGTGGAGCCCGAGGACGGCACCGTGAGGTTCCAGTCGAATCAGATCCGCATCTGGTTCGATGAGTATGTGACGCTCAACAACCCGACGGACAACGTGCTCGTGTCGCCGCCATTGAGTGAGAATCCCAACTATACCCTCCAAGGCAAGTCGCTGGTTATCAAGTTTAAGGATACACTGCGGGCGAACACTACTTACAATATGGTCTTCTCCGATGCCATTAAGGACTTCCACGAGGGCAATGCCTTGAACTATTTCCACTACGGTTTTTCCACGGGCGACAGCCTCGACGACTACATGGTCCGTGGCAAAATCTTAGATGCCAAGACGCTCGCGCCCGCTCAGGATTTCTACGTGCTGCTTTACAAAGGAGATGCAGACTCGTTGCCGCTTACCACGATTCCCGATTATGTCTCCAAGTCGCTCTCCGACGGTAGCTTCCTGCTGAAGAACATAGCCCCCGGCGACTACAAGATTTTCGCACTCAAGGATATCAACGCCAACTTCCGCTTCGACCTGCCCAACGAGGAAATTGCTTTCCAAGAGGCGCTCGTGACCGCGGTGCGTGCCTTGCCCGATACTGCCCCCGATTCGCTGAAGAATGCTCTGCCGTATGTTACTTTGCTAGCTTTTGCAGGAGAAGATACTGTGCAGACACTTGCGCGTTACGACAACCCCGCTGCTGGGGTCTATAAATTTCCCTATAAGCACCGTTTTGTCGATTTTTCGGCCACGCCTTTGGAGGCCGCCCTTGACTATTTCGAGGAAATCAACACCACTCGCGATACCGTGACCTGGTATCTCCGAACGCCCTTGAAAGATACAGTTCATTATCTTTTCAATGCGGATGGTCATATAGATACGGTTAGGATTGTACCATTTAAGGAGAAACAGCAGTCGGGCGGCCGCGGTCGTGAACAGAAGCAGCTGGGACCGAAACTGTCGGTCGGATTCGCGAACGCGGGCGAGTGCCACAAACCGTTGACGCTCACCTTTTCCTATCCCGTGCGCCCCACCGACACGTTCAGTGTGAGGGTCTACTCGCAGCAACAAGACCGCAAAGACACTGCCGTCTATCGCTATGCCGTGCCCGACACGTTCACCTTGCGTATGCCATTGCCGATGACATACGCGGAAAAGAAAAGCTACACGGTGATGATTCCCGATTCGGTATTCTTCGGCTACAACGGCCTTTCGCACGACACGTTACGGACACAGTTCACCACCAAGTCGGAGAAGGATTACGGCACGCTGATTATGAACTACCAGCTCCCCAACAATGGGAAACAGTATGTGGCGACGTTGTGGAGCAACGACAAAATCGTGAAAGAAGATATTCTTACCGCCTCAAAGACAATTACTTATCCATTCCTGGATCCCGGAACTTATCGTGTTACGGTCTTCTGCGACGAGAATGGAAACAGTCGTTGGGATCCCGGCGACTACGCCAGCAAGCGCCAACCGGAGACGATGTTCAACTTCCCGACATCCATCAATATCCGGGCCTATTGGGACAGCGAGGAAACGTTTGTGATAGGGATGTGATGTCAGTAGAGACGCACGGCCGTGCGTCTCTACAACGTGCCACCAATCACCAATCACTGTTCACTGTTCACTGTTCACTAAAACTGGTAACAGTAACTGAACGTCATTACCGAATTGAATTGTTTGTTGACCACGCGGCCGTAGACCCACGTGGGGATGCGCACGGGCACGATGGAGTTTTCGTAGCGGAAGTTCACGCTGTGGTGGTCGGCGATCATGAGGGAGATGCCGGCCTGTGCGGAGAACTCGTACCAGCGGAACGGCGGCCGTCCGATGATTAGTCCGTTGGCTTCGCGCTCGCGGCTGAAGACGTTCACCCCGAACACGGGGCCTATCTCCAAATCGAAATTGAAACGCTTCCCCCATAACTGCCATTTTCCCGCCGTCCAGACGAGCATCAGCGGCATTTCCACGTAGCCCAGCGTGAGCGAGTAGAAATTGTCGGATATCACATTTTTCGGTGTGTGCGAGTGGCTGCCTTTCATTACGAAGTCTAATTCCAACTGAAGTTTCAGCCGTCCAGACGGAATGATGGCGTGGTTGACGAACGCGCCCGCAGCCGCCCCCAGTTTGTGGAATCCGGACAGGTCGTCGCCGGAAATCTGCGTGGCGGTGAACCCCACCCGTACCCCGCCGTAAAAACGGGAATTGTCGGTTTTCTGCGGCTCCTGCGCGAAACCGGCGGTGAAAAGGGCGATTAGAATGGATAAGATGATGAATTTTCTTGTCATATTGTTTTTTGTTTGTAGAGACGCGGTGCACCACGTCTCTACGTGTACGTTGTTGTTTGTAGAGACGTGCCATGGCGCGTCTCTACGGATATGTTGTTGTTTGTAGAGACGGGGCGCGCCCCGTCTCTACAGGGTTACCACACGGAATCCCAATCCTCCGCCTCCCTCACGGATTTATCCCGTTGAAATTCCAACAATTTCGCGTATTTGAGGAAGCTGTTGTGGGCGACGGCGCGGGAGAGCACGTAGCCGTCGAGGCCGCCGAGGATGCCGCCCCGGAGGAAATAGTTGCTGATGAAAGCCGCCAACCCGTGGAAGAACGGCGAGAAGGCGTTGGCTTTCTTTCCTTGCAGGTAGAGGATTTTCGCGCCGCGTGAGCTGTAGTTGCGCTCCGGTTTCGAGAAGAGGCTGTCGTAGTTTTTATAGCGGTAGTGGATGATGTCGGCTTTGAGGCGCTGCGTGTTCTTTTCCGGCACGAAGGCATGCTGCTTGCGGTCGAGGAAGCGGAGCTTGTCCTTGCGGTAGAGGCGTACGAGCCAGTCGGGGTACCAGTTGCAGGCTTTCACCCAGCGTTCGCCGATGTAGTTGCGGCGGCGAATCGCGAATCCGTCATACGGAGTGTGCTCCAAGTCAAGCTGTTGGATGGCCGCCACGAGTTCGTCGGTGAGCCGCTCGTCGGCATCGAGACTGAGCACCCAGTCGTTCTTGGCGTGCTCCAGCGGCAGGTTCTTCTGCGGGCCGTCGCCGATGTAGGGGTGCACGAACACGCGCGCCCCGGCCTTCTCCGCTAATTCGACGGTGTTGTCGGTGCTGCACGAGTCGGTGACGATAACCTCATCGCACACGCGCTGCAGCGAGCGGATGCAGGACTCGATGTTTTTGGATTCGTTCAGGGTGGTGATGATGCCGGTGATCATTGGTAATGGTTATTGGTTATAGGTTATGGGTTATTGAAGCCAGTTAGTAGTTAGTAGTTAGCAGTTAGCAGTTGTTGGGGAAGTCGGTACAGCTTTCATTATCAATTGAAATTAGTAGTCTTCGTCTTCTAACTTGGGTTTGTAAAGGTCGTAGCCCATGCGGTACCTCAGATAGTCATCCACATTGATTTTATCCATGGGATAGCCGTAGTTGGTCATGAAGGTTTTCATTTTCTCATAGATGCAGTCCGAGACGGGTACTTCGCGGTTACGCCTCATCATGATTTGTTGATAGGTACAATACATTTTAGAGATATCTGGCTTCCCATCAATGAAATAGTATTCCTCCTGAGAGCGGAATGCGTTTTTGACGATTTCACTTTCGAGCAATGAATCATTCCTATTACACTCGCTGTCGAAAGCTATCCACTGGTCATCCTTGAACGCAACAATCGCCGGATTTTGATGCGATAATAAAACAAATGAAGTGAATATACTGGTTTCAAACAAATAATCGTAATCCATGGGAATAGCAAAAGATTGCGTCTGGATGTCATAAAGTCCGAACTTTTTCCCGTCGAAAACGACAGCTCGGCCTGAAAAAGCACGTTCTATACTTTCGAAAATCGGCGGTACCAACACTTTCCCATCCTCATCAATAATGCCCATCTTCTTGTTCTGATAGACGTAATGATAACCCGATTCATGCTCCACCCACGTGGTCATGCCGTCATATTCAAACGGTATAATCACCTCGCCATTCTCCTTGATTTTGCCGAATTTGCCATTTTTCACCACCACATACACGATGGTGTCTTGACTTTCCTGAGGATAAAGTTCTATGTATTCATACTCACAAGGAAGGATTATCTTGCCTTTGTCATCCATGATCCCCCATTTTCCTTTCTTTTTGATAAAAAAATCCCCATTTCCTAAGTTGTCAAAACAAACGTCCTCATACTTGGCGGGAACTAAAATCTCTCCATCATAGTCTATCAGCCCACGCTTCCCATGTTTTTCCGCCAAAAATGCACCGTCTTCTTCCTCATACAGAATGCGATAGCCCTTATAAACACTATTCACCGCAATGGATGGAGTCCTGTTTTTCGACTCCGTCTGCGCCCACGCCGCCACGGAAAACATGACGACAAATGCTAATAATATGGATCTGTGATTATTCAGCATTCATAATTCAGCATTCATAATTAATCAACCCGTTCGATTTTCGCACCTAGATTGTTCAGCCGCTCCACGATGTGCTCATATCCCCTGTCGATTTGCTCGACGTTCTGGATCACGCTCTTGCCTTCGGCGCTCATGGCCGCGATGAGCAGCGCGATGCCGGCACGGATGTCGGGGGAGGACATCTTGGTGGCCCTCAGTTGTTTCTCGCGGGCCAAGCCTATCACGATGGCGCGGTGCGGGTCGCAAAGCACAATCTGCGCACCCATCGACTGCAGCATGTCCACGAAGAACAAGCGGCTTTCGAACATTTTCTGGTGAATCAGCACGCTGCCCTTGGCCTGGATGGCCGTCACGAGGGCGATGCTGATGAGGTCGGGGGTGAATCCTGGCCACGGCGCGTCGGCGATGGTCAGGATGGAGGCCTCCCGTGGATTGGAGTAGATTTCGTAGGGGTGCTCGCCATGCACGATCAGGTCGTCGCCCACCTGCTCGATCTGCACGCCCATCTTGCGGAAAGTGTAGGGAATCAGTCCCAAATGCTCGCAGGCGCAGTTCTTGATGGTGAGTTCCGACTGCGTCATGGCGGCCATCCCGATGAAGCTGCCCACCTCGATCATGTCGGGGAAGATACGGTGTGTACATCCGTGCAACTTCTTGACACCCTGAATTTTCAGCAGGTTGGAGCCGATGCCGGTGATCTTCGCGCCCATGTTGTTGAGCATCGTGCAAAGTTGGTACAAGTAGGGCTCACAGGCGGCGTTGAAGATGGTGGTCTCGCCTTCTGCCAGCACCGCCGCCATCACGATATTGGCCGTGCCCGTCACGGAGGGTTCGTTCAGCTGCATGTAGCAGCCTTTCAACTGCTTTGCCTCCAACTCGAAGAATTTTTCGTCCGGGGAGGTGGAAATCACCGCGCCGAGCTTTTCCAATCCCTCGAAGTGGGTGGTCAGCGGACGACGTCCGATCTGGTCGCCGCCGGGTTTGCCGGAGTAGGCCTTGCCGTAGCGGCCCAACAGCGGACCGAGCACCATGATGGAGGCGCGGATCTTGGTCGACAACCGGGAAAACTCGTCGGTGCGCAACTGTTCGAAATCGACATCCTCCGCCTGGAATGTGAATGTATGCTCGTCCACCTCCGTGATTTTCACCCCCATCAGCGCCAGAATCTCGCGATAGCGGCAAGTGTCGAGGATGTTCGGAATGTTGGAAATGGTGACCGGTTCGTCGGTCAGCAGCACGGCCGAGAGCACCTGCAGGGCCTCGTTTTTCGCGCCCTGCGGGGTGATCTCTCCGTGCAGGCGGTGACCGCCTTCGATGATGAATTCTGACATGATGTTCTTTCTTTCGTCCCTACACTGCGCTCTTTCGTCGCTTGTGTGGGGTTAATTGCACTTCGTGCGTTTTGCCTCGGGACTTTTTCGTCCCCACATTGCGCTCCTTCGTCGCTTATGTGGGGTTAATTGCACTTCGTGCGTTTTGCCTCTCCGAGGCTGCTCAAGGAATATCTAAAAAAACTATTGCCTTTTGCTTATTTCCTATTGCCTGTTATTGCCTTATTCAGGAATGACAATCGGGAAATTCTGGGTGAACTCCATGCGGTACGGGGCACCGATGATGTTCGTCAGGAAGTCGGTGTATTGGTCGGTGAACTGGAACTTGTTGGCATCGTAGTAGGCGGCGGGCAGCGGGAAATTGCCGATGTTGCCCATCTCGATGGCGTCGGTGTGGAACTCTTCGAGCTCGTCGTAGGGGACGATGTCGCGGAGCACGGGCATCTTGCCGTAGTCCTCGCGGAGCAAGAGGTCAACCACCTTGTCGGCCAGGGTAGAGGTCAGACGACGGTCGTACTCGTAGCACTTGCCGGAACGCGGGATGTAGCCGGAAATCTGTCCACGGGCCTCGATGCCGAGGCGTTTGTTGATTTCGGACGCGATGACGCCGCTCACGCCGCCGAAGCGCGGGTGACCGTACTCGTCGAGGTCGGAGCTGGCATACACCATGCCGAGTTCCTGCTTCTCGTCATCCCACCAGCGAACACCTTCAGAAACCGCGATGATGAGGCTGTGTTTCGGGGAACGCATGTACATCTCCTTCACAGATTCGAAGAAGAACTCCTTGCGCTCCTTGGTCATCTCGACCTCGGGTACGAGGGCCATCTGGGCGCCGCCGAAGGAGGCAGTACCGGTGAGCCAGCCCGCGTCGCGACCCATGACTTCGAGCACCATGATGCGCTGGTGCGACTCGTTGGTGGTATGCAGTTTGGCGGTCAGCTTCTTGATGGCCATGGCACCGGACGGGAAACCGGGGCAAAGCACCGTTTCGTGCTGTTGACCGTTGAAGTGATGATAAGTGCGGGTGCGCAGGTCGTTGTCGATGGTTTTCGGGAAGCCGATGACCGGAATGCCGTAAGTCTCGTACATCTTCTTGGCCGCGCCGTTGGTGTCGTCGCCGCCGATGGTCACCAGGACGTCAATTTTATAGCGCTCGATGTTGCGGAGGATCTGTTGGGAGCGGTCTTCGGGGCTTTTCTTGCTCGGGAAGGGGTTGGTACGGGAGGAGAGCAGCGCGGTGCCGCCGTAGAGACCGTTGTAGGGGATGTTGGTCAGGTCGACGATGTCGCCGTCGCCGAGGAGGCCTTTCCAGCCGCGCAGCACGCCGTAGACGCGGAAGCCGAGCATGGAGGCGCGGTTGCGCACCGCCTCGATGCTGGAGTTGATAGCCGGGGTGTCGCCGCCGCCGGAAAGAATCGCTAACGTTTTGCCGTTGAAGAGTTTGTCTTTTCTCATATTGATGATTTTAAAATGAATAATTGCCGTTTTCCCCTTGTAGAGACGGTGCGCGCACCGTCTCTACAAACCGATATTACATTCATAATATCAAACCCGCAAAATTACACAATTATTTGATACGATTGCGAAAATTTTCGTTTAGAGTATAGCCGCCAGATATCACTCCGATGACAACATTACTAACAAGAGCAAGAATGCGCCAATAATGATGCTGATGAAGAAGATGAAGATCCCGGCTTCGCGCTCGATTTTCGCCTCGGCGGGCGTTGCATGACGGGGACGTCTCGGACGGGAATCTTCAAAACCGAACAGATAATTGATGCGGCGGACAAAGTACGTATCCTTCGAATCGGAGTCCCTTTTGTAGGTCGTGGGACAATCGCGGTCATACAGGAATTTCAAAAGGAAGTAAAACCGTTTCTTGTACTGAACAGGGATGGAGTAGAATATCCTTGCCCGTCGCTTCTCCCGTTCAGAACCCTCTTCCAAAATGGGCCGCAAACGATCTCGAACCGTGTCCATCTTTGACCATTTAAAGTATTGGATATCCGTGTAAAAAATGGAAATAGTGCGATTCCATGGACGAAATGGGAAGAACACCACCATACGGTCTGAATAGAAATAAAAGATTCTGAAAAACGGGACCCATATCCCGAAAAGCAATATAATAAGCAATAGTGCCAGCTGCTCAATCAGCAGGAAATCCAACAGCATTTCGGACATGATGAACGCATATATTCCAACGTAGAAAGTATATGTCCCGCAGTCAGATGCTGTGTTGAAAGTGTATTTGTAGCCTTCAATGTCTTCAATTCCAGGAATATATCTTGGCCAGAATAGCGTCCTTTTCATAAAGGATTGGTTTACGTTTTTCGCCGCCCCCTTCCAACCCTACGTCAACTCTCTTATGTTTCAAGTCTCAAGACTTTCGTCTTATTCCCCCAGCAACTTCATCGCGTCGTTGCGGTGGGTGGAGTCGGTGCGGACGAGTTCCTCCTCGATGGACATCTCTGAAAGGATGGACTCCAGCATGTCCTCCACGATATAGTTCTGGATGTCAAAGTTCAACGGTACGGGGGTGTATTGCACGTAACGCTGAAGCATCTCGTTCCAGATGTCGCTCACGCGGTAGATGGACATGCGTACGGAGACCGGCGATTGGAATGCGGATTTCAGGTAACGGTACTCGTGGAGTTCGAAATGGCTGGTGATGGCATCGTCGTCGCCCTTGACCAGTGCGTCGTAATCAGTGATGGGGAGCGAGTCGATGGCGGCGTGGAGGGCGGTGCTGATTTGTGAACCGCAGCTTTCGGCCAAACGGTTGGTGCGCAGGATCAGCGAGTCGATGAGGTTGCCATAGCCGTGGCGCGTCAGGGTGTCGAACAGAGAACCCTGCAAGGAAGCATAGTCAATGCGGTAAAACTGGTCATTGTAGTTGTAAAAACCGTCCGGGGAGCAGAGGTGTGCCACGGCGGTGTCGGCGCAGGCATCCAGACATGCCCGGATGGCATTG
>Ga0265301_10004914_pt1 | contig 13312 bp, 10 predicted proteins | sample AusTroGonzalo_MG_2_FD_193488 | JGI IMG/M metagenome (GOLD analysis project Ga0265301, IMG submission 193488) | Bovine rumen microbial communities from tropical cattle in Woodstock, Queensland, Australia - Gonzalo_04 | ecosystem: Host-associated > Mammals > Digestive system > Stomach > Rumen ...
AAGATTCCCAACACATTCGCACCTGAGAAGAAAGCCGAGACCATCGTCAAGGAGGGCACCTATACTGTTACCTTCGAGTTTATCAACCCCGACAACAACAAGGTGATCAGCAAGGGTAAGCTCACTGATGTGGAAGTGACGATGGGTTCGAACAGGAGAGACGGCACCAGCAGCTTCTCCACCGGCGATGCCGAATTGACGAAATAGTAATGTTTGATTGCCGACATTTATTTGCCAAAAAAATCGTGCACCAAGTATACTTTTGGAGCGCAAACGTCTAGCTTGCAGAAGGATAGTTGGTGCACGATTGCTGTAAAATGGTGCACCAATGGTGCACCACTGTTTTTTGTGCCCGTCAATGGAGTGTCGGCGACCAACGTCCTCGTTACGGTCGCAAAACAAGTTGTTTTGCTGGAAAAAGCGTGCTTACGCCGACAAACGGCGTTGACTTTTTCGGCAAAACAAGTTGTTTTGCTGCTTGGTGCACGATTGGTGCACGATTTTACTATGATCGTGCACCATCTAACAGGCAGTTTTTCAACGACTTACGTGTGAAAAGTATACTTGGTGCACCATTATTATAAAAAAGTGCGAACGCCTTTTCGGAAAGAGACGTTCGCGCTTTGGCGGGTATGTGTGGGCCGGCATTACTTGATCAGGTCGATGGAGCGCTTGAGGAATGCATCGAGCGAGGCGCCCTTGAGCATACCGTTCTGGAGCAGGGCCAGGTCGATGAGCTGATGGACGATGTCGTTCTTCTGTGCGTAGTCGGCAATGAGCTGCTGCTTCTTCTGCTTCTGTTCGTCGATAGCCTTCTGCGTGGCGGCCTTGTCATCCTTCTCCTCCTGGGTGATTTCCTCGGGCTTCTTCTTGTCGGTCTTCTGGTTGAGGGCTGCCAGGCGTGCCTCCTGTCCCCTCAGCTCGGCCTCTACGGGTTTCAGCGGCTCTGCCAGCGATGCCTGCGCATCGTCGAGCACGCGCTTCACAAGCGGGTGGTCGCTGTTGAGCACGAGGTTGAACGAGTCGGGCATCTGTCCATAGAAGTTCATGCCACTCTGGTAGCGGCTCATCTCCTTCATGCGGCGCATCCACTCGTTCTGGGTGATGACCACGGGTCGCTGCTCGGCACCCAGGGCGTCTACCTCGACCATGAACTCGGCCTTCTCCAGATTCGGCAGCTGCGACTTGAACACGGCTGTCAGGTTGTCGCGCTCGTCGGCTGCCAGGCTGCTCTTGGGGGCGTCGTCCTTCACGATGAGCTTGTCAATAGTGCTGGCATCGACGCGGGTGAAGCGGCTCTTCTCGAATTTCTGCTCCAGCGTCTGGATGCAGGGCACGTCAAGCTGTCCGTCGAAGAGCAGCACGCTGTAGCCCTTGTCCTGGGCGGCCTTGATATAGCTGTATTGCTCCTCGCGGTCGGTGGCATAGAGATATACCAGCTGGTCGTCCTTGTCCTTCTGCGAGGCTTCGATGAGCTTGCGGTACTCGTCGAAGGTGAAGTGCTTGCCTTCGGTGTCCTTGAACAGGGCGAAGTCCTTGGCGCGGTCGTAGAAGTTCTCCTCGGTCAGGATGCCGTAGTTGATGAAGAGCTTCAGGTCGTCCCACTTCTCCTCGTATGCCTTGCGGTCTTCGTTGAAGATGGCCTTCAGGCGGTCGCTGACTTTCTTTGTGATATAGGTGGAGATCTTCTTCACCTCGCGGTCACTCTGCAGATAGCTGCGGCTGACGTTCAGCGGGATGTCGGGTGAGTCGATGACGCCGTGGAGCAGCGTGAGGAACTCGGGGACAATGCCCTCTACCTGGTCGGTGACGAAGACCTGGTTGCAGTAGAGCTGAATCTTGTTGCGCGTGATCTCAATGTTCGACTTGATACGGGGGAAATAGAGGATGCCGGTGAGGTGGAAGGGATAGTCGACGTTTAGGTGGATCCAGAACAGCGGCTCGTCCTGCATGGGATAGAGCGTGCGGTAGAACGACTTGTAGTCCTCGTCCTTCAGCGTGGAGGGTGTCTTCGTCCACAGCGGCTCCACATTATTAATAATGTTGTCCTCGTCGGTATCCACCTGCTTGCCGTCCTTCCACTCGGTCTTCTTGCCGAAGGCGATGGGCACGGGGAGGAACTTGCAGTATTTGTTAAGCAGCCCTTCGAGCTTGTATTTGTCAAGGAACTCCTTGCAGTCATCGTCGATATAAAGGATGATGTCGGTTCCACGCTCATGCTCGCCAGCCTTGAACTCGGGGGCGTCGTCGATCTCGTAGGCAGGGCTGCCGTCGCAGCTCCACTTCACGGCCTTGGCACCTTCCTGCCAGGAGCGGGTGATGATCTCCACTTTCTTCGACACCATGAACGAGCTGTAGAAGCCAAGCCCGAAGTGGCCGATGATGTTGTTGGCATTGTCCTTGTATTTCTCTAGGAAGTCGCTGACGCCCGAGAAGGCGATCTGGTTGATGTATTTGTCGATTTCCTCCTCGGTCATGCCGATGCCGTTGTCGCTGATGGTGATGGTGCCCTTGTCGGCATCCATGCTGATGCGCACGGTGAGGTCGCCCAGCTCGCCCTTGTAGTCGCCCTTCTCGGCGAGGGTCTTCATCTTCTGCGTGGCATCGACGGCATTGCTCACCATCTCGCGCAGGAAAATCTCGTGGTCGCTGTACAGAAACTTCTTGATGACCGGGAAAATGTTCTCGGTTGTTACTCCAATGTTACCTTTTTGCATAATACACAATTTTTAATTTGTCGTTTTGTTTTCTCCAAAGCAAATTCCGTGCCATAATGGCAGGAACAACGCAGATGCAACGAGGCGGGCACCACCAGGCCCCTGAAATGCGCGCGACGTGCATGGGCTTGTCCGGGTAGAAGAAGTGGAAGGGGGTGGGAGAGCGGGGAAAAATAGTGTGGCATGTTTTTTGCTGGATTTAACTAAACATCTATAAAACGCAACAATTATGACAGAAAAGGAACTCAATATCGAAGAAGATGAGGTGAAGACTGACGAAATGGCAGTTGAGAGCCCCAGTGACAACATGGCAGAGAGCCAGGAGCCGGAAGAGCAAGAGACGCCGGAGAAAGACCCGCTGCAGGAAGCACAGGAGCAGATAGCCGACCTGAAAGACAAGTATCTGCGGCAGGTGGCCGAGTTTGACAACTACCGGAAGCGCACGCTGAAAGAGCGTGCCGAGCTGATCCTGAACGGCGGCGAGAAGACCATTGTGGCGCTGCTGCCCATCATCGACGACATGGAGCGTGCACTGGACAACGGCAAGAAAACCGACGACCCGGAGGTGCTGCGCGAAGGTATGGAGCTGATATACCATAAGCTGATGAAAGCGCTGGAAGGCATGGGCGTGACGAAGATTGACACCGAGAATGCCGACTTCGACACCGACGTGCACGAGGCTGTGGCTATGGTCCCCGGTATGGGCGACGAGAAGAAAGGAAAGGTAATTGACTGCATGACAACTGGATATAAGTTAAACGATAAAGTAATTCGCCACGCCAAGGTGGCTGTGGGACAATAATGAGCAAACGAGACTACTACGAGGTGCTGGGCGTAGCCAAGACGGCATCTGAAGACGAGATCAAGAAAGCCTACAGGCAGATTGCCATCAAGTATCACCCCGACCGTAATCCGGGAGACAAGGAGGCTGAGGAGAAATTCAAGGAGGCTGCCGAGGCCTACAACGTGCTACACGACCCGCAAAAGCGCCAGCAGTATGACCAGTTCGGCTTCAGCGGTTCTATGGGCGGCGGCGGCTTCGACGGCTTCGGCGGAACGTCGATGAACATGGACGACATCTTCTCCATGTTCGGCGACATCTTCGGCGGCCACGGCTTCGGAGGCTTCAGGGCACGGCCAGGACAGCAGCAGCACCGCGGCAGCGACCTGCGACTGAAGGTGAAACTGAGCTATGAGGAAATAAGCAAAGGCGTGACGAAGAAGTTCAAGCTGCGTAAGGACGTGCCCTGCACCCATTGTCACGGCACAGGCGCTGAGGACGGCAGCACCAGGGAAAAATGTCCCACCTGTCACGGCTCGGGCTACATCACACACACCACGCAGAGCATCTTCGGCATGATGCAGACGCAAGGGGTATGTCCCACCTGTCAGGGCGAAGGGCAGGTCATCAAGAACAAGTGTCACCAATGTGGCGGCATGGGCATCGTGAAAGGCGAGGAAGTGGTGGAGATCAACATCCCCGCCGGTGTGGCCGACGGTATGGTTGTCAACGTGCCCGGCAAGGGCAATGCGGGACAGCGCGGCGGTATCAACGGCGACATTCAGGTGTTCATTGAAGAGGAAGACAACGATACCTTCGTCAGGGATGGTAACGACCTGATATACAACCTGCTGCTCGACTTCCCTACAGCAGCACTTGGGGGCGAGGCCGAGATTCCCACCATCGACGGGAAAACGCTGAAGGTGAAGATCGACAGCGGCACACAGCCCGGCAAGACCATGCGCCTGAGGGGCAAAGGACTGCCTGCCGTGCAGGGCTACGGCTCGGGAACCGGCGACCTGGTGGTGAACATCAGTGTCTATGTGCCCAGAACCCTCTCGCGCGAAGAGAAAAAGGCGCTGGAGTCGTTCCGCGATAGCGATAACTTCAAGGGAGACAGGCAAACTAAGGACTCTATCTTCAACAAATTCAAAAACTATTTCAGCTGATGACATACAACGAGGCCATTGACTACTTGTTCAGCCAGACGGCAAACTACGAGAAGCAAGGTGTAAAAGGCTACAAGGCGAGCTTGGACGGGATGATGGCGCTTGACGAGCATCTTGGCCATCCGCACCGGCATTTCCGTTGTATCCACGTGGCCGGCACCAATGGCAAGGGCTCGGTGTCGCATAGCCTGGCAGCCCAGCTGCGTGTTGTCGGCTATCAAGTGGGCCTCTATACGTCGCCTCACCTGGTTGATTTCTGTGAGCGGATACGTCTCAACGGGCAGCCTATCCCACAGGACTATGTAGCGAAGTTCGTGGAGGACGAACGGGATATTCTGGAGCAGCTGAATCCCACCTTCTTCGAGATTACAACGGCGATGGCTTTCAAGTATTTCAGCGAACAGAATGTAGACATAGCTGTCGTTGAGGTGGGGTTGGGCGGACGCCTGGATTCCACCAACATCATCACGCCCATCCTGTCGGTCATCACGAATGTCTCGCTCGACCACACCCAGCTGCTAGGCTCTTCGATGGAGCAGATTGCGATGGAGAAAGCCGGCATCATGAAAAAGGGAGTGCCTTGCGTCGTCGGTGAGACGACACGCGAGACCCGTCCCGTCTTTGAGATGGTGGCCAGAGAGACAGGTACACCCGTCGTCTTTGCCGAAGACAACAATTGGATTACGTCGGCTACCTGCCTGCCCGACGGCAGCGGGATCATGTACAAGACGGTGCATGGAAATGAGTTCAAGAGCGAGTTGGCAGGTACTTACCAAATCAAGAACACCAATACCATCCTTAATGCCATCCACCAGCTGATAGAGGCGGGCTATCTGAGTGACAGCAAGATCCCCGAGAACAACGAACACATCAAGCTGGAACTGAACCTGGCCTTCCAGAACATCTGCCTGCTGACGGGACTGAAAGGGCGCTGGCAGCGAGTGAGGGAGAATCCCACCGTGGTTTGTGACACAGGCCACAACGCCGGTGCCTGGCAATACCTGAGCAAGCAGCTGGAGAACGTGAAATGCAGCGAACTGCGCATTGTATACGGGATACTGGAGGACAAAGACATCTACGGCATCCTGCAGATGCTGCCCAAGAAAGCCACCTACTACTGGACGAAAGGAACGACCAAACGGGCGTTCCCCGAGACCTCGCTGAAGGTGTTTGGCGAGCAGGTGGGTCTGCGCGGCAAATGCTATCCCACGGTGGCCGAAGCATACCGTGCCGCCATTGAAGGAGCTAGCAAAGACGTCTTCATTTTCGTGGGTGGAAGCACATACGTGGTGGCAGATTTCCTGAAAACACGCCTGTAAACACGCATTTAGTTATCTTTAACACCATTTTTTGCCGATATGCTTGCGCATGTCGGCTTTTTTGCGTATTTTTGCAACTAGATTGTAACTAAAACCCAAGTATTATGGCAACATTAACAGAAAATGCGAACCTTTGTGGTCTGAAGCGCGAAGACTTCCAGACCACTATCAATGGACGTAAGACCGATCTTTACATTCTGCGTAACCGTAAAGGCTACGAAGTAGCAATCTCCAACTATGGCGGTGCCATCTGTGCTATCATGGTGCCTGACAAGGATGGGAAAGTGGGTAACGTGATCCAGGGCTACAGCAGCATCCAGCAGCTGCTTAATGCTCCCGAGCCGTTCCTCTCCACCCTCATCGGACGCTGGGGTAACCGCATCTGCCGTGGGCAGTTCACGCTCAACGGCAAGGAGTACCAGCTGGCCATCAACAATGGCGTCAACCACCTGCACGGCGGTCCCACCGGCTTCCATGCACGCGTCTGGGATGCCAAGCAGATGGGTCCCCGCTCGCTGGCCCTGCATCGTGTCTCTTCATACGGTGAAGAAGGCTTTACCGGCGAGGTGGACATCACCGTGGAGTTCACCTGGAGTGACGACAACGAGCTCATCCTGGAGTACATGGCCTCTACCAACAAGAAGACCATCATCAACCTGACGCATCATGCCTTCTTCTCATTGGCAGGCACAGCCGACCCCACACCGACTATTGACAACCAGATAATGGAAATCAATGCCGATTTCTACGTTCCCACCGACGAGACAGCCATTCCCACCGGTGAGATTCTCAAGGTCGAGGGCACGCCTTTCGATTTCCGCACACCGAAACCCATCGGGCAGGATATCAATGCCGACCACGAGCAGATAAAGTTTGGCAACGGCTTCGACCACAACTATGTGCTGAACAAGCGCGAGGAGGGTGAGCTGAGCTTCGCTGCCAGAATCACCGATCCGATAAGTGGCAGAACCTTAGAGTGCTACACCACGGAGCCTGGCGTACAGCTTTATACTGGAAACTACCTCACCGGCGACTACAAGGGAGCCAATGGCGCCACCTTCCCGCGCCGGTCGGCCGTTTGCCTGGAGTGCCAGCACTTCCCCGACAGCCCCAACAGGCCCTACTTCCCCAGCGTGGTGCTGAATCCCCACCATCGCTACAAGCAAAAGACAATCTATAAGTTCGGCGTAGCTGAGTAACCAATCAAAACAACATTTCTTTCTTATGGCACAAGAAAAGAACAACAGCAAACTGATTGCTATCATTACGATGTGTTTCATCTTCGCGATGATCAGCTTCGTAACGAATATGGGTGCTCCGTTTGGCAACATCTGGGGATTCAAGTATGAATTCGCCGCCTCCTGGGGTAACCTCATGAACTTTGTCGCCTATCTCTTCATGGGCATTCCCTCGGGTATGCTGCTGAAGAAAATCGGCTACAAGAAAACTGCTCTCATCGCCCTGCTTGTGGGTATTGTGGGCCTTGCCCTGCAATATCTCTCCAGCATCTACGGCGACGACATCAAAGTGAACGAGGTGGGCGGAACGGTCGTTGCCCTCAACCTCTATATCTACCTGCTGGGCGCCCTCGTCTGCGGCTTCTGTGTCTGTATGCTCAATACGGTGGTGAACCCCATGCTCAACATGCTGGGAGGCGGTGGCAACAAGGGCAATCAGCTCATCCAGGTAGGCGGCACGCTTAACTCGCTGACGGCAACGCTCACCCCGCTACTAGCTGGCCTGCTCGTCGGTACCGTCACTGAGAACACTTCTATGACCGATGTGTCGCCCCTGCTGTTCATCGGTATGGCCGTGTTCGCCATTTCGTTCGTTATCATCAGCCGCGTGGATATTCCCGAGCCCAACATGGGAAAGAGCGAGTCGCTCATGGACTCGATGAAGGGTGCCCTGCGCTTCCGTCACCTCATCCTGGGGGTCATCGCCATCTTCTTCTATGTGGGCGTCGAGATTGGAATCCCGATGGAGCTGAACTTCTACGTGACGAACATGGGATGGGAAGGCTCTGCCAAACTGGGCGGTACGCTGGCTGCCAGCTACTGGTTCATGATGCTCATCGGCCGTTTCTCGTCGACCCTTATCTCGGGTAAGGTGAGCACGAAGACGCAGATGACCTGTGTGTCGACCGTTGCCATCATCCTGCTGCTCATTGCCATCTTCCTGCCTGAGAGCGTATCCATTGACATCAGCGGACACGCCGTCCCCATGAAGGTGTTCTTCATTGCTGCCTGCGGTCTCTGCACCTCCATCATGTGGGGTGGTATCTTCAACCTCTCTGTTGAAGGATTGGGCAAGTACACCGAGGCTGCTTCAGGCATCTTCATGATGATGGTGGTAGGCGGAGGACTGATGCCCTGGCTGCAAGACATCATTGCCAAGTCGACTGACACCATCTCCAGCTACTGGCTGCAGGTAGGAATGGTGGCCTACATCCTGTTCTATGCCCTCATCGGCTGCAAGAACGTGAATAAGGACATCAAGGTGGATTAAACTTGAAGTTATCATCAGAGATTCAAAATTATTAATATTATTAACCATATTTGAGGATTAACTATAAATAAATCTAAAACCTCAAATCTTAAACCTCAAATCAAAATGGATATTGAATTCGTAAGAAGCCGTTTTATCAAGCATTTCGATGGTCAAACTGGAAATGTATACCATTCACCCGGACGTATTAACCTGATTGGTGAGCATACCGACTATAACGGTGGCTTCGTGTTCCCCGGTGCAGTAGACAAGGGCATCATGGCTGAGATGCGTGCCAACGGAACCGAAGATACGGTGATGGCCTACGCCATTGACCTGAAGGACCGCGTTGATTTCCACCTGGACGATCCCGCAGGCCCCCGTGCCAGCTGGGCCCGTTATATCTATGGTATCGCCAAGGAGATGCAGAAGCTGGGCGTTCCCGTGAAGGGCTTTAACATCGCTTTCGCCGGTGATGTGCCCCTTGGTGCCGGCATGTCGTCATCCGCCGCTATGGAGAGCTGCTTTGCCTGTGGCCTGAACGACATCTTTGGTGAGAACAAGGTGAGCCAGTGGGATATGGTGCTGGCTGGACAGGCTACTGAGCATAACTACTGCGGTGTGAACTGTGGCATCATGGACCAGTTTGCCTCTGTCTTCGGTAAGGCCGGCTGCCTGATGCGCCTCGACTGCCGCTCACGTGAGTTCGAATACTTCCCGTTTAAGCCCGACGGCTATCGTCTGGTGCTGCTCAACAGCAAGGTGAAGCACGAACTGGCCGGCTCGCCCTATAATGACCGTCGCAACAGCTGTGAGAACGTCGTGAAGCACATTGCTGCCAAGCACCCGGAGGGCAAGTTCGAGACCCTGCGCGACTGCACTTGGGAGCAGCTGGAGGAAGTACGCGCCGAGGTTGGCGAAGAGGACTACAGTCGTGCACACTTCGTACTCGGTGAGAAAGACCGCGTGCTTGCCGTTTGTGACGCTTTGCTGGCCGGTGACTATGAGACCGTGGGCCAGAAGATGTATGAGACCCACTATGGCCTGTCGAAGGAGTATGAGGTGAGCTGCGAGGAACTGGACTACCTGAACGACATCGCCAAGGAGAACGGAGTGACCGGCAGCCGCATCATGGGCGGTGGCTTTGGCGGATGCACCATCAACCTGGTACGTGCCGACCTGTACAACAAGTTCATCGCCGATGCCAAGCAGAAGTTCGCTGCCAAGTTCGGCCACGAACCCGAGGTCATTGATGTAGTCATTGGCGACGGCTCGCGTAAGCTCTGTTAGTACAAGCCCCCTGAGTCAGGGGGTTGGGGGTCTGAACAAGCGCAGATGCCCAGCCCCCTGACTTTATCTGTAGCATAATACTAAACTGTCTGACAAACGCTTGTTCAGACCTCCATCTCCCCCTTACTTTTGGGGGACAGACAAAATGTTTCAAATAGACCGCTCCTACATAGAGTCTGTAAACCTAGAGTCCCTGCAGAGCAGGATATGGGACATCCGTACAGACCACCAAAATGACCCGACATTGCCCAAGATAGAAAACTATGGCATCACGGAAGAATCGTTTGAAGCCTATCTGGAAAAGAAACAGAAGTTCGAAGACTTCAAGGATACTTGGCGCAATCGCCGGTTGCTAGTCTTTGGCTCAGTGTTCCTGTTGACAGTGGCGGCGTTCAGCCTTTTCTTCCGGGGCATGACGTGGGAAGCCTACACTACGGCCTTTTTGCTCTGTATGCTTATTTATATGGTATATATGACGATTGTGGCATTTCGGGGTAGACAGTTTCAGCATAACCCGAATGAAACATTCATCAAGGCGCTGCTCTACTGGGATGACAATAGGGAACAGGCTTAAGGTATCATTGCCAAGAGCTTTTTACACCATACTGTTTGTTTCCGCTATGTTCGGATGTTCAGGCAAAGAGGAATCCTCTTCGCCTGATTATTATGACGACCCTTTCCTGACCTCTCTACCAGGTATAGAGTCCTCTGATTCGACGGAACGCCAGAAACTGATTCGGGCAGAGATTGATTACTATCTGGAGCGTCATGACCCGCAGGATGAAGGCTTCGATATGGTTGTGCGCTATGCCGAGTACGGAGATTCGTCGATGGCCGTCTATCTGCCGCCTGGTCGTATGTCGTTGAGAAACCTCTTGCCATTACAGCATGGGAAAGTGATGGTGAAGGACTCATTGGGACGCTTGGTAGTAGGGCGTTTTCAGGCAGACACACTTCTCAGCGGCGTGCGTATCGATACTACCGGGATATATGCCGGCATGATGAACCGGCGCGGAGAGGCATCCGGTCACGGCTTCTGCCGCCTGGCCGACGGAACTTACTATGAGGGGCATTGGGAGAACGACATGCGCGATGGCTACGGGCTTAGCATCTCTACAAACCACCTGAAAGTGGGAACCTGGAAACAAAACAGGTTTAGGGGAGAGCATGTCAGCCATCATAGCAACCGTATTTACGGCATCGACGTGTCACGCTATCAGCACGACAAGGGACGGCGGCATTATGCCATAGACTGGAGCCGCATGCGCATCGCTCATCTTGGGAAACGTATTGACAAGGAATGCGTGCAGGACAAAGTGGACTATCCCGTGTCGTTTGCCTACATCAAATCAACAGAAGGTATCACCATCGAGAACAAATACTACTATTCCGATGACGCAAACGCACGGAAGAGCGGTATCCCGGTGGGAGCATACCATTTCTTCTCAACCAAGACGTCGCCCGAGGAGCAGGCCATGCATTTCTTGCAGTACACCCGCTTCAGGAAAGGTGACCTGCCTCCCATGCTCGACATAGAACCCACAGACCGACAGATAGAGGAGATGGGAGGTCCGACCGTGCTTTTCGACAATATCCGCGAATGGCTCGACATAGTGGAACGGCAGACAAAGACCCGGCCTCTGCTATATATCAATCAGCGCTTCGTCAACAATTATCTGCCCCTTGCCCCAGACTTGAAGGAAAACTATCACTTCTGGATTGCCCGTTATGGCGAGTATAAACCCGACATTCATCTGGACATCTGGCAGTTGTGTGGCGACGGACGCGTCCAGGGTATCATTCCCGAAGTAGACCTAAACGTGTTCAACGGCTACCAAGGGCAATGGGAAGACTTCCTATGTAGGTTTACTATACCTTAGTTTAGAAAAATTATGGCCAAATAATTGGTCATGTCGAAATAAAAGTGTAATTTTGCACCCGTATTTCAGACATAAGATAACAAACCACATAAACATTCAGAAATTATGAAGAAGTACAACTTCAACGCAGGTCCTTCGATGCTTCCCCGCGAAGTCATCGAGGCAACAGCTCAACAGTGTCTAGACTTCAATGGCTCAGGTCTCTCCCTCATGGAGATCAGCCATCGTGCAAAGGATTTCCAGCCCGTCGTCGACGAGGCAGTGGCTCTGGTGAAAGAGCTTCTCCAGGTGCCAGAGGGTTATTCCGTCATCTTCCTCGGCGGCGGTGCCTCGCTGGAGTTCTGCATGATACCCTATAACTTCCTGATTAAGAAGGCTGCCTATCTGAACACAGGCGTTTGGGCCAAGAAGGCCATGAAGGAGGCCAAGCTCTTCGGTGAGGTGGTCGAGGTGGCCAGCTCGGCAGATGCCAATTATACGTTCATTCCTAAAGACTGGACTGTTCCTGCAGATGCCGACTACCTGCATATCACGACCAACAACACCATCTATGGAACTGAGATTCGCAAGGACCTCGATGTTCCTGTACCCCTGATTGCCGATATGTCGTCCGATATCTTCAGCCGTCCCGTCGACGTGAAGAAATATGATGCCATCTATGCCGGTGCCCAAAAGAACCTGGCTATGGCCGGTGTTACCATCATCATCCTGAAAGATGAGAAACTGGGCAAGGCTCCCCGCGAGATCCCCACTATGCTCGACTATCGCACCCATGTGGATAAAGGCTCCATGTTCAACACGCCTCCCGTGGTGCCCATCTACTGCGCCCTTGAGAATCTTCGCTGGATTAAGAAGCAAGGCGGCGTAGAGGCTATGGACAAGCTGGCTCAGCAACGTGCAGAGATCGTCTACGGTGAGATTGACCGCAACAAGTGTTTCGTGGGCACGGCCAAGGAAGAAGACCGTTCGCTGATGAACCTCTGTTTCGTGATGGCTCCCGAGTACAAGGAACTGGAAAAGGACTTCCTTGACTTCGCCGTCAGCAAGGGTATGGTTGGCGTAAAGGGACATCGCAGCGTGGGTGGATTCCGTGCCAGCTGCTACAACGCACAGACCATCGAGGGCGTCAACGCACTCGTTGCCTGCATGAAGGAGTTTGAGGCTAATCATTGACCATTGACCATTGAAAGAAATGAAAGTTTTAGTTGCAACAGAGAAGCCTTTCGCAGCAGCTGCTGTGAATGGTATTAAAGCAGAAATAGAGGCAGCCGGCAACGAGCTCGTGCTGCTGGAGAAATATACTGAAAAGGCACAGTTGCTCGACGCTGTGAAGGATGCCGATGCCCTGATCATCCGCTCGGACAAGGTAGACGCAGAGGTGCTTGACGCTGCCAAGCAGCTGAAGATCGTGGTGCGTGCCGGTGCCGGTTACGACAATATCGACTTGGCTGCTGCTACAGCCCATGGGGTCGTGGCTGAGAACACACCCGGACAGAATGCCAACGCCGTTGCAGAGCTGGTATTCGGACTCCTGGTATTTGCCGTACGACAGTTCTATAATGGCAAGGCCGGCACTGAGCTGTTGGGAAAGAAGCTGGGCATCCTTGCCTTCGGTAATGTAGGCCGTAACGTGGCCCGCATCGCCAAGGGCTTTGGCATGGATGTCTAT
>Ga0265301_10004918_pt1 | contig 13306 bp, 13 predicted proteins | sample AusTroGonzalo_MG_2_FD_193488 | JGI IMG/M metagenome (GOLD analysis project Ga0265301, IMG submission 193488) | Bovine rumen microbial communities from tropical cattle in Woodstock, Queensland, Australia - Gonzalo_04 | ecosystem: Host-associated > Mammals > Digestive system > Stomach > Rumen ...
TGTCAAGTTCTCTGTCGATGCGCGAGGAGAAACCACAACGAAGACTGCCGTGCAACTCTACCACCCAGCGGGAAATCTGTATGATTAGCTCTTTCTTATACTCATTTCCATCTTTTGAAAAGGATGAAAATGGAAGTAAAAAATCCTTAGTCTTCTGATAATCTTCTTCAGTCAAAAGCAAGTCAACGTCACCGCATGCCCTCCTGAGCGGATTCCTGTAGCACTGGGCCACGCCCTGTCCCTTCAGCAGGAGCGGATGGTTGCCTTTTTCCTGTAGCTTGTTGATTAATTCTGCAACGAACTTGTTCATGTTCAGGTTGCGCTGTTCTTGTTGTAATGCTACATGGGCAAATTTCAATATCCACTCCCTCGGCATAAACGGTGTGTTGTGAGTCTTGGACCACTCCGCTTGGACAGCCTCTATACCATCTGTTACCAGACCCGCCATGCTCTGCTCCTTGGCAAGCTGATAGACTTCAGCCCAATCCACACCATCCGGCAAAAAATCTTCTATGCCCTCCGTGCGACCAAACAGTCCCGCTCTGACCAGCAGGAAGAAAGTTTCTATGATATTACTATTAAAAGCCATATTAATGCATTTTCAACTTTCATTTTTCACAGTATCGCCAGACTCTGACTGAGGTAAGAGAACTTCTCTCACAACACGGGCAGGTACGCCAGTAGCTATTGTCCAGGCCGGCACATCTTTGGTGACGAGGGCACAACTACCTATGACAGCCCCTTCTCCGATAGTGACACCTGGTAGAATAGTCACGTTCAAGCCGATATAGCAACCTTTGCACAAGTGGATATCTCCGTATTTTGCAGGCAATTGCATAGGTTTCATACCAACGCGGTAATTCTTCATGTCGCGCATGTGGCACCACAGCGTTACACCATTGGCTAGGACAACGTCATCTTCTACGGTTATCCTCTCTGCATTGCCGAAGTCAAGCCTAACTTGATGGCCTATATGTACTCTCTTGCCAACCTTACAACCCAAAGCACGCCAGATGGCGGGGCGCAGATGGTGCTTGTATGCAAACTCAAAGATATATGCTTGGTAGGCGTATGTAAAGATGATGCGCCTCCACATCGTTTTCAGCGCAAACCATATCAGCGAGAACGGGTTAATCCTTCCGTGCTTTTCCTCGTTTTCTATTAGGTGTAGCCGTTTCAGAAGGCGGAATGTCAGTGTGGTCTTTTTCGTATTACTCATTGCTCATATATAATTCTAAAGTCTGTCTTGCATTATTCTCCCATGAGAATTTACTCAACTGGCTTTCAAGTTTTTGCTTTTTCTCTTGAATGGCGGCTTCATCGTTCAGTGCTGCGGCAATCACCCTGCTCATGTCGTCTACGTTGTAAGGGTCGAAATAGAACGCACAGTCGCCACAGACCTCAGGAACTGATGACACATTACCTACCGCCGAGACTGTACCCAGACTGGCAGCCTCTAAAGGCGGGAAGCCAAAGCCTTCATAATATGACGGATAAACGAACAAGGTTGCATGATGAGAGAGCCACAGCATCATCTCCGTCGGGACATAGTCCAAATAGACCACATCGGGCGTTTCAGCAATAGCTTTCAGAACAGGTTCTGCATCCAATTTCTGAAGTCCGGCCAATACCAAGCGTACATCATCAAAACCACCTTGTGCCTTCATGGCCGAAAAAGCCTTGATGAGGCGTAAATGGTTTTTGCGAGGCTCTATCTGACTTAAACAGAACAGGAATCTGCCCTCCTTCAGGTAAGCATATTCTTGTGGAAGATCATAATTCTTGATCCTATCGACAGAGAAGAATGAGCGGTTGATAGCCTCATGGACAACGGTCACCTTGTCAGGGGAAACGCCGCAGGTATCAATCATCTCGTCTTTCGTAAACTGTGAGATAGATATAATGCGGTCAACCCTGGCTATCGACTCCTTTACGGCTCGTTTCAGGAACTGATACCTGAGGAAAGAGTAGGTTTCCGGATAACGGTAGAGCCGCAGGTCGTGAACCGTCATAAGCAGTCTGGCATGCTTCATTTGGGGGGCATGGAAGAAGGGTGAGTGGAATACGTCGAATTGCTCGATTTCTTCCTCCTTGCTCCAGAAACTTTGTGCAAACAGACTACGACAAATCTTCGACACTAGACTCCTGTGATAGGGAATTGGCTTCAGCTTAAACCTGGTAGGAAGAACGGTCTTGCTATACTCATACTGGTCCTCTAATACATAGAGCACATAGTCATTGTCTTGGTCAATCTTCGCCAAATGATTGGTCAACTGAATGATGTATTCTTTTATTCCGCCGCCGCCTTTAGCATAGCAGAATTGGCAGTTGATTGCTATCTTCATAATTGTTTTCTTTTAATTGATTACTTATTAGGAAATAAAAGGTTCTCGTTCACCTTTTTCATAACCAAATGCAAAATGTAGGATAATATAAGGCATAGAATAAATGCCCCTAACACTAATATCTCACTATCTTTAATAAAATGGCTTAAAAGAAATTGAGGCCTACGGTGTCCGTGAATTAAATAAAACTCTAAACTGATGGTACCAACGAATGCAAAAAACACTTCAATATACCGAATATATTTAAAAGATAAAAGGCAACTGAACAAACCCATAACAATTGGAAGCAATGGAGCAGCTTGAATGACATCAGGTACCTTCCAAACGAAAGAAAAGGCAAAGATGTAAATGCAAAGGGTGATGCAAGTGATTAAGAAGAGTTGATATTTGTTCTGTTCTAAATCCTTAAAGAAGAGAATACCTAATAAAAATATAGGAACACGAATAATTGATATAGAGAGATAAGGCAGGACTCCGCTCCCTTTATACAACAAAATAAGAGGAATAGATAAAAGAAGAATGAATAATACCTGATTTCTCGATAATCTATAAACTGCAGGAATTAGTAAATAAAAGAACAAAAGCGTAGGGATATACCATTCATAACAACAAGCGTTAAAAAAATATCCTAAGCCTGTATACCAATAAAACATATCAACAGCAGAATGGGGATAAACAAAACTACCATCGGCAAATTTCGACCCCACAAATATGCCAGTAATATGTATGAAGAATAATACTACCCACCAGGTTGGTATGATTCTTTTAAACCGATTATAATAGAATCTCTTGATGGTATTTTTCTTTAATGAGTAACACAGGCCAAATGCAGATAAGAATAAGAAAATATCAACACCCAGATTGCCATTCTTACAAACAGCTCCCCATAAACCCGTTGGCATAAAGCCGAGTTTTTCAGATCGTGCATGAAACAAAAACACCATAATCATAGAAAAACCCATTAATGCGGACCTGTATTTCCCGATATGGACAAATAGTTCTTTTGTTAATGTTTCAGCTTTCTTCATGTTTTTTGTCTTTGAACTTTATTGTTACATTTTTGCATTTTATCATTTTTACATTTTACTTTTTCCCCAATACGTATTTTCTAATATACTCGCTATTGGAAAGGAACTTTATGAATATCAGACAAAGACCTGTTATCGCCACGGTATAGAACATTGACATAAGGTGAACAGTCACCATGTTAAGCCCATTGAACCATTCTGGCCGGGGCAGGAAATGGGGCAGGAAGAAATAATCTATCAAGTAGATGGCTAATGAGTTCTGCCCGATTAAGTTAATCAGTGAGTTTACCTTTGTCTGAGTCTGAAAACTATTCTCATGACAGACAAAGAAGGAAACAATGGCAAAGGTGGCGAAATATCGCAGGGCTATGTCTTGTAGGAAAAGATAAATCACTGACGGTAATTTGTAAGCTAACAGGAAGACCACGATGAAGTAAGATAGTAGGAATATTGCCTTGAACACCTCGTTGTGCATCAGTGATTCATATTTTGGGCGGAATTTCATAGCCAGCGTTCCTAACACAAAGAACTGGAAGAATTTGGCCACCCGTCGTAGGTCGAGGATAGCAGGTCCGAAGTCCTTGTCTATAGCAAGCATTCCGATGCCCGCTACAGAAAGAGCCAACAGCACGCCAATTCTCCATTTTTCGTCCTTGATGACCAGCGTAATCAGATAATAAATAAGGAAGCACTCGAACAAAACAATTGTAAACCAATAGCCATGCATACCTCCTGTAATAAAACTGAAGAGATTTTTTTGATTCATCAGATCCGTTCCGACACGGAACACCAGTGCGGGTATGATGAGGAACACAAATTTCTTTCGGATGTTGTCCCAAACATCCTTGATGCTCATGCTTTGCTTATAAGCCAAGAAACCGCTTACAAAGAAAAACAAAGGCATCACAGGTGCATATAACATCTGCGATGCTAAGTTCTCGTATGGTTTGAATCCGTTTACGGCCAATATATGAAGGTCTATGACCAGCAGAATAGCTAGACATTTCAGAGCATCAAGATAAGCAATTCTTTTCTTTTCCATTTCTAACTTATTTATTTGTGCCCTAAAGCATATTTCCTGATGTATTTGCTATTAGAAAGAAACTTAATGAATATCAGGCATAAACCTGTTATTGCTATGGTATAGAGTATTGATACAAGGTGAACGGTCACCATGTTAAGCCCAGCGAACCACTCTGGTATGGGACGGAAATGAGGCAGGAAAAAATAATGTATTAAGTAGATGGGTAATGAGTTCTGTCCTATGCAGTTAATGATAGAGTTAACTTTTGATTCCTGCTGAAAATAGTCAGTATGGCAGGCAAAGAATGATATAACAGCAAAAGTTCCTAAATAGCGTAATACCACATCTCGCATGAAGTGATGTAATGCGATAGGGTTAATGTCATAACTTGTGAGAAACAACACAATGAAAAACAAAAGTAACACAGTAGCCTTTACAATTTCGTTATTTATCATCAATTCATATTTGGGCTTATATTTCATGGCCAATGTTCCTAACACAAAGAACTGGAAATATTTGGTAAGCCGTCGAAGGTCGAAAATCGCAGGCCCGAAGTCCTTGTCAATAGCAAGAATTCCGATACCCGCCATCGAAAGGATCAACAGCACGCCAATCCTCCACTTCTCGTTTTTGATAGCCAGTGTAATCAGATAGTAAACAAGAAAACATTCAAACAGAACCACTGTGAACCAATAATCACTCATACCGTCGGTCAAGAAATGGAGTGGTGCATAGTGTTTCATTAGGTCCATACAGAGCCGGAACACGACTGCAGGAATAACAAGGAACAAGAATTTCTTGCGTATGTTGCTAAATACCTCCTTGACACTCATGCTTACACGGTAAGCCAAGAAACCACTTACAAAGAAAAAGATAGGTAAGGCAAATGAATATATCATAAGTGCTGATAGTGAACCGTAAGGCTTAAAGCCATTGCCACTTCTCACGTGCCAATCTATTACCATCAAAATTCCCAGACATTTCAGAGCATCAAGGTATGCAATTCTTTTCTTTTCCATTACTTCTCAGTTATCAATTTTCAATTATCAATTCTCAAATGAAGATTTCTCTGGTAATATGGTGTCGAACGCTGCGTTTATCCGCGCCACTAATGCCTCAAAATCAGATACATTATCCGAATCTGCTGTAACCAGGATGTCGCACTTCTGTGACTTGATGGCAGCTGAGAGCTTTTCCACACTATCATCTGATAGGGTATATCTGCACGTTCCTTTGACAATATTAGCAGGATGGAACTTTCCTGACATCAGCTGCCAGAAACGGAACATATACTGATTGACGTCGGTGATGTCGCGGAAACGATGGCTTGATACTTCGCGGAGCAAGGGCTCCTCGACATCCCATACTTCACGGATAGTACTCTTCAGGAAGGCCTGTGGCATGTGGTGGTTCCTGAATCCTGGGAACACTGAGAATGGCAGTAGAGCCACGGTGCGCAGCAATTGTGAGCCATAAACGGGATTCAGCCATTTCATGGGATTGGCTTTCAACACAGCGTTTTTCTTGAAATGACTATTCACTACGTTTACATCGTTCATCAGCATGTGTCCTCGAGGACCGCCCATCGGCAATGTGTCGAGCACAGCCATGTCGCAGGGCAGACCGTTACGGAAGAAACGTTCTGGCTGGACTGGTCGGAGAAGGAAATAGTCGTCATTGAAATAGACGAAATGCTCGGCCAACCCCTCAATGCGATGAAGATTCAATTCTATCGGTCTGACGCTGAATGTGGGCAGAAACTCCTTCGGGATGAAGTTCTCATGGCGGACAAAGTTCAGTTTCGGGGCATCCATGTTCAGCCATTTCGGCTTCTGTCCCGTAGTGATGAGATGTACTTTGCGCACCCACGGTGCAAATTTCTCAATGCCTCGGAACAGATATTGCATGTTGTCCCAGTCACGGTAGCGTATCTCTGTGTTGTTGTCACGCCCCGTCTCTAAGGCAACATACTTTTTGAATGCTTCCTGCCATTCCGGGTCGCTGCCGTCCACCCAGGGAATAACGATATCTATGTCGTGATTCTTGTCATTCATTAAAAACAATTATTTGTAAATCACTTTATTGTTCATTTCCGACATGTGGCCAACCTTGCGTGAAAGAATAGGCTTCTCACCTTTGCGGGTCTCAATGACGCAATTATTTACTACTGCCTCATCGCATCCGCCCAAAAAGATGGTTTGTCTCGACTTGGCCATTACGTTGCAATTGAGTATCTCGACCTTACCAATTCTTGCATTGCCGAATTCCTCCTTCCCGATGACTGCCCTGAAACCTCCCTCACAGCCTGTCACGGTGACATTCTCAATCAGCACGTTATCCACAACACATCGCTTGTTGGGCTCGATATCAATGGCATATTGTGGATTTGTACCGCTGATGTCGGCAATTTTGCAGTTGCTGACGGTAATGCCATCTGCTTTTGTTATGGAAATGCCCTGCCTGCGACTTCCGCGCAGCTGACAATTGGATATCTGTATGTTTTTGCTATCCCCGCCAATGTATATGCAGTCACCCCAACAGTCGGTAATAGTTAATTCGCTCACCGTCACATTACTGGAACCATCCATGCGGATGCCCATACCCCACTCACCTTCGTTACCGAGATGTGCATATCTGTCCCCTGTGATGCGGCCCTTGCCATGAATCTTGACATTTCTGCCAACAACACGAATCATGTCATAACTCTTGAAGCCATTTGGTGCCAACTGAAGGGTACCCTCTACGACAACTTCCGTGTCGTCGCCAATTTTCAGGCAGGTGCCTCCTTCTTTCTTGACTCGGAGAAGATAGTTCCCCTCAGAAATGACAAGCGTACCATTCTTGATTTTACGTCCATCGAATATCGACACGTCACCATCAGAAATTCTATACGTTTTTCCCTGAAGGTCATAGTCATTATTGCTTCCTGCAACGTTCAAGAATATGCAGTTGAGGGCAAGTAGAAGAAAAAGTCTCATTTTTACTTTTATTAGGCGTTAATAAATCGTGAGCTGTTTGACAATAATGAGAGCATCATCATAATAAGGAACTCATTCCTTTTCAAATATCCCTTGCAAAAACAAAAGCCAGTCAGGAGGGTCAATGGAATCATCGAGATATACATGATTCTATAGGTATAGACGCTTCTCAGTCCAAGAAGTATCATAAAAGCTACCGATATCAATAGAATAGAATAAGCTATCCGATAAAAACCGGCAACAGAATGAGGAACTCTTTTCTCCCAAAACACCATTGTTACTAAATAAAATGGATAGAAATAGTTAAGATATTTTATTAAAGTACTTAGACGGAATGCACCTTGTTCTTGGTTACTGAATTCCTCCAGTTTGTTAGATATATCGTCATTATCAAATATGGAATCAAAATAATTGAAATCTAAACCGATTAATGAAATGCCTAAAGTGACAAGCAATAGCATAAAAACCGATAAGTAGGAGTTGACTCTTTTTTCTAACGGAATGAAAAGACTGGGCAAGACTGCAATACCAACAAGCATTTCACGGTGGAAGAACACAGCTGACATCGCTATGACGATACCCAAAGCTTTCATAGCCCATTGCTTCTGACGCAAATATAAACTTACTCCTAAAAAAAAGACAGCCATTCCCAATGAAGCACGGGCATAGCAGAATGCATTGGAGTAAAAGACGAAAAGCATCAGCAAAACCAGACCGGGCATCAATTTCTTCCGATACATTCGGAAAGTAAAAAAAACAAGAAGTATTGCTCCTCCCCAAACGATCAAGCGGAATAATTCGAAAGGATAATCGAAGGGTATAAAACGACAAAATAGAATCACATAGACATAGAACATCTCCTTTCCCCAAAAGCCGAAGTCACGTCCATATATCCAATCGCGATATTGGAAATAATCATCATTGACACAATAAAAGATAGCATATAAGGTAAAAAAGATGATGAACAGGTAAGTGACATCCGTGTACAGTTTGTTGACACGTGACCTGTTTATACGCCATGGTAACAAAGTTTTATTGAAAGCGTAGACAAATGCAAGCATATAGATTAGCCAGAACAATGCCATTACCCATATGGGAATTGCACTTCCGTCAAAATTGTATACCAGCTTCATAAAAGGCTATTATTTGTCTGTCTCTTTAAGAATTCTTCTGGCAACAGCCTCCGACGAATTCCCTGATTCTTTTGTTCCGTAGAACTTATTGATTTTATCTGCAATCGCTTTATGGTCATAAGTGTACAGATTGGAAAGGAGTGAGTTTAATTCAGTTTGATTATTGGCAACCAAATAACCCGCCTCCATGGGATTTATCCATAAAGACCGCGCTTTTGACAGATACTCCTCCTTGTCGAAATGCACTAAGACAACAGGCTTCTTCGTCAAAAGGAAATCACCAGCACAACTGGAGTAGTCCGTCAACAACAGATCGGCAATAAGTAATAGGTCGGCCATATCCGGATAGGAAGACACGTCGAGATAGGCAGAGCTGTCAGCACCCGTCGAAATCTTTTTTGTCAGCGAATGTGAGCGTACCAAGCACATCCATTTCTCCCCATTTACTTCCAGATGCTTTAATGTCTGACTGATATCTATAGCGCACTGCAGGGTACGTTCCTCGTCTCTGAAAGTCGGCGCATACAAAACGACCTTCACTTGATCGTCAATTCCCAAAGTCTTTCTAATCTTGGCAATATCGTCATGGTATGCCTCAATATTCACCAATTTATCGTTGCGAGGCATGCCATCTACCATCACTTCACCATCATACCTCAGTCCTTGCTGCGCTTTTCTTACACCATAGTCTGAAGCGGCTATAAACAAGTCACAATCCGACATGTCGTGACCATCAATGTCGTTCTTACTGCCTTGCCCGGTGAGGTAGCCGATGGCTTTGATTCCACGGTCACCATGCCAAGTCTGAATATAGAAATTGTCGCGGCCCTTATATACTCCAAGGTGCTTACGATAAGTATAGTTCAGCACCCACACGCTAGCCTGTGCCTGAGCCTTCAGTGCCAAACGGGGTTTGGGTGGGACAACTGTAACATAGTCGGGGACATATTTTCTGAATTGGGGCTTCACAAGCCACACAATCTTCACATCGGGTGCTATCTGATGCAGACATTCGCTGATGGCTCTGGGATTGTCAGAATACTGACCACGGAAAGAGGCGAAATAGACACTTCTCTCTTTCCGTGGCCTTGTGATGTAACACAGATACATATAGGTCTTCCTGACCCATTTCCTGACTGTTGTTGAAATATTCATGCTTCAGTCTATAATCTTATTGCTCTCTTTTTCCCGCAGGAGTGACGAACTCACGCCCTCGGTATGTTGCAGATACACTACTTCGGCCCCTAATGGTTTCAGATCGAGTTCCGTCTGTCTCCACCGCTCGTTGCCCTTCCAGTCGCTACCGATGAATACTGCATCGAAGTGCAGCCGCTGCCAAGCATCGGTTTTACTCAGCGTGTTGCACAGCACCACCTTGTCCACACACCGCAGTTCGCTGATAATGGCTGCACGGTTATGCTCATTTACCACGGGCTGCTTATGCTTGTATTCATTCACTAACTGGTCGGTATTCACGCCGACAATCAGGCAGTCACACAGTTCACTGGCTTGGTGGAGGAGGTTTAGGTGACCGATATGGAACATATCGAACGTCCCCTGCGTATATCCTATCTTATATTTTTTCATTTGCCTGTTTGTATTTGTCGGGTATTTCTTCTGGTCTTTTCGGACGTATCTGGTTCAAACCTTTCACAACACTGTGAGATGGCACGTCCTTGGTGACGATGGCACAGGCACCAATGGTGACATCATCGCCTATCGTTACGGGGCCTATGACTGTTGCTTTTGAACATAGCATGCAATCATTTCCTATTTTTGGATGATGACGGATGTGGTTATTTATTAATTCCCTGTCATTTTTCACAGCTGCCATTGCTACAAAAAAAGGATACACTTTGCAATTATCCCCAATCTCAGCAGTCTTGCCTATACGAATTCCCATTGGATGACGGATTTGAAAGTTTTTTCCAATCTTAGCAGTGCGTGAAATCTTTAACTGATATTTCTCCTGCAGTTTGTTTTCTAATCTTAATGCTCGTTTGCGGTTGATGTAACCGCCCTTTTCATACAGACGGCGCATCTTCCAGAACTTACGCTCAACTTTGCGGTCGTAGTTGCTGATACATAGGATATCCGTCAACCACAATTTAATGTCTTTTAAAAAACTCATTTATTCTTTATTTTACGATTTAACTTTTTCATAATTGGCTTAGCTGCCACACAAAAATACTGATACGGCTCTGGACGGAACAGTATCGACCATCCGGCATACAACACAACAAACAGAATCAGTTTCAGTATTCCGTCCGCATAAAGCGACAGGGAACAAGATGACACAATAACGAATGATAGAACAGCTGCAGCCGTAGAAGCAAGCAGGACCGGTAATATATCAATAATCTGTGTCTGCCAGCGATAACCGATATGCTTTGATACCAGCCAAATATTGACGAAATAAGAGAACCATGTGTTGATCACCATACCGACGAGCAGGCCTCGCATACCATCAAGCAGCAGACCTGCTATGACAAAAACGATGCCCATGGCCCGCTTCACGAACGTCCATACGAACATCGTCCTGCTCTTGCCGATAGCTGCCACCGACTGGTAGTTCACAGATTGCAGACTGTAAGCAAGTCCTGCTATACAGAGCACCTGGAAATAGGGTACGCTGTCTGCCCATCTGTCTGAATAAAGGAATATAAATAGCGATTTGGCGCACAATAGCAGAATGAACATCAGCGGAAAGGTGACATAGGAGAGTGTCATCGTGATTTTCTTAATCATGTCGCCTAAAGCAGCCTTGTCATCCTGCATCTCGGCATAGAGAGGGTAGGTGACCTGCGACATCACCTTGGAGATACTGGTCGATGCAAGGCGTTCAGTAGCGTTTGCCTTGGAATAGTAGCCCATAGTGGCTGCATTATAGAACTTACCAATCAGCAAACCCTGTATCTGCTGACCGAACTGGTTCAGTAAATGGGTCAAGAACATATAGAACCCAAAACTGAATAGTTCCTTGAGCGACTGCCATGAGAATACGAACTGGGGACGCCATCTGACATAGAACCAAAACGCAAGAGCCGGAATCGCCGCTGTCAGAATATTCTGGGCGACGAGCGCCCAGACACCATAGCCATTGTATGCCATGATGATGGTGACGGACAAAGCAGTGACCGACGTCAGAATGGTTACAATGGAAAGCACCTTGAAGTTGAGCTTTTTCTGTAGCTGGTTGCGCTGAACAATATTGAAGGCAAAAATGAACAATACCAACCCTTGAACTCTCAATACGTCGCTCAACAGGGGAATGCCATAGAATCTCGCTATGGCAGGGGCAGACAAAAAGAGTATAGCATATAAGATTACTGACAACCCCATATTCCAGAAGAAGATGGTGGAATAGTCTGTCTGCGTGGGCTGTTTCTTCTGAATCAATGCTGAGCCGAAGCCACCATCGATGAACGACTCGGCCAGGAGCATGAAAATCATCAGCATGCCGATGCAGCCATAGTCGTAGGGGGTCAGCAGACGGGCAAGGATAATGCCCGAAATGAATTGAATCAGCATCGTAGAGTATTTCTGCAATGCTGTCCAGATCATCCCGGAAACGGCCTTCTTTTTAAGATTCTTATTTGGCATATCCCCAATTATTCATCGTCATCGTCATCTTCAATATTGTTTGAGGTAAAGAGGGGCTTGAGGTGACCCTCCTTGTTGATGGCATAGACACTGGTAACGATGAATGCTAAGAAAAGGAAGAATAGACAGGTGCGAGCACGCTTAGGTCCTGTCGGTATGGTGGGGACAGTTGCTGGCTGCAGTGTGGTGAAGGCTGGGGTATCCTGTTGCACCTTGGCCTCGGAAAGTCGCAACTGATTCGCAACCTGTGTATAGGCAGTCTGGCAGAGCGAGAGTTCCGTCTGGAGCTCAGTCTGCTCACTGCGTACACGCTCTAAGAATACTTTCTGGTTGGCATCGGAGTAGGCAGCGTATTTCCTGCGCGCCTCATCATATTTCTTCTTAGCCTCGGCATAGAGTTTCTTGTTGTATTTCAAATCGACACGTGCCTTGCTGGTGCGATAATCTGTGATGAAGTTCTGCAATTTCATCTGTACGGAGTCGGCAATGGTGGCGCAGATCAGTGGATCCTGGTCGGTGACATTAATGGTGATGACCATCGTCCTCTCATCAACATCACAGACGACTTTCCCTTCCATAAGTTTGACGATGGTTGCCTGTTCTTTGGTGAGTTTGAAAGTGTTGACTTCATCGGATGGCTGCTCGTCTGTCTTGAAGAGCGAAACAATCCCTTTTATGGTTGCTTTCAGTGCTGCCGACCACCAAGTATATTTCTGACCATCTTTAAGATAGTCGTAATAAGTCATCACTTGGGTGCTGTCATCCTGACGCTGTACCTTGATGGGGAACAGGGAGGCGCGGAAGGTAACACTGTTCATCAGGTCGGGATAGAGCATGGGCAACAGGGCATCTGCACCTGCGCTGTATCCTCCCAAGCTGACGCCGAAACTGCTGGCAAGACCCGCCAGACCACTACTGCTCCTGACACCCATGCTGGAAAGCTCTGGTGCCAGCATCACCGTACAGGTATAATAGTTGGGGATGCTGAACGTGAGGATGACAGATATCACAAATGTGATGGGCAATACCTTATAAAATAGCTTGCGATGTTTCTTGACGTCTTTCAGAAGGTCTCCAAATGATAGTTCCTCTAAAACAGAAGTCTTATTCTTATTTTTCTTCATAAATCATAAATTATTTTACGAGACGTACAACAGAGGCAACCAGCGTGGCCAGTGAGGCCAGAGTGGTACCC
>Ga0265301_10004919_pt1 | contig 13303 bp, 10 predicted proteins | sample AusTroGonzalo_MG_2_FD_193488 | JGI IMG/M metagenome (GOLD analysis project Ga0265301, IMG submission 193488) | Bovine rumen microbial communities from tropical cattle in Woodstock, Queensland, Australia - Gonzalo_04 | ecosystem: Host-associated > Mammals > Digestive system > Stomach > Rumen ...
CATTGATCTGCTTCAGGGCATTTTTGCAAAGTTCATCGCTCTGAACGAGTTTGTTCTGGACTGAAATACCCCAGAGTACCAACACGGCAACAATAGCAATAATAATCCAAATCATAGTATCTAATGTTTAAAGGTTTGCTTTTTCGCAATCACAAATTTGCAAAAAAAAGCGGGAAAATGCAAATACTCCGAGTATTTGGAAAAAGTGCGCGCCTCCTCCTTGGATCAACCTAACAATGGCTTTTGGTTTAAGTTGACGGCGCGTTTTGATAATTTCATTCTTGTTAACAATTCATGATACTGCCACGAATGCAGTTATAACGCACTGTAAGGCCTGCTTTGTGGTTGACGGTAAGACAAGAAGGAAGCCACTGCATGTGTGATGGTAAAAGGACGTGGCCTATTATCTTTCTTATTGCTTTTCACCGAGAATAGCTTAAATTTGCAGATCAAGAAACGAACTAATAGCAATGGAAACAAAAGACAAATACATCACACCGGAAACTGAGGTGTTGGAATTACAGACCGAGGGAGGAGTTCTTATAGACAGCATCCCCGAAGTTGATGACACTTAGTTTGGAGCATCATCATTGGACCAAAAAAGAAAACCATCCTCAAAACGGTTTTAACCGCCGACGAGGATGGTTATTTAAACTACTGATTTTGAGAAGTTTTACTCGAATTAGAAACTATAACATATTGTATCGAGGAATGCGGGGATGGGCTGTTTCAGGGGTAGATTCAGGTGGTAGCGATGTTTACGTTCAATGTTTGATCCTGAGGTGCAGGGCTGATGCGATAGCACCGATGAAGGTCGCGCCAAGAACCGTCGCGTCGAGTTTGTGAAGAGAAAGGCTTGGATCAAGGTCTTTTCCACCTTTTTGTGTCGATTGTTTCTATGGGAAAATCGTTATATTTGTATCATACAAAACAACCACATTAATTCGATGAAAAGTTTTTTTCTTACCTTTTTTCTGGCTCTAAGTGTCTGCTTTGCTTACGCGCAGGGAAATTATGTCTCCAGCCCAATCGTAAAGGCTATGGAAAGCGGTAAGTATTACATGAAGCTAGGCTCCGTGCAGTCCGTTTCCGACCCTGATATTCAGACAGACGAGATAAAGATGTCCATAGAGATTGCCAGCCGCGGCGGCGTCTCCATGAGCCGTACTCATATGCAGATGATGGACGGCATCACCCTTACCACGGACAAGGCCACTTACCTCCTTGACGAAACCGCCAAGACATGGACCGCGCGGCCCGTTGGCAGCACGTCCTTTGACAATCTGGAGTTCGTGCGTCAGGGCCGCTGCCGTGTGAACGGGCAGGATGGCTGGTACTTCGATGAGTACACCGCGGCCGGCGCGACCATTACCTTCTACTACACCTCGGACTTGGTTTCCATCATCGACATGGGCTCAATCGGCGGCGAAGACCTCGGCCCCATGAGCCTGTTGTCGTTTAGCACCTATATCCCGTCCAATATGTACTTCTGCGTTGGCGATGACTGGAAGGAAGGCACCTCCGGCGGAGGAATGGGCGCAGCGGCAGGCATGAGTATGGACGATGCGCTGGCCATGGCCGGAATGGACCGTGCCGCCCTGGAAGCGCAAATCCGCGAGAGCCTGGAGGGAGAGGAACTTCCGGAAGGGATGAGCATCGACGATGTGGTCAATATGGCCCTGGGCGCCCTGGGCGGTTCTGCCGGCAAGAATGGAGCCCGAGCCGGCTCCGGTGTCACGGCCGCGCCGACCGGCCTTCTCCCCGCTCCGCCGAAATGTACTAAGCCATGGACCGACAGCGGAACGCCCGACGAGCTCGCCTGCGGCAACAACCTCGCAAATATCTCCATTACTGACAGACAGGGCGTAAGCTCCCCCGTGCTCGCATCCTCCCTGCCCCCGGCAACACCCAAGAAGAAATTGCGCATCGACCGCGAGATTACCCAGGAAGGCGTCAAACTCGCCCTCACGCGGTTCCTTGCCCAGTGCAAAGGAAAGTCCGCAGAACAGATTGAGCGCAATGTGATCCAATATGCCGACAGCCTTGGCTGGGCCCTCTTCACCGGCGCCATTACCGGTGAACTTGCCGAGAGCGCCATCGCCCGCTGCAGCGTGTATCCGCATCCGACGATGCTGAACACCACCGGCACGATGCTCCTGGAGCTGGGTGAGCCAAAATATGCTCTCGAATACTTCGAGAAATCAGCAGAGTATCAGCCCGACTACGCCGATGCCCTGTACGGGCAGATTGAGTGCCATCTCGATATGGGTAACGAGGAACAGGCCCGCAAGATCGTCCCTAAGATTCTGGAGATGACTCCGAATGGCCTGCAGGACGGCCGCGTATGGCTCTATCAGGCCCTACTGGAGAAGAAGAAGGACAGCCCCTTCAAGGCTGCCGATTACCTCTTCAAGTCCATTTCGTTGGGCTACTTCGACCAAAACTCCGCTCTGATGCTCAACTCTCTCCTCACGGAGCTTGATGCGGCCGAAATGGCGGCTGCTGAGCGAGACGGCGATTTCCTGAATCTGGTGGAGTCTGTCTTTACCGAAGAGAACCTGGAGAACATCCGCAAGGGCATCACTTGGAGCCGCACGGAGAAATTCGAGAGCGAGAAGGGTGATTTCACGGCCACAGGGGCCGGGAACCTGGAGAGCAACCGGGGGCTTAACCATAACTACGACGAGCAATACACCCGAAAGGGCGAGTCCGCCTGGAGGAAATCCCAGGCGGCCATGGATGCATCGCCGGCCATCGGTCTGATCATGGCCATGGGACTCGATGGGATGGCGGAGAATGCCGATAGAATCTATGAGACGGCCCGGGAACTCCCCAGCGTGAAAGGGAATGCGCGCGGAAGGGCCGCTGCCGCCAAATTGAAATTGCCCGCCGCCGTACGCTCATTTACCCAGAACGGATACGCTAAAACCACGTCCGCCCTGGGTATGAGGTATGGCGTGGATGGCTTCTATGTTCCGGACGACCGGGCCTTCTGGTGCCTCTGGGCGCTGGAGCGCTACTACAAGTACCGGCTGGACGCCGTCACCAACACGTTCGGCGGGTACGACGAGGAGACGAATACCTTCCACGGCGTACTCAGTTCGGGCTGGAAATCATGGATATCGGCAGACGTCGCAACCGGCAAGAAGTATAATGATATGTACCTCTCCATGCAGAAACGGCATGAGGCGAAAGCCAAAGCCCAGGGAGAGAAGTGCCAAAAGGAGTGGGATGCCTGGATTGAGGCGCATCCGGATGCAAGCGATTCGCTGTGGGCGAGAGCGGAAAGAAGGATTTTCCGTCCGTTCCATCTCCTTGTCGGCGTAACGCAGCCGCTCGAAGTGCTGGACAATATCACCGCGCCCCAGGCCACTGAGGAGCAGGGCCACTATATGGATTACTACAACAGCACGGTGCGTCCCATCCTGGCCGAATGGTGGGCAGATGTGTCCAAATACGCCCTGTACTGTCTGGATCCCAATGTCGCCAAATACTTCTGGTTCCGCACTCTCTCCGATATTTACGGGGAATACAGCGGTACTTTCTTCTCCAAGGCGCTTGCCGGAGAAAGCCTTTACGATACCCGGCAAAGGATTCTTAAACTGGAGGCGCAGCTCAAGAACGAGGCCTGGCGTGACGCAAATGCGGCTGCCAACGATTATTACCAGCAGATATTCGATGCGCGCGACGAGAAAGAATTCCCGAAAAACGCAATTGGCGGCCTCAGTGACTTCACTTTTGACATTAACCTGCCCTCCGGTACAATCCGCATAGGCCTCGTTGACGGGCAGCTCGGCATGGACCTGGACACCGAGACAAAGTTCTGGGAGAAGGCCTGGGCCGATTATGAAAGCCAGATGACAGGACAGCCTGTCAAGGCGACCGGAACGGACAACGCAGCCGTGAAGGGATTCATCGACAACGTCATGGGCCAGTTGGGTGCCGGGGTTTCCTGGACCGATGCGCTTGAGCAGATACTGGATTATTCCGGCTACGGTGAACTCGGCAAGGCGCTCAAGATTGCTGGTCCGCTGGATCTGGCTATGAAGGCTCGGCAGGGCAAGCTGATTGAGACCACCGACAGTCAGCGGCACGGTGGCTGGGTCCGCGATGGCGCTGGCAATCTACACCAACGCAATATCACGAGCCGCTCAACAGATTTCAACGGCGTATTCAAGCTTACGGACGAGATCCATCAGGCCGGAAACACCAAGCAACGCAAGTTAATGGCCACCTACAACAGCGGCGGCCTCTTCAGCGTCTCCGCCGGTGGCTTCTCCCCGAAACATAGATAATCATGGACACCGCGTCGATGTGTCCCTTTCCCCGCGGGGCTACCGAAAAAGAGGCTGACTAAAAGAAATGAGATGCCCTTTAGCCCCTTTTCTTTCATCTGTAGGAGAGAATTATTCCTACTTAAGTAATACGGCCATGCATACTTGAGAGCATAAATCATGACCAGCATATCAAGCAACGGAAGGTACTTTTCGTCCAAGGCTTCGCGGACTGCTAAGTATACTTCTCTGTCAGTAGCGTTAGGGGCTTTCTCTTCTTACATACTCGAGGAGTTGATCTAGAGCGTATGGGTTGTTCAGGTTGTCCTCGAAGATAGAGGCAGACATCATGTTAAAGGAGTTCTTGTATTCAGTTTTCTTTTTCATAGGAATTCCATCTTATTGTGCAAAAGAAAGCAAATTTAAACAGTTTTACTATATTTGTAATAATCAACTGATAACCACACATATTTCACTATACTATGAAAAGAGTTCTTCTATTCGTGTTGACTCTTATTTGTCTTTGGGCATGCGAAAAGACGCCAGAGGAGATAGCTGTTACATCCGTCTCTCTTAGTCAATCTACAGCGGAAATGATTGAAGGAGAAACGGCACAGTTAATAGCAACAGTTCTACCTTCAGATGCGACTGATAAGAAAGTTATTTGGGCTTCATCCAAACAATCTGTGGCCACTGTTTCAAATACTGGCTTGGTTTCCGCGATAGCCGAAGGGACATCAACCATTACGGCATCTGCCGGTGGTAAGTCTTCCACCTGTACGGTTACTGTCAGTAAAAAGGTTATTGAAGTCAGCTCTGTCGAACTGAATAAGACGACGCTGGAATTAGTAGAAGGGGATTCCGAAACACTGATAGCCACAGTGAAGCCGGATGATGCTACGGATAAAACCATAACATGGAACTCTTCTGACGCAGCCATCGCCACAGTAGATATGAATGGTAAGGTAACCGCCATCAAAGAAGGAACAGCCACTGTTACTGCAAAAGCTGGTGATAAGCAGGCTTCCTCCTCAGTTATCGTAGCGAAAAAAGTAATAGAAGTTGAATCCATCACTCTGAATAAAGAAGAGTTGTCCTTGGAAAAGGGCAAATCGGAGACGCTGGTAGCAACTGTGAAACCCGACGATGCAACGAATAAGTCCGTTACCTGGACCAGCTCTGATGATGGAATTGCCTCTGTGGATCAATCAGGAAAGGTAACAGCAATTAAGGGCGGAGAAGCCATCATTACCGCCAGTGCAGGTGATAAATCGGCTAAAAGCATAGTAACCGTTACTGTCCCTGTAGAATCCGTTTCGTTAGATAGGACCAGCATCACATTAGAGGAAGAACAGTCCACTACCCTTGTAGCTACCGTAAAGCCCGACGACGCAACTGATAAATCCATAGCATGGAGCAGTAGCTCGGAGTCTATTGTAAAAGTGGATCAAAATGGTAAGGTAACCGCTGTTAAAGAAGGGACTGCTACCATTACTGCTAAAGCGGGGAACAAAGAGGCGACCTGCAAGGTCAGTGTACAGAAAAAGGTTATTGCGGTTGAATCTGTAACCTTAGATAAGACTTCTGCAACACTTGAGGAAGGCCAATCCTTAACTCTTATTGCCACGGTAAAGCCGGATAATGCAACGAATAAAACTGTAACATGGTGTAGTTCCGATGATGCTATTGCTGCGGTTGACCAAGATGGTAAAGTGATGGGGATTAGTGTCGGGTCAGCCACCATTACAGCCACAGCGGGAAACGTCTCCGCAACATGTACGGTTACAGTTCAACCAAAAACGATTGCGGTGACATCGGTGCAAGTTAATAAGACGTCCCTTGATTTGTTGGTGGGTGAATCCGAGACCCTGTTTGCGACTGTCTTACCAGATAATGCCACAGACAAAACCGTCACATGGTCATCTGATAATGAAACTGTGGCAACGGTCTCTTCGTCCGGTGTTTTGAACGCTATAGCAGAAGGTTCTGCGGCCATTACTGTTATGACAAATGATGGAGCAAAAACCGCGAAATGTGACGTGACTGTAAAGAGCATTGCTAAGGGTTCCGGTACGCTGACGGATCCTTACAATGTGGCTGCGGCCCTCGATGCCGTGAAGAATCTCAGTTGGACCGCCTACGACCAGTACGACAAGGTGGGTCCGTACTATGTAAAGGGCAAGATCAGCCGTATCGTCAACAACGGCAGTTTCGGCCAGAGCGGCACCTACGGCAATGCCTCGTTCTATATCTCCGACGACGGAACGGAAAGCAATGAGTTCTACTGCTACCGCATCCTGTACCTCGGGAATAAGAAATACACCAAAGGCACGGACATCCAGATGGGCGACGAAGTGGTCATCTATGCCGAACTGATGAACTACCGTGGCAATACGCCGGAAACGGTGGCAAACAGCGGTTACCTCTACAGCCTCAACGGCGAGACCGGCGGTGGCGGCGGTGAAACCGGCACCCCGGAAGGCACTGGTACGCTGAAGGATCCTTACAACGTGGCTGCGGCCCTCGATGCCGTGAAGGACCTCACCTGGACCTCTACCACGGTATACGACAAAGTGGGTCCGTACTATGTAAAGGGTAAGATTTCCGAAGTGACGGAAGTATTCAGCGCCCAGTTTGGTAACGGTACCTTCAAGATGGTGGATGAAGGTTTTGATGCCGATTTCGTCGCCTATCGCGTACTCTATCTGGGCAACAAGAAGTTCAAGGAGGGAGATACCCAGATCCGGGAAGGTGACGAGGTTATCATCTATGCAGAACTGATGAATTACCGCGGCAATACGCCGGAGAGTGTCCAGAACAGCGGCTACCTATACAGCCTCAACGGAGATACTGGCAACGGTGGCCGTGGATTTGTGGCCGTGGATTTGGGATTGCCTTCCGGCATAAAATGGGCTTCGTACAATGTGGGTGCCACAAAGCCAGAGGAATATGGTGATTATTTTGCCTGGGGGGAAACGGAACCGAAAAATGATTTTTCATGGGAAACATACAAGTGGTGCAACGGTTCTTCCAACACGCTGACAAGGTATTGTCCATCTGGCAAGACCGACTACTGGGGTGGTTCCGGCAGTCCGGACAACAAGACAAGCCTTGCTGATTATGATTACGAGGATGACGCTGCCCGTGCATACTGGGGTGGAAAGTGGCGTATACCCACGCAGGAGGAGTTTGAAGAACTGAAAGCCAATTGCTATTCCGAATGGACGACTCTTAATGACGTGAAGGGATACAAGATAACAAGCAAGAAGAACGGAAACAGCATATTTCTTCCTGCGGCCGGCTGTCGGGGTGGGACGTCCATCTACAATGCCGGATTCGAAGGCTTCTATTGGTCTTCGTCTCTCATCACAAACACCCCGCACTACGCGCGGGATCAATACTTCTTCAGTTCCGCCTTCTACATGACAAACAATGGCCGTTACTTCGGGTTCTCAGTTCGTCCCGTCACAGAATAATAACAAGATTAGCTTCTTGTAATACCTTAAGCAATAATCTGGATTATTAGGTGTAAAATCGCCTTCTTTTCAACACCTTTTAATTCTTCCCGAAAGCGCAATACCGTGCTTATTATCAGCAGTTTATGGGTGAAATAAAAGAAATGAGATGCTCAAAAAAGCATCTCATTGTGCGGGTGAGAAGAGTCGAACTTCCACGGGCTAATGCCCACCACCCCCTCAAAGTGGCGTGTCTACCATTTCACCACACCCGCAGGGATTGGACTGCAAAGATAAGGAGCTTTTTTGAAATCCCAAAACTTTTTAAAACTTTTTTGGCAAGCGCCGGGTTAAATGCCCCGGAGGAAGGTGGCCCGGGAAGGAGAACCCTCGAAGGACAGACAGCACACGTCCATGGTTTCATCGGCCTTATACACAGTCATATAAAGGTCGCCGAACATCTGGTCCCAACCCTTGGCACCATTTCCGCGCGTGTTGATGTACTGGATGGTTTTCCCTATGGTCCGGGTGCCGAAGATGCAGTGGTAGTCCGACTTAGACCCCCTATTTTTCTGGTCGTCGTTCCACTCCCTACGTTCTCCGGAGAGGGTTACCACCCAACCTTGAGCTATACTTTCCTCCTCGGCAGGAACGTACCGAACGGCCGTCAGGGACAATTGGGTAGGATACTGGTTTTCTTCACTGCCAAAAACGTAGTCACCTTCGAATTCCATCTGCCAGGTATCTTCCGCCGTGCAGCGGAGCGTCATTCCATACAGCTGGCTGTCATCGGCCTTCACTTTCCAGGTGGAACCCACTTTGGTAAGCGCACGGTCTATGGAGAAGTGCGCGCTATTGGCAATTCCCCGCTCGCTGATGCTCAGGGCCAGTTCCAGTTCGTCCAGCACATCCGTCACCAGATTATCGGCAATGTACATCATGTATTTCCTGCCTTCCTGGTTGTTGGTCTGAATCCTTCCGCCCACGATATCGGGTTCGCTCATATAGTCGCCCCGCATACAGGCAGCGGCCATAAGGACAATCGACAATAAGAAAATATATTTTTTCATAACCTTCCTCCTTTAAAACCTGAAACCAAAGCCAATACGGCCGCCGCGGATTATACTGCCCCAGCACAGCTCGGCATTACCGTAGAAGCGCTGTCCGCCCCATTCAGCCGCAATGGGGACCAAGTCCCAGGCAAAGTTCACGGGACTGGCAGTGCTCAGCAAGTCTCCGACGGTGAACTGTATGCCGACGGCCGCCTTCGCATAAAGACGGAAATGGCTGGCGCCCGGAATGCAGACTTTCACCTGCGGAAGGGCACTGAACATCATTTCGTCAAACTTTTCTGCCGGCCTGTTACCCAGTTCGTACCAGAATTTTCCGGCCAGGGTGCCGAAATTGCTCTGCGCACCCACCCGGAGCCATTTGTTAATGATGTAATTATAACTAATGGTTAGCACGGGGCCGCTTTCCAGGGAATAATGGGGTTCGTAGAGGTCGTACAAGTCTCCGTTATGGAGGTTGGTGTTAAGATCGTCGAACAGCATATTATAATGCTGTCCGTTCTCGTTGTCCACCAGAAGGAACTCGGATTTATAGCCGCCCAAAAAGGCATTAACCTCATGACGCCTTTCCTGAGCCCTCATTGACACCCCAAAGAAGCTAAGAACCAGCGCCAGTAACAACAGTCTTTTCATATTCACTAACTTTCTATAATAAAAAACCGCGTTTCCCAAAAACTTGCATACGGAAACGCAAAAAAGTTTGCCAAAGTTAAAGAATTATTCGTACCTTTGCAAGCTTTCACGAGTTGGGAGCAATACGCTACTATTTTTAATTTTATAAAACAGATTCACAATGGCTGTTAAAATCAGACTCCAGCGCCACGGTAAGAAGAATTTCGCATTCTTCCACATTGTTGTGGCCGATTCCCGCGCACCGCGCGACGGTAAATTCATCGAGCAGCTTGGCTCCTACAACCCCAACACCAACCCTGCCACCATCATCCTGAATGCAGAGAAGGCCCTGGCTTGGCTCAACGTAGGTGCTCAGCCCACGCTCACTGCCCGCCGCATCCTCTCCTACGAGGGTGTTCTCCTTCGCAAGCATCTGGCCGAAGGCGTAGCCAAGGGTGCCCTCACTGAGGCCCAGGCCGACGCCAAGTTCGCCGCCTGGAAAGCCCAGCGCGACGAAAAGATCGCTGCCAAGAAGAGCGGAATCAAGAACGAAGCTATCGCCAAGGCCCAGGCCGCCAAGAAGGCTGAGGCCGAGGTTAACGAGGCTCGTGCCAAGGCTATCGCCGCCAAGAAGGCCGAGGCCGAAGAAGCTGCCCGCAAGGCTGCTGAAGAGGCCGCTGCCGCCGCTGCGGAAGCCGAAGCCCCTGCGGAGACGCCGGCAGAATAATGCTGCGCATCGCCCAGGTACTGAAATCCAACGGGACGGAAGGAGAACTGCTCATCAGCTTCTTCGACATCGGCCCGGAGGACATCGACCTTCAGGAACCGGTATTCATCGAATTCGATGGACTGCCGGTTCCCTTTTATTTTGAATCGTTTACACAGCGCGGAAACAACCGTGCCCTGGTGCGTCTTACGGGCATCCACAGTTTGAAAGATGCCGACGAACTGGCCGGCCGGGCCATTTATGCCGATTACTTTGAGGATGAGAGCGTCGGTCCGGATCTCATCGGTTGGACTGTCATAGATGAACAGCATATCGGCATCGTAGGCTTTGTGAGCGGCTACGAAGACATTCCCGGCAACCTGTGCATCTGGGTCCGGCGTCCCGACGGCAACGAGGTCCTTCTCCCCCTGCACCAGGACCTGGTCCAATGGATGGATGCCAGTTCAAAGCAAATTTCCCTGATTATTCCGGAAGGACTTTTAGACTAACTATCTGGCTATCAGCGTTTTAAACAAATACCCTGCTGTAGATGTACAGCAGGGTATTTACGTAAATGACTGTCACTCAGCGATTTCACAGTATCTTCTTCACCAGCCCGAACAACTTGTAGGGCATGTACCGCACCGGAAGGTCCAGCCAGGTGGGGGTTTTGATTACGGAACGCTCGTGGCTGAAAGCCAGGAAGCTGCGCTCGGAGTGGTAGCTGCCCATGCCGGAATTGCCTACGCCGCCGAAAGGCACTTTGCTGTTGGCGATGTGCATGATGGTGTCGTTGATGCAGGCGCCGCCGGAAGTAGTTTGGCCGATGAGGTCCCAGCCGTCACACCCCTTGCCGAAGTAGTAGAAAGCCAGGGGCTTCTCGCGGGAATTCACGAAATCGGCCACCTGGGAGTGCTCCTTGAAGGTCAGGATGGGGAAGATGGGGCCGAAGATTTCCTCCTGCATCACGGGCGCATCGGGCGAAACACCGTCCAGCAGGGTGGGCTCTATCCAGAGTTTGGACTTGTCATAGCGCCCTCCGGCAATGATTTTCCCATCGGCCAGGTAACTGGTGAGCCGGTCGAAAGCGCTTTCCTTCACAATATGAACGTATTTGTCGGATGTCTCCGTCCCGTCCGGGTACAGGCCGATGAGTTCCTGCTTGAAAGCTGCCACGAAGGCGTCCTTGATATCCTCGTGCAGGAAGAGATAATCCGGGGCGATGCAGGTCTGGCCGCTGTTCAGGCACTTGCCCCAGGCTATGCGCCGGGCAGCCATCTTCAAGTTGGCATCCCTGTCCACTATACACGGGCTCTTGCCGCCCAGTTCCAGCACCATGGGCGTGAGGTATTTAGCCTGGGCTTCCATAGCGATACGGCCCAGGGATGGACTGCCGGTAAGGAATACCAAGTCGTAGCGGTGCTTGAACAGCTCCCCGTTTACCACACGGTTGCCCTGCACCACGGCCACGAACTCCTCCGGGAAAGTGTCTTCAATCATCTGCTGAAGGACAGTGGAAATCTTCGGCACATAAGGCGAAGGCTTCAGTATGGCGGTGCAGCCGGCCGATATGGCTCCAACCAGCGGATTCAGCAAGAGCTGAACAGGATAGTTCCAGGGGCTCACGATGAGTGTGCAGCCCAGCGGTTCCCGTACGATGTAGCTGGAGGAAGGCATAACGGTGAGCGGCGTGGGCTTGCACTTGCGCCGGGCCCATCGGCCCACCTTCCGGATGGCTTCGTTTATTTCCCCGTACACCAGGCCGATTTCCGTGAGATAGGCCTCTTCGTAGCACTTGTGCAAATCGGCCCAGAGGGCATCGCACAGAGGTTTTTCCCATTTTTGCAGGCCGGCCAGATAGGCCTTGAGCTGCTGCTTGCGCCATTTGACATCCCGGGTGGTCCCGATGGCATAAAAGGCCCGCTGCTTTTCAACGAGCTCCTGGATTCTTTCTGCAGAGGTGTTTTCGATAGCCATTACGTTTCAATTGGTTACGTGTTTCTCCCTGTGATTCCAGACACAGGGACGGAAAGCTGAATACTTAATAATCAATCACTTCTTTCTTCCGGTAAAATGATCCATCACGGTGTAAAGCCCGCAAACGTCGCCGAAGATGAAGTCGAAGATGCGATGCGGGAAAAGGCCCTGCATCAGGCGGATAAAATGTTCGGAGAACGGAATGCCGCGGTAGCCTAGATTGCGTTCGATGGCATTGAGGGTTTTGCGTGCCACCACTTCCGGATCCTGGATCTTGAAGAATGAATGGATGCCTTCAAACATGCCGGTATTGATGAAATACGGACAGATGGTAGTTATTTTCACCGGGTTCTTCTCCCGCTCCAGTTCAATGCGGACGCTCTCGCTCCAGCCGATGGCCGCCCACTTGGACGCTGCGTAAAGGCTCATCCTGGGAAGGGCCAGCATACCGGCCGATGAAGTTACATTACAAATATGGCCGGAACCACGCTCCTTCATGTCCTTCAGATACCTTAGCGTCACAAACATGGCGCCTTTGGTGTTGATATCGAAAGTGCGGTTGATATCAGCGTCTGTCTGTTCGGCAAAAACCTTATTATTGGTGATGATACCGGCGTTGTTGATCAGGATGTTCACATCCCCACAGGCGGCCTTGGTGGCTTTGTATGCCGCTTCCACAGATGCCGGATCGGAGATATCCACCTTGAACCCAAACACATAGCCCTTTCCGCCAGCCGACAATTCGGCCGATGTGGCCTTGAGTGCTTCTTCATTGATATCCCAAATGATAACCGGCAGGGCGCCCTTTTCCAGACAACGGCGCGCCATGATTTTGCCAATTCCGGAACATGCCCCGGTAATAAGTACGGATTTCCCTTTTATCTTCATTTTTCAGGTTTTAGCGCTGCAAAGATACAAAAAAAAACGAAACAACGCGGTGGAGGCTAAATCGTTCTCCATCAGGTCCTTAAATAGTATCGCTGTGCACCCCGGGGTGCACAGCGATACTACTTAAAAAACTGATTATAAAGAGCTTAAGTTCCACTATAGCACCTGGAAGTCCAGGGCCTTTAGATCCTTGTCGGCCGATGAGCTGCCGTAGAGGATCTGGTACTTGCCCGGGAGGACGGAGAGGCCGTCGTTGCCGTCGTAGTACTCAAAGGCATCGGCCTTGAGCTCCACGGTAACATTGGCCGATGCACCAGGAGC
>Ga0265301_10004920_pt1 | contig 13302 bp, 13 predicted proteins | sample AusTroGonzalo_MG_2_FD_193488 | JGI IMG/M metagenome (GOLD analysis project Ga0265301, IMG submission 193488) | Bovine rumen microbial communities from tropical cattle in Woodstock, Queensland, Australia - Gonzalo_04 | ecosystem: Host-associated > Mammals > Digestive system > Stomach > Rumen ...
TCGATAAGGGGCCCAGCGACGATGGTACTGCATATTTGACTGTGGGAGAGTAGTTCGATGCCGGATTTCTTTTCGGAGCTTGATTCTTATGAGTCAGGCTCCTTTTTTGTGTCCGAAACCTTGATTTTTTAAAAATAGTTTAGCAAATAAACAAAGAAAAAAAAATAACCTTTTTACTATTTGAAAAAAAGACGAAACGTGCTATCTTTATAATGCATGCGGAACTTTTTATCCGCAATACCATGTTATAGTCGAACCCCAGTGAGCTTGCGATGACGAACGCGATTAACTGTTTTCTGCTTTATTTCCTGCTGATGCTGATCCTTTCCTGGCTGTTCCTGCGGGAACCATGCGACTATCCGTGGTCGAGAATCCGGAAAGTCCTGTTCGCGGTCCTGCTGTTCTTTGCGCAGCTGGTGATGATGCTGGGATTTGTAAAATCCGCGGCGGTCAATGTGAACACGGATGCCCGCTTGAGATTGAAGGGGTATGTTTACGATGCCCGGGATGCGCTCGGCCAGGAGAAGCTTTCCGCAGATGAGGTCTGCGTCAGGCTCACGGAAAAGTTTTACAGGGAGGCGGATCCGGCGCAATGGAGCGCGTTGAAGAAAAACGTGGTCGTCCGCTCCGTTCTCGTGATTGCCGGACTGCTTCTGCTGGCGGGCATCCTGTTCGCGTCGATGCGTTTCAAGCTCAAAACTCTGCCGTTCCTGCTGCTGTTCTACGGCTGCGCGGCGGGCGGCTTCGTCGCGGGCTGTTATCTCTATTACAGCGTCTCGGAACTCATGCGGTACGGCTTCGACCGCACGGCGTTCCGTGAGGTCAATCTGGCCGTGATGGCGAGGATCAGGAAGACCGAGGACCGCCTCCCGCTGCGCCTTGCGCTGGAGGACGTTAAAGAGGCCCGCGTCTGGGACGACAGGGAAATGGACGACTTCGACACCTGCATTGCGATGTGCCAGGATTTCCTGTCCGTGCTGTACGAATCGCAAAAGAAATACGAATCAAAGACATCGGAATCGAAAACTCGGCCGGAGACATTCAAAAGTCCCGGCGCGGAATAATCCCGATCTGCATCAACAATGAACCTCAAACCCTCCATCAGCAACACCGTGAAAGGGCTGCAAGTATGTCGAACACAAAAATGAGTAGAAATATCTTCTTTGCTGTCGTCGCGGTCTTTCTGGCTTTTTCAGCGTTCACCGGGTGCAGGCATGACGTGGTCGATGCCGACGGCGAAACAGTCAGCGCGGTAATCACGCCGCTCCAGATCGGCCCGATGCTGCTTCCCTTCGGGGAGGAAGATGTTTCCACCTGCGGCCTTGGCACGGGATTGGCGACAATGGAAAATGGCTCATGCGGGATCTTTGCCTCGGTCCTGGGATCGGGGTTTACGGGGACCAACTACGGGGTGTCGGCCGGCCTTGCATTCGGAATAGACGGCAGAGAGTCAAGCTTCAACGGGATTTCGGCCGGGCTTTTGTATTTTTCGGATTTCCTCGGATACGGCTCGGGTTCCGGGACGCAGAACGGCATTTCCGTTTTTCCGCTTACGATCGGCAGCAGTACGAACGGGCTTTCCGTCGAAGCCTCTGCGCTGACCAAGGAATTCAACGGAATTGACTTTTGCCTTTTCAATCTTCACGGGACAAAGGGAGCCGGACTGCAGGTGATCGGACTGGATTGTTCCATGAAAAACGACAGCAGAATAACCGGGTGCCAGATCGGGGGGCTCCTGCGTTCGAGTGTCCGGGGCGCGCAGATCGGGGCGATCACATATAATCCGGGGATAGATCGGGGACACGATTACAGGGAGTCGCTCGGGAAATGCCTGAACCTGGGCGTCCTGAACTTCGATTTAACGGAAGGCTTTCAGATCGGCGTGCTCAACAATACCTCGGACGGGAATCCGGTTCAGATCGGGCTGTTCAACACCACATTCGACGGCAGCCCGTTCCAGATCGGCCTGCTGAACATCAACCCGAACGGATTCCTCCCCATCTTCCCGTTCTTCAATTACAGCGTCAAAAAGGGCGCGTTCGAACGCGAACAGGAAAGCGCAGTCGGGTTCTGAATTATGCTCATCAAATTGAAAGGGCCTGAAATCATGTCGAACATGAAAATGAACCGAAACTTTTTCCTCGCGGTCATCGCGGTCTTCTTAGCTGTTTCCCTCTTCGGCGGATTCGGCGGGGTGTCCGCGCAGGCCGGGGCGACTCCGGCCTCGAACACGGCGAAAACGGCGAAAACATCTGCTTCCGCGCAGAAATCGAACACTTCGACGTCGGCCTCGGAGAAGAAAACGGCGAAAACCGAGCAAATGCCGAAAAACGTGAAGCCGCCGAAGCTTGCGAAGGAAACGTTTTCCTACATCTCCGCCGCTCAAGAGGTCGTGAAGGACGGCCGGGCATACAAGGCGGGCGAGGACCAGCCGTATACCGGTTATGAGTGGGTCAGGCGGGAGGATTTGCCGCTGCAGGCCGACAAAACGAAATATCCGGGCGATGATGTCCGCATCTTCCTGTATTATAAAGACGGGAAGAGCCAGTCGGGGAATTACCTGCGGTCCAAGTATGTCCCGAAGTATTCCGCCATCTGGGAAACGAAAAAACGGCAGGGCGTCACCACGGTTTCCATCTACTTGCTCCGGGACAACGTCAAGACTGCGATCTCCAACGACAATTTCTTCGAGCTGAAAGACGAGTGTTTCTACCTGAAATTCCGCCACAGGACAGCCGAGGATGGCGACGTCGACCGGGTTGAGCTCTTCGACCAGGACGGGACAAGAATCCTTTCCGCCGTTCACCGGAAGGACTGTTTCACCAGATTCGAGGTCGCCGGGGAGGATGGCATCTTCCGCAAGTTCACGATGAACCAGAAAACGGAGCGCCTCGACGGCCCGATGGAAGCGTATCATCCGAACGGAAAGCTGTTTTATGAAACCGTTTACACGGACGGGGACCCCGACTCCATCGTGGAGCTGTACGATCCCGCCGGGAAGAAGGCGTTCCGGCTGTATTTCGAGACGCACTTGCTCAAGGAGCGCACGCATACTTCGAACCTGATCCTGGTGGAGGAATGGGACGAGGCGAACCACAGGTTCGTGGACCGGGACAAGGAGCATTTCAACATGTTCGTCAAGTTCTGCCGGCCGACCGACGAGCTGATCCCCCGCGACCTTGAGGATGATCTGAAGATTCAGGCGGACATCCTCCTGCTGGAAACGCTCAAAGATACGACGCTTTCCGATGTCAAGATGCGCGATCTGATCGAGGAGGAGCTTCAGGAGCTTCTCGGCGGGGAAAAGAAGTGAGCCGCCGCAACACCGTGAAAAAAACTGAAATATGTCGAACATGAAAACGAGCCGAACCCACCGGCAGAGGATGAACCGCAAATGAACTGGGAAAAACTGAACGGGAAGAAATGGCGGACATGCAAACGGCTGCCAGTGCTGTACCATCTGAAGCTCTGCTTCATTACGCTGCGCGCGCTGATCCGGCTTTCCATCTATTTCTTTCTGGTCGGCCTCTTTTTCATCTTTTTTCCTTCTGTCCTGGTTTATGGCCTCGTTTCAGGGAAAGTGCCCATCCTCATAAGCTTGATTCCGATCGCTTTCGCCGGATATGTGACGTTCCTGTACTGGAGGTGCGTATTCCGGCGCTGCGAGCCGGACGGTTTCCCGCTCGATCCCAAACGGTTCGGCACGCTCTACGACGACGTCCGCGCGATCTGCCGCGACCTGAAGATCACCCCCATCCGGCAAATCTACCTCGACGTCGGCGTCGACATCCGGGTGGCGCCGCGGTTCCCTGCGTTCAAGTCCCGGCGGAGAAACATCCTGATCATCGGCTATCCGCTGGTCTGCACGATGGACGCCAAATCGTTCCGCATCTGCCTGACACGGGTGCTGTGTCATGAGAACCGCCGGATTGCCCGCAACGCCACCTTGCGCCGGATCGCGGGGCTATGGTCGCTTCTGCCGTGGTCGAGCATCCTCGGCAACGACGATGACGCACTTGAATCCACGGGGCGTTCCGGGATCAACATGACGCTTTTCCCGCTCCAGGTCCGCGCGGAGCTCGCCGCCAATCGATGGTGCGCCGAAACATTCGGGCGGCAGGATTTCGCCGCATGTGTCACGCAGGCCTATTTCCGTCTGGAACAGTTCGACGCAAAGAAACTTGTAAAAACCAGATTCTCCAAACCCGGCCCCGACGCCGACCGCGCGGCCGCCATTATCCGCGACGAGATCCGGAAGGCTGTTCCGGAACCGGAGGCGAAACGCATCCTCGAGGAGCAGCTCCGGGCGTCCGAACCGCTTTACGAGAAGCTGCCGCCGTTCCGGGAACGCGTCGGTACGGACGATCCCGCCGCGCTTCTGCCATACCTGGAACGCACCCCGGACGCCGCCGAGCGCTATCTCTTCTCCGATCCGGCATTCGAGGCGGAGTACAACAGCATTCTGAAAGCGGCGCTCTTGCACCGGCTGGAGAAAGAGGAGGAGTTCGAGGACGAACTGGAGGCGGACTTCGAGGACGACGACGAGACGGACGAGGAGACCGACGAGGCAAACGAGGAAGAGAAAACAAAATAGCAGATCGATTCCATCCGTTTCCTCTTCGAATTAAATCATTTGCAACCCCATGAAGGAACCTGAAACGATGTCGAACACCAGAACAGACTGGGCTGAAAACCTCAAAAGGCTGGGCTGTCTGGTCGCGATCATCTGTATCGCCGCGGTCGTCGCCGGGTTGTTTGCGCCTTTGCAACCGGGGAAAGCCCGCGCGGAAAGTTTTGTGAAGAAAGGAAAAGCGGCTTTTGAAGCAGAGAAATATGAATCCGCGGTAGAGTGTTATTCATCGGCCGCCGAGCTGGGGAATGCCGAGGCGCAATATGAGCTCGGCAATTGTTTCGCCTTGGGGAAAGGCGTAAAAGCGAGCCGGGAAGAGGCCGTGAAATGGTGGCAGAAAGCCGCGGAAGGCGGTCATGTCGAAGCGCAATACACGCTCGGCCAGTGTTACGACTGGACCCTTGTTTTCGTGGATGGCGACGATTCCGGCGAGTTTGTGGAACTCGACGAGGAAGAGGCGGCGAAATGGTATCAAAAAGCCGCGGAACAGGGGCATAAGAGAGCTCAATCCGATCTCAAGTTTCTCAAGGATTTTCCCCGGCACAATGTATATGATCCCTCGAAGGATGTCCCTGATGCCACGGAGGAATACGACGCGGAGCCGCTGATTTCCCGAATGATGCGCGCTCCGGGATTCCCTCCCGGCATTTTCCCTGCTTTCTTATCCTTTTTTTCTTGAATTATTCCAGAAGCCGTGATATAATAAAGTTGTGATTTTATCAAACCCTCCATCAGCAACACCGTGAAAGGGCTGAAAACATGATACAGAAAAACACTAACAATCCGTTTCAGAGAATCTGCGCGGCGGCGCTGCTGCTCTTCGTTTTTGCCGCGGCATGTATTTACACGGCATGCTCGCAGACGGGCAGCGGTCCGGCGGAAATCCCGACGGAGCCGACGGGAAAACGCCCTGAGAATTCGCCGAAATATGTGACGGACATGTGTCTGACACGGGACGGCGCGTTGTGGGTTGCCGCGGAGGCGGGCGGCGTCTATCGCGCGAACGCGTCGGATGAGACGTTTGAATGGGAAGACATGCGCGCACGGCCTGGATTCCCGGCGACGACTCACTGCACGGCGGTCTGCGAAGACGCGCAGGGGCGGATCTGGGTCGGGACCGCGAGCATGGGCGTGCAGGTGTACTGCGGCGGGACCTGGCAGAGATATGACCGCGACACGGTCCTGAGCGGGAGCCATATTCACGATCTGGCGAGCTCGAAAAACGGTTTGACCGCCGTGGCGCACGAATCCGGTGTGAGCGTGTACGATTCAAATAATGACAGCTGGCGCGACTATTCGGTCCTGAACGGGCTGCCGCCCGGCGGTGTGCGCGGCGTGTGCTTCGGGCCCGATGACATGCTGCACTGTGCGACGGAAAGCGGCGGATATGTCCGGCTGAATGCCCGGAGAAGCAACCCGGATGTGTTTACGCTGAACACGTCCGGCACCTGGGGACGCGGGCGCGCGGCGCTTTATCCCCTGACGGAAAGCGGCGACGGGCTGGGCTCGAATTTCTGCAACGGGATCAGCGTCGACGGTTCGGGCCGGGTCTGCATCGCGGGCCTGAACGGGATCAGCTGGGGCAGGGACGGGATTTTCCGGTATCTGCAGGGGCGCGACCTGTATGCGAAGATGAAGGGCTCCGCGCGGAAGGAGCTGATCTCCGACGAGTACGCGGCGCTGCTGCAATCCGACCTGGCGCTGAAGGAAAGCTATGTGAACTGCGTCCTGTACGGGCGGAACGGCCTGTGGATCGGCTACCGCACCAAAGGATTCGAGCTGCGCGACCCGGATGCCCCGGAGTTCGCCGAATGGCTTGAAAATCCGCCGAAGATCGACCGCCCGGTGCGCGCGTTCGCGGAACTCCCCGACGGCCGTGTGTTCTGTGGCACGTATGGGGCCGGGCTGGTCCGGATCGGCCGCATGCGCCCGTTCAAACTGCCGCCGGTCGCGTCCGAACAACAGGTCGCGGCAGCGCATCCCTCGCACACGCCCGCCGATCCGGTTTCGGTCCTGCGGGCGCTCCGGCGAAATGACTTCAACCCCGCCGAAGAGAGGCCGGATATCTGGGCGCATTATCTCGGCGAAGACTGGGTGACGAAGGGCGACTGGCCCGGACGCTACGGCGCGCGGAAGCAGGTCCTGTGCGCGATGAACACGCCCATGTCGACGCGCCCGTGGGACGGCGGCGTGTCCAACGCCCCGATCACGGTCAACGGCGGGATCGGTCCGCACCGGTACGAGGGCGATTCCCGGCGGTACTGGGTGGATTGGGAACAGGCGGACGACAACCGCGACGTGCTGCTCCAGATGGAATACGGCCACCGGACGCAGTCGGAGTGGAACGACAACGGCGAAGAGTATCCGCGGACGTTCGAGGGGCCGGACCTGTGGCTTACGCTCATCATGAACCCGGAGGAGGTCTGGCGGCTGTCGCTGTATTTCTTCAACTCGAACGGCCGGATCGGCGACAACGTGGAGCGCGATTACATCATCGAGGTTTACAAGTCCTTCCAGGGCGAGAGCATGGCGGACTGCATGTTGAAAAAGCCGCTCTGCACGGCGCGCGTGGCTGATTTCGCCAGCGGCGGCGTGTACAAGAGCTTCGTCCTGTGCGGCGGGAAACGGGAACAGTGGAACGGCGGCGCGTGCTTCCGTGTGCGTCTGGTCCGCTACGGCTCCCTGAACGTGATCCTGAACGGCATCTTCATGGATCATCTCTTCGAGGCGCAGGACGTGCGCGTGATCCCGGAGGACGAACGGATCGCGGAGCAGGGGAGCTACCGCGCGCCCAGATGGTACGACTGCGGACTGGACGAGCTCAACGGCCCGGCGCGGGAGTTTTCCGACCGGTATTTCGCCGCGGCGGATACCGGGCTCGGGATCGCCTCGATGCCGATCCTGCGGCTGGCGTTCTACCGGTATGCCCGCGAAAACCTGCCGTCCGACAGCAATCTCGCGGAACGTCTGCGCTGGGACACGGCCCTGTGGACCGACGCCGACCGTGCGGAATTCGACGCCGCCATGAAGGCATACCTGGAGGAAAAACAAGCCGCCGCCAATCCCTGATTCCGGCGGTTTTTCGCCCCGGAGCATAATCATGCCGAACACGAAAACGAGCCGAAAGATAACAGGAAAGCATCGTCAGAAACTATGACCGATGAAACGCTGAACAAAATCAGACCGTGGCTGTGGGGGCTCGCCGCGACTCTGCTGGTTTTCGAGATATTCAGCTGCACGAAGGAGGCCATGGATATGGCGCGGCAGGGGCTCTACTGGCACGCGGGATACTGGGCGCCCTGCAGCTTACCCCTTTATCTGCTTTTGGAAACCATTTTCACAAAGTCCCGGAAAGCGCTGATCGCCTCGACTGCGCTCATGGTCCTTGATCTCTGTTATATTCTGTCCATGTTCGACTTTCTGCTCTGGATCTGCCTGATCCTGATCCCATTCGGAATGATGATCGTCCTGCTGATCTTCGAGGACAACGGGTATCTGAAACTGCTGAATCTCATTACAATCGTGGTGATGTCCCTCGGTCTTTTCAAAGTCTCCCGCTGACGCGAAACAATAGGAAAACCAGAAATCATGCCGAACATGAAAACGAGCCGAAAGATTGTCTTCGCCGTTGTTGCAGTTTTGCCGGTCATCGGGTTCTTCACAAGCTGCAGGTCGGCAGGGGAATCGGAAGAAGCGGAACAGCCGGAAAGACGAACGGTCCTGATCGACGCGGATTCCTTCTCGCCGGGCGCTTATCTGCCGTTCAATGCGAGCTGTTTCGACTGTTTTCTTTTTCCGACGTACGACGTGAACGGCGTCTATCTCGATTTCGCGCCGGCATCCCTGATCGAAGACCTTGACGGCGATCCCATGTGCGAAATCACGCAGGTCAACGGCATTCACTGTTTTCTCGTGTCGCCCCGATACCACCGGACGAACGGACTGTTTTTCGGCGCCGTGGCGCGTCCGAAGACCTTCGTTTCCGGCGTTTCCGTGACTGGTGCGGGGACAAACGATTTTCCCTTCGGCGCGAATTTCGCACGGCAGGACGGCGTTTCGTTTTCGCTGTTCGGTGCGCCGCTGGTGTGCAACGGCGTTTCGTTTTCGCTGTTCGGTGCGCCGCTGGAATCCAACGGCGTATCCTTTTCCGTGCTGGGAATCTGCCGGAAACAGCTGCAGGGCGTCTACTGTTCCCTGCTCAACTGTTCCTATGCGGCGGACTGGACGGACGAGGACGATCCGCAGTCCGTGGTCCAGCTCGGAGTTGTCAATTCCTGCCATAACGGCGTCCAACTCGGGTTGCTGAACTTCAACGAAAACGGGTTTCTCCCGGTGTTTCCGCTGTTCAATTTCAGCATCAGCAGGGAAGAATAAGCCATGCTCGACTTCATCATGAATCTCATCGGGTTGTTTGTGCGGTGGATTTTGTACACGGTCATCGCGCTGGCGCTTATTGTGCTTTTCCTTCACCATTTCGCAAGGCATTTGGGTTTGGACTCTTACTTCGACAAATACCTCGAAATGGTCGTCGAATGGATCCGGGACGCGTTCCGCGACTGACCGCCCGACGAAATGAATCTGTAGAGAAACTACAGAAATACTGCATTTTCTTTACAGATGCACTTGACTTTCTCCAGCCTCGCTTGACTTTTCAGGAAAATGGATTATAGTATTTCGTAAAACAAAGACGTGATCCGTGCCGTCGCGAAGCACGGCACTGCCAGAGTGGATGACTTGTCCTCCGCGTCATCCGGCCTTTTTATTCGCAACACCTGAAGGACCCGAAAAAATGAACGAAAATATGGATGCGAAGGAACCCGTCACCGATGTTTCCAGCGAAAACGCCGCGGAATCGCAGGCCAGTGCCAAGCTCGGCGCGGGTCATGTGTTTCAAGTTTTCCGGCAGGACAAATTGTCGCTTACGGCAGTGATTGGTCTTTCGGTCATGATGGAGATCGTCCTTTTGTTCATTTTCATGATCATGACATGGCAGATCCTCCCGCTGCCGCCGATTGTGCTTCTGGTCCTGCTCGCATTCACGTTGGTTCCGGGCTTCATCGTGCGCTGGAGATTCACAGACGACGTGATCCCGTCATGCCGAGGCGTCTGCTCCGATGAGGAGATCGTCTCCGGCGCGTGGAAAAGTCTGGCATACATGTGGGAAGTGTGTTTTCTGTGTATGCTTCCCCTGATCGGGATCGTGCTCAAAACGATCATTTTCCATGATCCGCAGACTGGCCATCCCTATGACGACTTCGGCGACTCGATCGTTCTGTCCTGCGTTGCCGCTCTGCTGGGATATTGCCCCCTGGCGGTTTTTCCGGTCGCACGGATGTTCAGCCGGAGAGCCGGCATGATCGTCATGCTCATCCTGATCATCCTGGGACAGATCGTTCTGTGGCTCCACACCATGTTCGGGGTGTCCGGCTTGTTTTATTTGGGCGGCGGCGGCGACGCTGCGGTCCGGGGATTCAATTCCTTCTCCGGCTTCCTGTGCTCCATCTGCGCCATGCTTTCCCTCGGCGGAGTCGGATATTTCCTCTACGCGGCCTTTCATGACGCGGAAGAAGAGGGGCTGCAGTACTGACGAATTGACGAAAGACTTTTTTCGAAGCCGCCGCTGTTTCATTCTGTTCAATGCAGAAGAAGGTATACCCCGATTATGAGGCATACCGACACTGCCCTCAGGAAAGCGAACATTCGTTTTTCCGCACGGATCAGCTGCTCGGCTTTCTCCCTGTCGTATTTCCGAAGGGTTTCATAGCGTCTCGCAAGCTCGTCCTTGATCTTTTTCCTCAAAAAGTTGTTGCTGTAATAATAAAGCGGGTATCTGTTAAAGTCGTTGACGCATTCTTTGTCCATGTCAGGCAGCATGTTCCGGAAATCCTCCTTCAGATTGAGGTACCGGTACAATGCCCTGATAAAAAGGACGATCACGACAGCAAAAACAATCAGATACAGGATGGTGAACCATGTCATGACCGTCTTTTCTCCTCGTTATCGTTGTGTTTCTGCCTCGTCAGCGGTATTTGGTTCAACTCAATTCGTGACGCAGTGCGTCACATTTTTGAAACACTAGATAAAATTGGCGCATTTTCCATCGTTCTCCGGCATCGGGCTAGCATCACGAAATCATTCTTCATCCGGGAGCGAATACGGCAGGCGCCAGGTCAGCATGAACAATCCGCTGACGAACTCGGAAATATACTTGTCCGTGAACATGTCCATATATTTCGCCCTCTGGTCCGGATGCCGGAGCAGATAATCGTAGACGACGGCGTCTTTTCCGAATCCCCGGGAGTGTTCCAGGAACTCTTCGACCGTCAGCTGGTCGACCAATCCTTCCGTGCTGTTGTAATCCTCCAGGCATTGCCTGATCGTTTTCTCGAAATAGGCGGTTTCCGCTTCGGGGGATTCCTTTTTCGCCCGGATGAACCGGATGTAGATTTCGTAGTAGAAGATATTCGGGACCGGCAGCTCTTTCTCCAGCGCTTCGAAGGCCGCCGCCATCGTTTCCAATTCCGCGTCGGACAGGGACATCAGAACATACGAATGCCGCTGCAGAAATTCGAAGACCTGCATCAGTCTCCCGAGGAACCCCACGATATCTTTCTTTTCCGCAAACGAATCCGCGGCGGGGAGGTCCTTCAGGAGCAGAAGGATGCAGTCCTCCGTGAAACTTTCCCCTCGGAAATCGTTGTCGCTCGTCCGTCTGCTGAGGATGTGAGTCAGCAGCATTTGCCGCATCTTCGCATCGGCTTTCCTGAACGTTTCATAAAACATCAGATACGAATCGGCGTTCCCCGGCCATTTCATGGCCTGGATGTCGGCCACTTTAACCTGTTTTTCCTCGGTTTCCCACGTTTCCAGCGTGCGGACGTTTTCATATAAAAGGAAATAATCCGCGATGTCCCGTTCGACTTTCTCCCGTTCCTTTTCCGTCAGCGACCGGAACACCTTTTTCCAGGCGGAGGAGTCGAAATAGCGGCGGAGTCTTTCCGCGTCCCCTGCGGGGATGTCCGTGAGGAAAGGCCCGGAATGCGTCAGGATGTTTTTGAAATGGCGCTCCACATCCGCCGCGTAGAACACTTCATCGTCGTCCAGGTCTTTTTGAAACCTGAATGCGTACAGGTCCGGCGCACAAAACGCGACGACCGCGAACAGAACAAACAGAGTAAAAAGATGTTTCATATTTCATCCTTCCTTTCGGAAAACACCGGTCGCGAACGCCCTCAACGCCATGATCGGCATTCGCCGCATTCATTCTAACCATACTTTATCACGCGTTCCGGGAAAAGTCAAATCCTATCTTTTTAAAAATGGGCTTGCAAACGGGAAAAATTATGCTATAGTGAATGGAATTAAAAAAACAGGAAAAGGAAACGGCGATGGCGATCCCGTACAGACAGGAAGTTTTGCGGAAGATGGTGCATCTGAGCTCCATCTGGATGCCCGCGGCGCTGTTTTATCTGCCGGCGTGGTACGGGGAACGCGGCCGCTGGTTCAACGTGATCATGTTCGGCACGTTCGCCGTGCTGAACGTCCTGATCGAGATCGCGGTATTCCGGGGCGTGCCGTACGTGACGCCGCTCTACAAGGCGCTGTTCGGCAAGATGGCGCGCGAGACGGCCAAGCCGGGCGAATTCCGGTTCAGCGGCGCGCCGCCGATGTATGCGTCGGCGTGCCTGACGGCGCTGTGTTTCGAGCACCGCGTGGCGGCGTGCGCGTTCACGATCCTGATCCTGAGCGATACCTCGGCCGCCCTGATCGGGCGCAAATGGGGGCGTCACCGTTTCGCCAACGGCAAATCTTTGGAAGGCTCGCTGGCGTTCCTGCTGAGCGGCTGGATCATCGCGGCGTGCTACTGCGCGGCGGGCGGGCTGACCGGCGCAACGGTCGCGGTCTGGCTGGCGGGCGTGGCGGTCTCCTGCGTCGCCGAATTCTTCAACGAACAAATCCACCTGGACGACAATTTCACGATCCCGCTGCTGTTCGGCGCGGTCGCGCAATGGCTGCCCCGGCTGTTTTCATAAAAAAGGAGTACACCCCACATGAGCGAACCGAAACTTTACCGTTACGACACGCACGTCCACACCGCCGAGGTGAGCAAGTGCGCCAAATCATCTGGCCGCGAGGTCGCGGAGGCGTACCACGCCCGCGGCTACGACGGCATCATCATCACGGACCATTTTTTCAACGGGAACACCACCGTGCCGCGCGATCTGCCGTGGCGCGAACGCGTCGAGCTCTTCACCGCGGGCTACCGCGCGGCGAAGGAGTACGGCGACCAGGTCGGGATGCAGGTGTTTTTCGCGTGGGAGGATTCCTCCGAGGGGAACGATTTCCTGACCTACGGGCTGGACGAAAACTGGCTGGCCGACCATCCGTTCGTCGACCGCCTGCCGCTCGTCGATTACCTGAAATATGTCCGTCTGGCGGGCGGCACCGTGGTCCACGCGCATCCGTTCCGGCAAGATTCCTACATCCCGATGATCCGTCTGCTGCCCGACCTGGTCGACGCCGTCGAGGTCGTGAACGGCCACCGTAAGGACGACGTGAACCGTCGCGCGAAGTGGTACGCCGACAGCTACGGTCTGCCCGGGACGGCCGGTTCCGACAATCACGACGTGGTGAACGGATTCGCGGAGGCCGGGGTCCTGCTGGACGAACGC
>Ga0265301_10004921_pt1 | contig 13302 bp, 8 predicted proteins | sample AusTroGonzalo_MG_2_FD_193488 | JGI IMG/M metagenome (GOLD analysis project Ga0265301, IMG submission 193488) | Bovine rumen microbial communities from tropical cattle in Woodstock, Queensland, Australia - Gonzalo_04 | ecosystem: Host-associated > Mammals > Digestive system > Stomach > Rumen ...
TGGTTAACGCCAGTGTATATTTTATATGTTTGTCTGTGGTTATTGGGGTTGCCGTATCTTTATTGGCGGTCATAGTAAATCCATCCGGACAAATTTCGTCTGATATGAATATGGATGGATTGGGCGGCGTATTGATTTTGATTTTGGTTTTATTACTGGTTTGTCATATGGCCGACAAAGCAACCGAGTTAGCCAAAAAATGGGGTGGTGAAATAGACACCAGCGCCGGCGATAAAGCGAAAAAAGATATTGAAAAATTATGGGAACTGACCAAAGACACATGGAAAAAAATGCGTGGAATTAGCGGTGCAAATGCAAATAAATTTGGAAATGGTAATGGTGGTTCGGGTGGTGGTACAGATGGTGATGGCGCAGACGGTTCGAATAATAACAACCCGATTGCAGATATCGCTTTGATTGGTATGCCACAAACCGGGAAATACACTTTGTTAAGGGCGTTAACCCCTAATATAATGACTGTGAACGATAACCGTTTTTCATCTAAACCTGTGCGATATGGGTTCTTGCGCATTGGTGGTCGTCGGTGTATTGCGATGTATTTGCCGGGACTGGCGGGGGGCGCATCTACCAGTGTGACAAACGGAAATAGATTTTTAAGATATGCAGAAAAAGCCAAGGTGATTTTACATATCATTGATGCGGGCTCATCTGATTGGGCGGCGGATTATTCGACCGTACGTAATGAAATGCGTTTGTATGGTGGCGGATTAATATCAAAGCCAGAAATTGTTGTTATAACAAAAACTGATACGATTTCGGATGCTGATTTAACGTCCAGAATGGATGCATTTAGATTATCATTTGGGACATCAACGGTTCCTGTGATTGTTCCGGTTTCTGCTAATAACCATGATGGATTGGATCAATTGGTTGATGAAATTAAAAATAAAATGTAAGTGTTATATAATTTCTACAAAATCTTTGGCAATCTTTTTTATGCCACGCGAACCGAATGCGACAGTTAAAATTCCGGTACCTTCTTCGATAATAACACCGGTGCCATATTCACTGTGACGCGCCTGGCGACCAACCAATGTTTTACGCGGGGCAAATGTTGTTTTCTTTACATAATTATGGTGAACATATGATGTCTGTTGCGGACGGTTATTACCGAAATATAAATATTGATTATCTATTTCACCGATAAAGCGACTGGGGGTGTTATATTGACGGGTTCCGTATATCAATCGCGATGCGGTATTGGTTATTACAGCAATTTTTTTTGCACGTGTTAATGCAACATAAGCCAGTCTGCGTTCTTCTTCGACCGAACCATCTTGGATTGATTTTTCATTTGGGAAAACACCTTCTTCCCATGCAGGTAAAAATACAGTATCAAATTCCAAACCTTTGGCGGCATGAATTGTCATTATGTTGACCGCGTTATTGTTCATAATATCTGGTTCATCATTATCATCGGTCATCATTAACGCGGCCTGTTCCAAAAAATCATGCAACGTATCATATTTTGCAACCACACCTGTTATCAATTCGCGAATATTTACAAGTCTGTCGGATGCATCCACGTCTTTGGAATCTTGCCACATTTTTATATAACCCGAATCATCTAATAATTTTTGCACGGCATCGCGCGGTGCCATATTTTCCCAATCAAAATCAAATGTAGATAAAAATTCTTTGGCGGATTCTGCCTGTTTACCTTTTAATGAACATTTGCGCATACCGTCCATATAATTATCGCCACAGGCACGTATTTTTTCCAGTGCTGCCGGCCCAAAACCACGCCGTGGTTTTCCAATTACACGTAAAAAAGACATATCGTCAAACGGATGTACCAACAATCGAATATAGCAAATCGCATCACGTATTTCCATACGGTCATAAAATTTTGTTGCACCGATTAAACGATATGGAATCCCGCGACGGGCAAATTCTTCTTCGAATAAACGCGACAAACCGCCTGAACGAATAAGTATTGTTTTATTATTGAATATTGTACCGTCTTGGGCAATGGCATCTGCAATAAATTTAACCTCATCTAAATCAGTAGGCAATGTCAAAACATACACTTTTTCACCGGTTTGTTCTGCATTTGCTGTTTTTAATTCTTTGCCCAAACGTCCATCGTTATGCCGAATCAAAGAATTTGCCGCCCCCAATATATTTGCCGTACTGCGATAATTTGTTTCCAAACGGATTATTTCTGCACCGCAAAAATTTTTTCCAAAATTTAGAATATTTTTTATTTCTGCCCCACGCCAAGAATAAATCGATTGGTCATCATCACCAACACAACAAATGTTTGGACATTCTGTGCCACGTGTTAAAAAAGATAGAAATTGCATTTGTGCGGCGTTTGTATCTTGAAATTCGTCGACCAAAATATACTTAAATTGTTTTTGATAACGTTCCAAAATATCCGGATTTTTATCAAATAATCGCAAGACATATAAAATAATATCGCCAAAATCCACCGCAGACAGCCGCATCAATTCATCATTATATGCCTTGAAAATTTTGTCTTTGTTTTCAGGTGCAGATATACCGCGATCTTTAATCCTGGAAAATTCTTCGACATAATCGGCGGGTGTTTTTGTTGTTGTGATATTCATATCCGCCAAGACTTTTTTTATAACCGCCTTTTGATCATCTTCGCCATAGATTAAAAAGTCTGGGCGCAATCCGGCCACAGCATAATTAGAACGCAAAATACGTAGGCAAATTGAATGAAAAGTTCCACACCAAATATCACGAGAGAAAAAAGCGCCCCCGCCCATTATATCTATGCGATTTTTCATTTCATTTGCGGCCTTGTTGGTAAATGTCAGCGCCAAAATTTGCCACGGACAGGCCAAATTTTGTGATAAAATATATCCAATTCGCGTTGTTAATACCCGGGTTTTGCCGGTTCCAGCCCCCGCCAAGACCAATAATGGCCCATCGGTTTTTTTTACCGCCTGGATTTGGGCATCATTAAGATTTTCTAGATTTAATTGCACGGGTTTATTATAATACAAAAAAATTGGTTATCTCAATTATATTTTTTTAAGGTGAAATTATGGAAAGAGTGATTTGTTTTGATATTGAAACGACCGGGTTTGAATGGACACGTGGCGACCGTTGTATCGAAATCGGCGCGGTCGAATTGGTCGATGGTAAATTAACGGAAAACACTTTTCACGAATATATAAATCCAGAAGGGAAAATTATCCCGCCTGAAACATATATGGTTCACAAAATTTCAAATGCCTTTTTGGAAGACAAACCAAAAATGAGTGAAATTGCACCAAAATTTTTGGAATTTATAAAAGATAGTCCAATCGTGGCACATAATGGATTTGACTTTGACTTTCCGTTTATAAATTTCGAATTGGCGCGCCTGGGGTTGCCCCAAATTTCACGTCAACAACAACGCGATTCTATTGTTGTGGCGCGTAATCGCGTATTTGGCCCCAAGGCGTATACATTGGATGCGTTGGCAAAATGGTTTGGTGTGCCACTTACTGCGCGTGCCGATGCACACGGGGCGTTAATCGACGCGGAAATTTTGGCAAAAGTGTATTTAGAATTGGAAAACACGGCGCCGGCACCCGATATCAAAGATGTTTTGGCACAACAGCACGAGGCGTTATTAAAACATCCGAAAATTGGTGGCAATTTCCCAGAACGCCATTTCCCAGCGCATCAACAAGAATTAGATAATCACAATGAATTTATGAAAAAAATTGTGGGCGATTAATTTGATGCCGGACATGTTTCCAGGCAACTGTTGCCTTCTTTGGAACCAGTCGTGCCACCGCAAACATGTTTGCCTGTTTCACATGTTGTACATGTTCCGTAATCATTACGGTATTGCGTTGATGAATTACACATATTCAAGCATGTCCCATTCCATGAAGTATAACCATCATTACATTTGCATTGTGTGTTCACACAACCCGTAATAGTACGATTTGCAGCCGCACCCGTAGAACACGATTTATTGTATGTTGAATTTTCTGGGCATAACAATGATTGATAGAATATTTCAGATATACCTTCGATACATGTTGAAGGATTTGTAGCGTCGCATGCCGTACATGTTGTTGCATTGTTTGCGGCTTCACTATCTTGTAATACCCAATTTATTGCGTTTGATTCGCCAATCGTGCACATATTTGCAAATACAGCATATGCACATGTTAATGCAACATTGCGACAAGCCCCCGTCATCACACCTTTGATACTGGAAACCGATGCCACCGATGACCAAGAATTAACCTGGGTGACCTGTTGATTATAACATGATGCAACATCGGTCATACAACTGGACGAATAATCTGAAATAATTTTTTGTTGTGCAGATTTTATATTAACCATTGCACGTTGAACATAATTCACAACAACATCATTATATGGATTGTATTTTTCCCCAGATAAATTGTATGTATATTGTTGACATTTATCCAATACAGCACGGCATAAACCACCGTCTTTGACTGTTGCACCCGTACCAATTTTTGTTAACAGGTATTTAATTACACATGAACCATCGTTATTATTGTTATTTTTGCAATTGGCGTCATCTATGGTCACCCCAGATGCCGAAGATAACCTTTCGGCGGTAATCATGCCGCTGTTGAATCCTTGCATAAAATCGGTGATATTGGTGATATCTTGGCCCAATACAACCGTACCATTTTCATCGATGTATTTTTTTGTTGGGTCCAAACATTTTGTATAATCAGAACCGCATACCATATCGTCAGTCATACAAGATTCCAATGCAGAAACACATCCCTTGATATCGTATTGATTTTTGTTTTGCAATACTGCAAGGCGCGCCTTTTGCAACATCAACCCCGCACTGCGAACATTGGATTGCAATGTTTCGTTCATTTTTTTCAGGCCCTGTTCATACGCAATACAATCTTTATCAATTGCCAAATCATAATTGCCGGTAATTTGGTTAGATGTCGCACCAACATCCACGCAATTATTCAGAATATTTTTACAACGTTTCTTGGCGGCGTTATACAACGCGGTACCGCGTTTATTGGAAATACTGTCGCTTTCACCGTTCAAGAAATCCAAACTGAACATATCGGCGCCGTTATCTGAAAAATCAAGATTCAAATCCAATCCAAAATCACTGGACCCTGTCATATCAACCTTGGTCGATGGATCTTTGATTAACGCCTCTATCTTGGACAACATACTGCGTGTTTCAGATGTATCTTTGTTATCGTCTAATTCGGCTTCGGCCTCGGTCTCGGTCATAATTGCACGAATTTCATCGGCAGATAATCCAACATAACGAATACGTTGTGCAACCGAATTTAATTCGTTATTTGCACGTGTCACCGCATCTTGGACACCGGAATATTTGGAAAGGTTTGCGGAACAACTGCACCGTTTTTGATTACTGTCCACAACCGCACAAAATTGATCCATACATTCGTTGTATTGTTCTTGGCACGATTTATTCAAGCCCGCCGTTTGTTCTAATAAATCTTTGGCATCCGCCACATCTTGGGCAGAAACCTTTTTGTCTTTTGTCGTTGCTGTTTTGGTCGCGGCACGATTTGCGACACTGCGTTCAATATTTTCAACACGCGCATTTACATCAGACGTATTTTTTTCAGTCATTTGGGCTGATTGATTACGTTGACGCACAGCCGCCGCATTACGAAGTTTTTCCAACGTGCGCGATACAACGGCCGAATTTCCTATGGTGCGCGATGTGACAGCCGCGCGTGCAGCAATATCTTTATCACGCGAAACCGATTTTTCAGCACGATTAGTATTTATTACACCGGCACGTGCAACATTTGTGCGCGCGGCCCCCGAAATGCGAGAATTATCAGCATTTATTTCGCTTTTTGCCGTCGAACGCGCTGAGCCCGCCGCCAAAACAGCGTTGGGTGCAAATAGTATCACCGTCAAAAAGCATAAAAAAATGTTCCTCATTTATGGTTATATTATATCATATTTTAGGAACAGATAAAAGAGAAAGTTCAGAGTGTCCGAATTAAAAAAATTCCCGGCGATTGCCGGGACATTTTTTATTATTTCGCTTCTTCTACGGGAACCACCGAAACAGTCTTGCGATCGTTTCTGCCGCGCTTGAATTTCACGACACCTGTGGTTTTTGCAAACAATGTGTGGTCTTTACCCATACCAACATTGTCCCCAGGATGGAACACTGTGCCACGTTGACGAATAATGATATTCCCAGAAATAACACGTGCACCACCGGATTTTTTAACGCCTAATCTGCGTCCAGCAGAGTCGCGTCCGTTCGAAGTAGCAGAACCAGCTTTCTTATGTGCCATAATTCACTCCTTTGGCGGGAACTAGCCCTTGATTTCCTTAATCTTCAATACAGTGATGTATTGACGATGACCACGTGTACGACGATAGTTTTGACGACGTTTCTTTTTGAACACCAAAACCTTATCATCGCGTTTTTGTTCAACAACGGTTGCGATAACGCGTGCACCATCGATATATGGATTGCCGATTTTGTCGCCAACCATCAAGACCTTGTCAAATTCGACATCGTTTTCAGCGTCTAATTTTTCGACCTTGATTGTGTCGCCAACCTGCACACGGTATTGTTTGCCACCGGTTTGAAAGATTGCAAAATTACTCATTTTTTAACCTTTACGCTTTTTGTTCTTGTTCTGTTTTGACCAAATTGTCTAAAACTTTGTGCAAATACTATCATTTTTTATCATATTGTCAAGTGTTTTGTCGAAAAATTTATGCATTACCCCACACCGGTTTATGCCGACCATCATCCACGCTATATCGCTTTTGGGGCGGAATTATCATAAAAAAACACCCGATTTTCATCGGGCGTTTCGCTTTCAAGTGATTTTTAGTTAGATGTGTAATCTGACTTGTTAAAGTCGCGCAAGCAACCCTGGGTACCATCATTTGTATTGCCATTACCACATCCCAAAGCGTTTAACAAACAGGCCTCACGCAGTTCCGCAGAATTTCCTTTGTCATCCGCGGTAAATGCGATGGTTGATGACACATTTAATGTGCCCGTACCATACAAGATTTCTTGCAACGTCACGATGTTACGGCATGTATTTGCATTATCACCATCACGTTCAGAACTGTAATTACATTTATTTGTATCAACCTTGTCGATTATCGCATTAAATTGTGCGATTGGCGATTTGCAAATCATCGGTTCATAACAATGCGGAACATTGGCAACTTGGGCACAATATGTTTTGATACGCGCCGTTGACCAGTTTTCTTCATCCACATTTTCATTATAGCAATCCCAGATTTCACTTATGCACTCGTTAAAGTTAGCATATGCAGTAATCGCTTCGGATTCGATTTTGGTTTCTTCTTCGTTATAGAAATCCATACGTTTTTGACGCAACGCCTGTTCAGCCGCAATCTTTTGATAATTGATGTTTTGTGCGGTTGTTTTCAACGCATTACCATACGTATCGCATGCGGCATTTGCATCAAGCAAGTATTTTTGCATAATGGACCGACGGGCATCCGCCACCGGGCCACGCAAAGATGCATATGGATCACCACTGGTGCTGGTATAACCAAAGCAAGACGCAGATGTTGATGTCGTTGAACCCGTGGAACCACGTTCGTTCAATGCAACCTCGCCCGAGCCATTGCCAGATGTTGTGACGGCAATCGCACTGTTGTAATTATATGGGCAAGAAGTCGCCGCACCATTTGCACATTTGCCAATTTTATTACCAGATGAATCTGTACCAGACGGTGGTGTTCCGCACGCCTCGTAAATTCCGTTAAAGCATGAATCCAACACACGACCACAAACGTTGTTATGTGCATATTCGAACAATTCATAACCCCATTTGTTTGCCAATGTATCTAATGCCGCCGCAGATGTATCGGTTGTTGTATTGATACCCGCCAAACCGTTTACAACACCGGAAATTGTTGTGTATTGACTCAACAAATTATCTGTATCAGATGTCGTATATTGTTTCGCTAAATCTTTGGCATTTGCCCAAGCCTTTAATGACGCCAATATATCAGATGACGAACCATCGATATTGCCGATATCAAAACCGTCCACAGAACCGTCATTACAATAAGACGGCATTCCGCATGTCGCGGTATAAAAACCGTGGGCATAGCACCATTCGGCAACTTTATCCGCGTCGGCCGAACCAGATGTGGAACCATATTGATTTATCATATCTTTGTATGACACGCAATTCATAACCTTTTCAGCATCGGTTAATTGAAATGCGACACTGACATCTTTACCCTTGGTCGATATCAATAACGCCAATTGACCAGACAAATTGATAAGTTCTTCGTTTGCCTTTTCCAACGCACTTTCGGCCTCTAAGAAATTTGTCGCACGACCGGCACAAGAACAACGCCCTTTGGTATCACTGCGCGCGGTGCAAATTTCATCCATACATGTATAATAACTTTCCAAGCAATTGCTGTACGCATCAGCAGAAATAAGTCCGGTTGTAGAATCGATGATATTAGAATAATTTCCCGTGTACAACTTTGCAGTCAAATTAGAAACAGAAACACTGGAATTCGTCGACGCACGCAATCCAGAACCAATTAAACTGACCCGGGATGAATTTGCCGTACGTGCAACAACACGACCGGTATTACGCGCCGCAATGCCACGCATTGTTGTATTTGTACCCGTTGTACGCGATGCAACTGAACGTGTTGACTGTTTCACATCACGAACATTACCGTCATTACTGCGAACACTGATACTGCGAGTTTTGATATTACGCGCGTTTGATGTTGCGGCGGTACGCGACGGCGTTGTGACCGTGCGTGATGCACCTGCACGTGTCGTGGCGGTACGCGCCGTGGACACCTGGCGCGTTGATGCAGTGCGCGCAGGATTTGCACGTGCCGTTGTAGTTGTTGTTGGCGCAATTGGGTCACCGTATGCCTTCATATCGGAAAAAACCGACCACATAAGCAAACCACTTACCAACAAAAACACAGTTCCCACAGCATTCTTGTATGCGTTTACAATTTTTTGGTTTTTCATAGAGCTCTCCTAAAACAGCATATTTCAGCCGTTTTTTAATAATTAAACCTTCACTTAGAATTATTATAGCATTTTTATTTCAATCGTGTAAATAGAAAAATACGTAAAAAAAGCCGGCAAAAGACCGGCTTTTTTATCACAATAAATGCACCAATATTATTTCACGATTTCTTTCACAGATTTACCGGTTTCAATCGCATCATTTTTAACCGCAGCGGCCGTATCTTTTACTTCTTTGACCGCCGCTTTGGCATCAGCTTTTATTTTTGCTTTTTTATCGGTTATTGCTTTTTTTGTTTCGGCCTTTGACGCCTTTTTTTCAGCAACCGCGTTTTTAACCGTTTGCACCTGTTCGGTCACGGCGTTTGTAGCAGAATCTTTATTTTCCAAAATCAATTCTTTATTTTCTTTGACAGATTTTTTTACATATTTTGCACATTTTTTGGACAAAGATTTTACATTTTCAGACAAACACTGGGTCAATGTTTTTTCACCCAAAGCAATTTCCGGACAAATCGATGTGATTTCATCAGAGTTGCAAGCATCGCTTAAAGTTGCAGGTTCTGATTGTTTAGAAAACAAATTACTGAACCACCCGGCGTTCGCATTGGACACCGCACCCATTACACAAACCAATCCAAATAAAACTATTTTTTTCATTTTTCATCCTTTTGGTTAAAGTTGCCTTTCTATGATTTTCATCATAAAACTTTGTTTTTGGTTGGGTCAATATTTTTTTATTTTTCTTGCAAAAAACCACCGGATTGCATTTTCCATAATTTCGCATACAAACCTTTTTTGCGCAACAATGTCGCATGCGTGCCAGATTCAATGACACGGCCTTTGTCCAATACTATAATTCTATCCATATTGCGTAATGTTGACAACCGGTGTGCAACAACCAGAGTTGTATGCCCCGCAGACAATTTATCAAAAGATTTTTGTATTGCGATTTCGGTTTCACTGTCCAGGGCAGACGTAGCCTCGTCCAGAATCAAGATTGGCGCGTTTTTCAAGAATGCACGTGCAATTGCAACCCGTTGACGTTGGCCACCGGATAATTTTATACCGCGATCACCAACCAAAGAATTATATTTCTTTTCGGTGCCACGAATAAATTCATCGGCAGACGCCTCTATGGCTGCGGTCTTTATTTCGCGTAATGTTGCACCGGGGCGACCATATTCTATGTTTTCAAGTATCGTACGATTAAACATTGTTGGTTCTTGGGGGATGTACGAAATATTTTCACGCAACGACGATTGCGATACTTTCGCTATATCTTGGTCATCAATTAAAACAACACCATCATTTGGATCATAAAAACGCATCAATAAATTCACTAATGTAGTTTTACCAGCCCCAGATAACCCGACAATACCAATACGTTCACCGGGTTTAATTATCAAATTGAAATCGCGCAAGACATATTTTTTTCTGTATTTGAAAGATATATTTTGGAATTCAATTTTACCGTGCGATACTTTCAATTCCGGTGCATTATCAATATCTGCAACATCAATTACACCAACCAATTCGCGATACGACTTGGACGCACCGCTGATTTTATCGATGATATCGGGGACTTTATCCACCAAAGCACTGATGCCCCAAACGACAGTAAAAAACACACTGATTGTAAACACAATATCGGCAATCGTTATTTCTCCACGAAAATATAACATAGAACAAAGGAATAATGTAATTCCAAAAAATATGCTTTCCAATGTGCCCGGAACACCCCAAAAAAATCTGTTCAGAAAAGCAAAACGAACGGATGTGTTTATCTGTTTTTTACGATGTGGTTCTAAATATTTTTCTTCGTGTTTGACACCCGAAAAAGATTTTACAATTGCAAAATTCGATAAACTGTCTACTAATTTTCCTGATAATGTACTTTGTGCAACAGCCTTGTCTTCGGCAGATGTTTTTAATGTTTTTCGTAACATACAAGAAAACCAAACACGAAAACAAAACGCACATAAAAATATTATTGCAACATATAAATTTATATGAAACAACATTCCAGAATTTATGATAATCGTTATTAATGTACATACCGACCACCATAAAGAACTTAATGTATCTGGAATTTCTTGGACATAATTTATTTGTTGATTGACTTTGCCGGGCAATCGAGATACCCACCACGACATACTTTGGGTTTGGGTATAATTTGTTAATGTTGTTGATATTTTTTGACCGACATACGGGGACCAACGTTGAAAAAATGCCCAGCGCAACAAAGAACACGCCATTAAACCAACGTCTAAAACAACAATTAAAATAATTGTTGGCAAAATATGTTGCAACCATGTCATACCGTATGGCACCGGGGTTTCTAATGTTGCGACCAACCATTTTTGATACAATGGAAATAATATATTATCACACGATACTACAAACAATAATAACGCCCAAACAAACATTATCCAACCATAACCACGAAATGCGTACTGAAAATAAAATTTCCAAAGTGATGTTGGTAAAATTTGTGATTTTTGTTTTGTCATTATAAATCCTTTGTGCATACGCATATATACAACAATGCAAAATTTATAACAATAAAAAACTCCCATCATTGGGAGTTTTTTGTGTTGAACGCAAAAATTATTTTTTGCGTGGGAATTTGACCGCCGCTTGGGCTGCCGCAAGGCGTGCGATTGGCACACGGAACGGACTGCATGATACTGAATCAAATCCACATTGATGGAAGAACAAAATAGATTCAGGATCACCACCGTGTTCACCACAAACGCCCAAATGGATATTATTACCCTTGGTGCTACGTGCTTTGGCAACCGCGTCTTTGATAAGCAACCCAACGCCCAATTGATCAACGGATGCAAATGGGTCGGCAACGTAAACACCACGTGCACGATATTCATCCAAGATTTTACCAGTGTCATCGCGCGACATACCCAATGTTGTTTGTGTCAAATCGTTTGTTCCAAACTCAAAGAATTCGCAACTTTCGGCGATTTCATTTGCCAAAACCGCCGCGCGTGGCAATTCAATCATGGAACCAACTGTATATTCGACCTTGTCCCCACATTCTGCAAACAAAGCCGCCGCTGTTGCATCGATAACAGTTTTGACGATATCGACTTCTTTTTTAGAACCAACCAATGGCACTTCGATTTCTGGGTGAACAGAAACGCCAGCCTTTTTGCATTCGATTGCCGCGGACAAAATCGCACGTGTTTGCATTTCACAAATTTCAGGATATGTAATCGCCAAGCGACAACCACGATGACCCAACATTGGATTGGATTCACGTAATGCCTCGCTGCGCGTTTTTACAAATTCCAAAGATTTGCCAATGTGATTTGCCAATTCTTGCATTTCTGCATCGGTATGTGGCAAAAATTCGTGTAGTGGTGGGTCAATCAAACGAACCGTCACCGGCAGACCGTCCATAATCTTGAACAATTCGATAAAGTCGGCCTTTTGATATGGCAACAATTTTGCCAATGCCGCACGGCGACCAGCTTCGTCATCAGCCAAAATCATTTCACGCATATCTTGGATACGAGATGGGTCAAAGAACATGTGTTCTGTACGCGCCAAACCGATACCTTGGGCACCAAAGTCGCGTGCTTGTTTTGCATCTTTTGGTGTTTCGGCGTTTGCCTTGACTGTCAAATCTTTGATTTCATCAACCCATTGCATCAATGTACCAAAATTACCAGTCAATTGTGCAGATACGGTTGGAACGGCACCCTGGATAATTTCACCACGTGCACCGTCGATTGAAACCCAATCGCCTTCGTGAATCACGACACCGCATGCACATGTCATTGTCTTGGTCGCGTAATCAATTTTGATATCAGCAGACCCCGACACGCATGGTGTTCCCATACCACGTGCAACCACGGCCGCGTGTGATGTCATACCACCACGTGCAGTAATCACACCTTGGGCGGCGTTCATACCGGCGATATCTTCGGGCGATGTTTCAACGCGGATTAACATAACCTTTTTGCCTTCGGATGCCCATTTTTCAGCATCTTCGGCATTAAATACGGCCATACCCACCGCGGCACCCGGGGATGCCGGCAAACCTGTGGCGATAACTTTTTTGTCCGCCTTTGGATCCAACATTGGATGCAGCAAGTGATTCAATTGATCGGCACCAACGCGCAGAATTGCTTCTTCTTTGGTCAGCAAACCTTCGTTCACCATTTCAACCGCCATACGAACAGCCGCCGCCGCAGTACGTTTACCATTACGGCATTGCAACATCCATAACTTGCCATGTTCGATTGTGAATTCCATATCTTGCATAT
>Ga0265301_10004923_pt1 | contig 13299 bp, 9 predicted proteins | sample AusTroGonzalo_MG_2_FD_193488 | JGI IMG/M metagenome (GOLD analysis project Ga0265301, IMG submission 193488) | Bovine rumen microbial communities from tropical cattle in Woodstock, Queensland, Australia - Gonzalo_04 | ecosystem: Host-associated > Mammals > Digestive system > Stomach > Rumen ...
CATTTTTAATCCATCCAAGCCATTGAGGAATGGTCGGATAAACATATTCTGCACCCACAAGAATTCTCATGTCAATATTATCATGGGGATTAGCAAATGTGGCATAGGTTTTGATACCATGTCTCTCATTATATTTGCTAACAGACGCCCATTGTAATTCTTCAGATGTTGATATATTTACATGATATGCAAAACAGTATTTATGGTTTATAACTGTTGAAGAAAGGAAGTTGTAATCATCATGTGTAAGTAAAAGTGTAGGATCGAGTACCAATTGAGCATGAATGCCAACTTTTTCACAGATGGATACACCCGTTTTCTCTCGGACACTTACGGCATTTAGTTTTTTGAGCAGTTGTCTTAAGTCATCCCACAAATCTTCTGGATAGTTATCTAGAGCGAAACTGGGAGCATAGGCAATTCTTTTTACGGTTTTTCCCCCAAAGTCTAAAAAAAAACTTCGGTTGTTATCGGAACTAATTAATTGAGCCCACACTTGATCACTTCCTGTTATATATATATCTGCTTTCGGTGGATTTCTCTGTAAATCTTCTAATGAGTTATAGCATCGATGAGTAAAATGGATATGATTATGCCTAAAACGGTTAAAGCCTCTGTTTGGATATTTTGCCTTTATCTTTTCATAATATAAAGAGTTTAAATTCTTTTGTAAAACATAAAAACCTGTTTTTGAGAACAAGTCCTTCCATGGCAGACAATGATAATAATGCCTATGAAAACCATATCGGATAACACATGGGGATGTACCTAACTTCTGCAATATCTTCTGTAATGCGAAACATTGTAGAAGCTGACCATAATTATCTTTGCTTTGAAAAAAAGTTATTACAGCAACTCTCTTCATGTTCCTTTCTGAATTGACTTTAGTGCACTTAAACATTTAAGCTTAGTTGCTATTTTATTAATTTTTAAGCAAATTGAAAAACAACTTATTAGCTTAAGAGGAAAATAGTTGTGTAAAAAATAGAATACATGAGAATAACGGCTTTGAGGCCAATCTCTTGTATATGATGGGTTGCTCGTAAGGGCAAGTTCTACAGGGGTTCCAATCACTGTACAATGTTGACTGATGCATTGCGGGATGATACTTGGGTCGTCGTATCCTAGAAAAAGGCTTGTTCCTCTATTATCATCAAATTCAGCATTAAAATTATGAATTCCCCAATAGTCTCCCAATGTATAGCTTGAACCGCCTTTTCCTTTCCTGAATATGCATGAATGACAAGAAGGGCGAAGTATGTAATTGTCTAAGAATAATCTCATATATAGATTATCAGAATGGTGGCAGATATACTTTTGGGTCTTTTCCCCATCTTCTGCTGAATCTGCAAAAGTGATAACAAATTGGTAATTTTTCCACCCTGTCGCTTTGTTTCTGAATTCTATATTTGTAATAGGGAGATTGTATATGTCTTTTATTTCTGACAAGTAATCTTTCCATATCTTTGGACTAGGCACGCCGTGGCATATAAAGTCTATTGTTGTAAGGTTCTTATATTGCTTTTGTAAATAATGATTCAAACCTGCCACTTGACATGGCGTTCCTGTAAATAGAACGTTGATGCCTTCTTGAAGTTTTTGTTTGATATCTTTAAATATACCCAAAGTGTTGCTTTGTACATATTTCGATCCTTGGAGAAGATGCAAATCTTCCATTTTCGTAATACCGATATGCTTAACATTCCATTGTTTGTCGAAGGTAGCTCCATATACGATACCACCTGCCTCAATTGTTTTTTCTGCAATAATGGGAAAAAGACCACCAGAACTGCTTTCCAATCTTACTTCTTCGTCATTATTCCTGATGGCAAAAGAGTACGTCGGTATACGTTCTTCATTTTCATGGAGAATAGGGCAAACATTCTCACATAGTCCGCAATTTATACATTTGTTTTTATTGACAATTGGATAGAGAAAACCACTCTTGTCCGCCTTCATCGTTATTACTTGATGTGGACAAATTGTGGCACAAGCAGTGCATCCGCAGCATTTCTTTTTCTCTTTTATTGTTATCATTATCCTTTCTCGTTGGTTTATGACTTCAATGACCATTTATGACTGCAAAGAACTATTTTCCCTCTTAGATGAGGAGCAATGACACGCCCTTGACCAAAATAATCATCGTCATATACATCAAACTTAATGGTATTGAGTAGGAAATCTGCGAATTCGCCGTCTATACCAGCAGATAATGAAATTCTGTAACTACCACCTGTTAAAGGGAGTTTGGGAATGTCTAAGTCCATAATATGCTCTCCCCTCTTAAAAGACATATTGCCGATCGTCATATCTGTAGGGAATGACATCATTGGATTCCCAAAGATATCGCGTATGCCTAATCCAATAAGGCAATTCCTAACATCTTCGTTGGCAACTAATTTAACCCTGATTTTCAAATAATTACCACAACGAGGAGATATTGGAGAATCTGTTATGTTTAAAAAGGCTATATCAATAAATCTAACTTTTCCATTGCATTGTCCTTCACGTTTGGCATCGGCTAGAGAGGTGTAGGCTTCACCCTTATTGCACAACTGCATATAATGATCAATACATTCATCAATTTGACCTGTGAAATCTAGTTTTCCATTATTTAATACCACACCATTGTGACATAGGTTTCTTATTGCTGCCATATTATGGCTGACAAATAACACCGTGCGCCCACCACCTCTACTCACGTCCTGCATTTTACCAATTGCTTTCTTCTGGAATTCTGCATCTCCAACTGCGAGGACCTCGTCGACAACGAGGATTTCTGGCTCCAAATGGGCAGCAATGGAGAACCCTAAACGAACTGTCATACCTGATGAATAGCGTTTGACAGGTGTGTCAATATACTTCTCGACACCAGCGAAATCGACAATTTCATCTAATTTTCTTGTTATTTCCGTCTTTGTCATTCCCATAATGGAGCCATTCATATATACGTTCTCACGACCTGTCATTTCGGGGTGGAATCCGGTTCCGACTTCTAATAATGAAGCAATTCTACCTTTTACGCGTATATCTCCTATAGTTGGAGTCGTAACTCGAGACAATAGTTTTAATAGGGTGGATTTTCCTGCACCATTTTTACCGATGATGCCCAACACGTCACCTTCTTCTACCTTGAAGTCAATATCCTTTAATGCCCAGACATAGTCACTATTTGCCTTTTGGGAGCGATTGTTCTCATCTCCAATCCTAAGATAGGGATCTTCTTTCCCCCTAAATAGTGCCCACCATCTATTTAGATCTCGGCTGAGCGTTCCTGTACCTATTACGCCCAGTCTGTATTGCTTACCTATATGATTAAATTCAATAGCTACTTTTCCCATATTATAAATAATTAGATGGTATCCATAAAGTTACGTTGTACTTTATTAAATGTGATAATGCCCCATATCAAGATAAAGATTGTGAATAGTACAGAATACATAAAATATGTCCAACTAAATGTCCCCTGCCCAAGAAAGCCTAATTTGAATGTTTCAATGATTGCTGTTAGTGGGTTAATGACAATAGCCCAGACATATTGAGGGTAGTTTTCTTTCAATATTGATAATGGATATATAACTGGAGTTATATACATCCATAATTGTACTCCAAAAGAAACAAGGAACTTTAAATCCCGATATTTAGTAGTCATGGATGAGATCAATAGTCCAAATCCCAAACCAAGGCCCGCAAGCATAATGATAAGAATAGGAAACAGTAAAATGAACCATGTAAATTGTGGAGAATATCCCTGGAATAAATAAAAAAAATAGATAACGACGAAAAGCCCAAATTGTATCGCCATTTTTAACATACTGGAAGTGGCAATCGATAAAGGAACAACCAGTCTTGGGAAATAAACTTTTCCAAATACATCTTGGTTTTCATTGAAAGTATCTGAACATCTTGATAAACATTCAGAAAAGTAATTCCAACATAGAATGCCAGCCATATAAAATAGAGGTTGAGGTAATCCGTCTGTGGATATACCTGCAATGCCTCCAAAAACAAACATGAACATGATTGTGGTAAACAGTGGTTGGATGAGGTACCATATTGGTCCAAGAATGGTCTGTTTGTATAATGTCACAATATCCCTCTTAACATACATGCTAAGTAGATCTCTATACCTCCAAACTTCTTTCAAATTTAAATTGAAGAGTTTGCTATTGGGTTGGATAATAATATCCCATTCTTTTTGATCCATATTGATGTTATTTCCCATTAATAGTACGTTCTTTAGTCATTTAATCATATTATTTTGCAAAGATAATAAATATGTTTGAATTAAACAAATATTTAGATTATTTTTCTTTATACCGATAACAACTATGAACTATGTTCTGTATGAATAAAATCTGTATTCTTACGGTCAATATGTAAAATGTTTTTTAGCATCCTCAGAACTAACCCGGGGATGGTAAGCATTTTGGCAAAGGTACGGAAACGAAGTTGACGTGGTAAAGCGATGAATAGAGATACTGCTAAAAGGGTGAAAAGCACCCACCATTTTTCACACCAAGATGGCATGAAAAAAGTCATAAAAAGGGATATGCCAATTAATAAAACAATTAGGATAGAGCGAGGAATGAGTGCCTGTTGAATGGTCTTATCGATGAAATTGATCTTGCCATGAACGATGGCATTGGGTATCTTTGGGAGATTACTGAAAAGACTCTGTATTTGGGCCGTCATCCAACGCATGCGCTGACGCTGGAAGTTATCCTGACTGCTGACCTTTTCGTCAAAAACATGAATATCTGGAGCGTATTTAATAAATACCTCCTGATGGAGCAAAAGAGCTTCCATTTCACGATCCTCCCCAGCCGTAGATAACTGGAATACATTCTTTTTAAATAGATCATAGTTAAAACACATGCCAGAGCCAATGAGGGCAGAGGACATACCAAGGCGATTATGGGCCTTTCGGAAGATGGTATTGTTGATTTCCTCACTGGCGCCATCGAGTACAGCCACGTCGTTGTTGGCATTCTTTGCACAGCGGTGGCATTGGATTGCATCGTACACCGTACAGAGGATATTCAACTGAGACAGGAATTTTGGTCGTACGACATTGTCGGCATCAAGCACGACTACCTGATCAAAATCTCCTTGTACCTCGTTGATCGCATATTGCATGGCCTTGGCTTTAGAACTCTTTTCGAAGACAGGTTCAAGCAGGGTGATGGGCAACTGCCGCAGGTAATCGTTGGTCTCGGGCTGCATGTGGTCGGAGATCACAACTACAGTATAGTGGGTAGTAGGGTAATCCTGTAACAAGAAATTCTCTACTGCATTGATAATGACGCGGTCTTCTTTATAAGCAGGGTAGAGGATTAGAAATTTGCTTTGCCTATTACTAAGGGCTGCAGCATGGGCAGCTACTTGGTCTTCTTTCTCATAGAATAAAGAGATGATTGCAAAGAACACCACGTAGAAGACAGATCCCGCGATGATGACCCAAAGGGCAATGTCAATGCCATGTAGAACTGACCAAATCATTTCTTATTATGTGATTTGTTGAGTTTATAATGGTTCCAAAGCCGTTTCATGGGATCCTGTAAAAATGTTTTGTCCCACATCTCTGTTACTAAATAGTCCGGTGTGGCCAGAGCAAAGATAAAAAGTGCTAGAGCACCTATGATCCACCACTTGATGACTAATGTCATGTAGATGAAAGGCAAAACCAAACTCATCAGAAGGATAATGACCATCATTGTTGTGCGGGGCACAAGCATCCATTGGATAATCTTGTCTGCCAGATCATATTGTTTGCGGAAGATAGCTCCTGGTAAAAACTTGATGTTACGGATAAAGTTTTGGAGCTGTTCAGATGCCCAACGACCACGTTGTTGGTTGAGCTTGGCTGTGGTGCGTTTTTTCTCGCCATACACATAGATGTTATCGAAATAGTCGATATAAATTTCTTGACGAAGTAAGAGCGCTTCCAATTCTTTATCTTCACCTGATGTGCGAGTCTTCATAACGTTGGTTTTGAACCATGCAAAGTCGTAGGCTATGCCAGAGCCTGCTAAGGCAGATGAGAGACCAAGATTGATGTGCCCCCGACGGAAAATGGCATTGTTGATTTCTTCGAAGACAGATGCGAACAAGGCTGCTGTGGTATCTCTATTTCTGGATATACGGTGCATCTGAACGGCTTTGGTCGCTGCTGTTTCAAACGCATCGTTGATCTTGGCCAAAAAGTCTTGCTCGACGATATTGTCGGCATCGAGAATCAGAGCGATATCGTAGATTTTAAATTCCGGCAGATTTAGAATAGCATATTGTAAAGACTTCGCTTTGGTACTTTCTTCAAAGTTGGGGGTCAAAAGCGTAATAGGGTATTGGGCCAAACGCATGTTGGTCATTTCTTCCTGGTGATCAGAGATTACTACCACATCAAACATACGTTGAGGGTATGCCTGGGATAGGATGGAGATGACCGTCTGCTCAATAACGTCGTCTTGCTTGTAGGAGGGAATCAGAACGACTATACGGTTTTGTTTCTTTGTTCGGGGAGCCTTGTGGTTTTTATTGAACAAAGAAGCAATTGTAAAGACCCCTAAATAGAGAACTGTAGCTGTTACTATGATGAATAAGACAATGTCTGAATAGATTATTATATCCCAGAAACTGATGCTCATTTTATCTATGGATGTTTAAAGATTATTGTTTTATTGATAGATGAAATGCCATAGGGCACGGATCGTAGCCTTTAGAAGCTCAAAGCGGGCTGTGAAAGTATATTTTAGAATATCGCGTATGGATACTATTCCTATGAGATAGAGGTATGCCAGCGGTTTGTTAAACTCTTGTGGATTGCGTCGAACCAACAAAAGCCTATTACGAGTCAGGTAATAAGTGCGAAGGGGACTGTTTTGACCGGTAGTCTGACTTTCTTTATGATAAATTGTACAATTTGGCTCATACAATATCTGATAACCTGCTCGAGTGAACATCATGGACCAATCCAATTCCTCGTAATAAAGAAAAAAGCATTCTGGCATGAGACCCACTTTCTCGATAGCATTCCGGCGAATCAACATAGCAGCTCCATGGGCGTAAGGGGTAGGATGGGCAGTGTCATATTGTCCATGGTCTTCCTCGCCAAAACCAATGGCGCAATTACGAACAGTAATCTTAGAAAGTGGGGTGTAGCCTGCAAATTGGATGGGATTATTCCCCCATGCAAAACGAATCTTTGGACAAACGATAGCAATATTTGGTGAAGATTCCATCCTGTCGATTAAAGCCAGGACGTTGAAGTCTTTAAAGACCGTATCGTTATTAACCAAGAAAAGATATTTGCCTTGTGCGGCCTGAATGCCTAAGTTGTTGCCACCAGCAAAACCCAGATTTTGTTTACTTTGAATAACTTTGACTTGTGGATAGCGTTTGGTAATGGCTTCTGCCTCCTGATTATTTGAGGCATTATCTACTACTATCACCTCCATTTTTTCATTGAAGGGGATGCTCTCAATCAATGCACAGGTGTCTTCCAGTCCATTATAATTGATGGTAATAATAGAAACCTTGATGTTCAATTTCCAATGCTCAATCTTCAATGATCTAAACTCTTTCTGCAGCTTTTCTCTCGAGTTTTAGACGTTTTTTTTCTTCTTCTTTTGCTATTCTCTCTTGCTCATAGATATCCCAGTCTTTTTCTAAATATGGTAGCACATAGACTATAGCCAAACCACCAAAGAATATCAGTCCATTAGGATATTGATACAGAACTTGATTCAAATATCCACCAAGTTGTATGGCTGCAAAAGCACAACACAAGCCCGCACCTATACCTATTAATGATTTATTCTTCAATTTGAATAATACCACTCTGCACCCTCCGACAAACATTAAAAGCATTGAGAAAGCAAAGACCGATACACCAATTGTCCCTGTGTGTATCCACATATATACATATTCTGAGTCAGGAGCAATGTTTGACAATATGACATATTTGTTTCTGGCTGGGACATCCCCGCTTCGGATAGAAATACCAATACCCCATGGCGCATCTTTTAGATATTTTGCCATAGTTGCCTTATTGGTTTCACGTGTATTTGCTGATGCATCATCTTTATTAAAAGCCGATCGCATTCGCCGTATCTGATTATTACCTTGGCCTATATTGGTGAAAGCCAAAAGACAAAAAGAGATGATGCCAAAGAGGATGACAGGAACAGCCATCTTTACAGATTTGGATAATATAACGTAAACCATCAAGCCCGCAAAAAAACATCCAATAGCAGTTCTCGTGCCGGATTGGAACATTCCCCATAATACGGCAGCACTAGTTAACAGAAAAAAAATGCGATCTATTTTAAACTTTGAAGTTAATCCGATTAGTAGAAAAGCAACAGATGTTGCTGCGGCATTACAGCCATAAGTGGCAGCTTCGCTAAAAGTTGACCAATATCGTATAATACCATTAACGATGTGCGTTGTTGCACCACTTCCATACAGCCACGCATTTTCCATTGACGTTAATCCTATATACTCTTGTTTATAAGTCCAGTATACAGAGAATAACGATAAACATGCCCAGATCCTTAAGTAATTTAATAGAGTTTTGGGTTTATTGATGTAAAGAGAAAATACTAAAATAAAATAGAAGAGTTGTATTGCCATCAATCTGAATCCAGCAAACCAAGCTCCGACATTTATTCCTAAATTACAAGTGTCATTAAAAAGTTCTAAGAAACATATTATTGTCCATAGCAATACTGCAAATGTCATAAGATTCATAGACCTTCCCCAGTGATAATTTTTTCTAAGGTCAATAAGGGCAATGGCTATTAGAGCAATTTCAAGAAATTCATTATATATTGATAAAGGTGTTCCAGAAGGTAGCCATTCGTTTTTGTTACAAAGATGTAAAAAGTAGTTAACAATTATTAATCCCCAAAATAAAGCGTTTTGCCATCTAAATGCTATATATACAACTATAACTATTAATGGTATTATACATACAATAGCAAAACTAGTAAAGCCTAATGTGGCTAGATTGTAAATTGCCAGCAAAAACAAGAGAAAGAGTAATATAACTCTTCCTCCATGTTCATGGGTGTATGTTCTAAAAGCTTCAGTCATTATTTTGCATGCGTGTTCTCAACTGCGGTCAGTCCCATCTGAGACATCCGGTATACAAAGTTATTAAACTTGGTATAGGGTGGTAACTGACCTACGAACTCCTCTACAGCATAACGCTGGGCTTCGGTGAGGTACATGTAGAGGGTGCTCTGGTCTGTCAGTTGCGATTGAAGTTCTTTCAATGCCTTCTGGTCTACATCTTTCCATGTACGATTGGCACGGGTGACCAATAAGTTAATAGTACCCATGTTCAATAATCCAGAGGGAATCGAGTTGTCATCAAGGTTGGGATACTCAATGATGGCAATCTCATTGGGGAGGATGTCGGGACAAATGTCCTTAATCTCATTCGCCATGATAAAACGGCTGTCTTCTGCGAGGAAGTCTTCATCGTAGGTCAGACGACGGACCTGAAGACCGATAGAGATCCAGTAGTTCTCCAATTCCTGAGCCAAGTAACTTTTGCCATTCGCTGCATCAGTGGACAATAAATTAAGCACATTCTGCTGACCTTCCTTGAAGTGGGGAAGCAGTGACTTGCTTAACTGGCGGAGTGCCATGTCTGCAATGGTTTTGTTAAAGCGACGATAGCGTAAGGTACTTTCTTTAGGGAAGCATCCCATAACAGGAATTTTGGTTATACGCTCTGAGCGCATACGATCACGGAGCGTACGATCCAACAACTCGATGATGAAGAAATATAGTGCTGTCATCAGGAATGTGAGCAGGAATGCACCTAGCAGAATCATCATACGGTTCGTTGGTTGTGCGTTCATTGGGAACAAAGGCGGATTGAGTACACGGAGGGTTGCCGTGGTCATCTGGAGGTTCTTCTGACGAAGACGGGCTGCATTCAATGCCTTTAACATTTCCATGTAATTACCTTCAATAAAACCGATATGTCTGTCTTTCCGATTTAATGTAGCTCCGATTGGCGCATAATATAGCATCTGCTTGTCAATTTTACCACGCATGATATCTTGCGCGCCTAATTCTGCCTTAGTTTGTTCCAACAAGAGTACTTGATCCAACCATTTGCTAATCATATCGTTGGCCTTCACACCAGTTTCCGTACTATAGGTTCCTGCTTCAATGTCCTTAATTAAGCTACGTACATTGTCAGTGGCATTTTGAAGCATCTTTTCAGCTTTTGCTAACTCTAATTGAGATTCTACGCCACTACCTCCACCTTCACTGCTCATGAGACGGAGATTAGAGATGCGAGACTGGATACGGGAGATGTCTGTTACCTGGTCAGTGAATTCCTTATTGGCCTTAATGATTTTGGCTCGGTCTCCTAATTGACGCTCCAAATAGTCCATCAATGCTCGGGTAGTTGCTTGGTTTTTTAATAATTGATTATCTGATATTTGTTGAGTACCATCCATACCTGCCAAGACCTTGGTCTGCTCACCATAGTTGATGATACGTTTTTCAACATTATAGCGAATGAGATCATCTTCAGCATTGGTTAAAATTCGGTACAGACGTGCTACTTCACGTTCAAAGAACTTAATGACATTGTTGGTCTCGCCATAACGTAATTGGGCATATTGACGAGCAAATACCTCGTTCAAAATATCCAAAGTGTTATATGCTATACCAGCGTCATTGGCAGAATAACCAATGTCGATAATATCACTTTGTCTCAATTGTACCACTTTTAATCGGCTCGTGATATTGTTTATGCCAAAATAATTATGATAATTTGTCAAGCCAAATATATAATTGTCCTGAGTTGGCTTTTCATAAGCCTTCAGATTGGCGTATGTTGCATTTTCGCTATTATGATTAATCAGAGCTTTTACATCAGCTGGAACACTATTGTTGAGTTGACGGAAGTGCTCTGCTGAGATGTAATTGTTGTCTTTGTTTGTGTTACCATACATCATGCATCGGGCAAACAGACGGAGGGATACCTCATGAATTGTTACGTCGGTTGTAATCAGTAACATGAGGTTTCTCATATTGGTTTGGGCATTACCGCCTGCAGCACCAGAGCCTCCCTCAATGTTATATGCGGTAATCATACCTGTGTAGATGGTTGTGTTGGCGTCATATATACGCTCCATGTTACGAGTCAAAAACCATGCTACTACCAATGCGATTAATGGCAGAATAATCAAATACCAACGAATCTTGTATAAGAACCTGACGATATATCTAAATAAATCCATAGTCAAAAATATTATTTCGTTTTACTTTCTTTCTTTGTGGCTTTAGCTGCAGCTTTTTCTGCTTTCTTTTCTGCTTTTTCTAAAGCTTTAGTTCTTTTTTCGTCTTCTTCAACAGCTTTTTTTATCCGTTTCTCTACTGCTTTATTTTCTTTGGCAATTTCCTTGTCAGACTTAGTGACATGGGTGTCCAATGTAATCTCTGTTGTTGAGTTGGTAATAATTGGTGTATGAGTCAAAATCTCTAATGTTATAATATCTGTAGTAATTGAAGTCTGCATTTGTTGATAACTTGACACCTGAGCACTTTCACGCTGTTTTGTCCATGCATAATCTTCAATATCCATATTGCCATCTTCAAATTCCTCTCGATTTAATGCACCAGCTCCCTGATAGGCAGCAGCACCTTCGCCTATAGTCTTTAGAGAAATTAAGTCATTTGTAATCTTTACAAATAATGATGCTATTTGTAATTTCAGTTGGTCAAAGGCGATATCTTTAGCAATGACCGCTTGATCTACTGCAAGTCTTTGACGTCTAATGGACGGTACATAGTCTAAGACGTCCTCTAGCGTAAGAGATGCACTGACACCCACATTCCAATAGCTTTGTTCTGTTCCTTGGAATTGGTAGATCATATAACTGGTTGTTGAGGAATTATTACCCCACATGTCTGCTTTACCATAACTATAACTGGCATGGCCACTAATATGAGAGAAAATACTCCTTTTCTGTTTTGCAACCTCTGCCTCAGCAATTTGTCGAGCTTTCTCTAATGTCAGGATCTGAGGGTTTGACTTAGCATTCTCTAAGAGAATGGATAATGGAGGCAGATGGAATTGTGAGAAATTAATGTCTTTGTCCTTGCTGGAGTCAAAGAAGCCGGCCGCGATACCGCTCTCGTCGAATTGGGCGAAAGCGGAAGATGCTATTCCCGTCGCCGCTACAATCATGAATAGTCGCTTAATTTTGTTCATTGCGCTATGGTTAATATTATTTGTTTTCTTATACGTTGTCTTTTTGAATGAATGCTGTCAAAGTACGGAATATGATCTTCATATCCATGGTGAAGCAATAGGTCTGTCCGTAGATGATGTCGAGTTGCTTTCGCTCTTCTGCCGACATCATACCTCCCTTGCCGCGTTCCTCGACCTGCCAAAGGCCTGTGAGGCCCGCTGGCGCCATGAAACGGTCAATGCTGGAGTCGACGGTGAGTTTCTCAGCCTCGTAAAGAGGTAACGGGCGATTACCCACAATGGACATGTCGCCTTTCAGTATGTTGAAGAGCTGGGGCAGCTCGTCAATGCTATATTTGCGGATGAATTTGCCTACCTTGGTCACACGGGGATCGTTCTCAATCTTGACAAAGGCATTGTTGTTCTCCTCTTCCTTCTCTTTATTGAAGTCAGACTCAGATACCACGAAGTCGTCACCGACCAGCATGACCTCGTCGTCGCTGATCATCATGTCCGACTCCATGCCCAAATCCATCATCATCATCTCAGCTTCCTCGCCTAGGGGGGCAGTGATAACACTCTGATGATCTTTCTCCTCTTCTTCCTCCTTCTCTGCGTATTGGTTTCCAGCTTCCTTGGCCACCTCCTTCAGACGTTGCTCGGCATCGGCATACATGGAACGGAACTTCAGGAAATTGAAGATGGTATAGTTCGTACCTACACGCTTGGACTTGAAGATGATGGGACCCTTGCTCTCCAAACGGATGGCAATGGCCGTGATGATAAATACTGGCGATAGGATAATGATAGCTATCAGAGAGAAGACGATGTCGAACAGGCGTTTCCAAAGGGGAATCTTGAAACGTAGGATACGATGCTTAGACGGAGCATCGTCGAACAGCATCATCTCACGATCGGAGATGAACTGGATCTTCTTGTTGAGTTCGGTAATCGAAGAATTGGCGGAAATCGTGTCGTTGATACCGCACTTCTGGTACATCTTCCGGTCATCGATGGTCAACTCATGGGTGAGCAGGATGATGTAGACATTCTTGCATTTCTTCTTGATATAT
>Ga0265301_10004925_pt1 | contig 13294 bp, 12 predicted proteins | sample AusTroGonzalo_MG_2_FD_193488 | JGI IMG/M metagenome (GOLD analysis project Ga0265301, IMG submission 193488) | Bovine rumen microbial communities from tropical cattle in Woodstock, Queensland, Australia - Gonzalo_04 | ecosystem: Host-associated > Mammals > Digestive system > Stomach > Rumen ...
GATATACGTTCTGGAAAAGCACAATTAAAACCTTTATAGACTAAACTACCATAGGAGAAGAGCTGATTTATTTTAACTCTTTATACCTATTTTAACATGGCTAACGTAGATCAAATTAGAGCCATATTGGCTGCTGAATTAAGGAGAAAATTATCTGACACTCCTAAAAAACCTTTCATGAGATTCGCTAACTACGAATTTGAATGAGAATTAAAAAGAGCTGGAGACTCTGTAACAGTACCTATCTCTCCAAAAATTACTTTAACTGATGTTTCTGGTTCTAACGATGGAGACATTAGAGCTACTTCTATTGCTGACATCTCAGCTTCTGATAGAAATGTAGGATACTCAACTCTTACAGTTAATAAATTACACCAATACAGAGAAAAATTCTCTGACTTGGAAGAAATCCAAACTCTTTACTCTATTAGAGGAGAAAGATTAAACGATCTTTTGAACGGAATGGATACTGCTGTAGAAAGTTCTATTATTTCTATGTTGGATGCTTGGTTTGATTCTTATGGATCAGGAAGCAACATTATTTCTGAGTCTACTTTGACTGTTGCTAACGTAGCTGAAAAGATTATGGCTCTTAGAACTAAATTATCAGAACATGAAGTACCTATGGAGAACAGAATCTTAGTAGTTTCTCCTGCTGTATCTGCTATTATAGCTCAAGCTGGAATCGTTGCTGGAACAGAAGTTGCTGCTGATTCTGCTGTAGAATGATGGCTAGGAAAATTCGCTGGATTCTCTATCTTTGAATCTAACTTAATCCTTAAAGGAGACTTATATGCTTTCAGAGCAAAGGCTTATAACTATGTAAGACAACTCTTCAAAGCTAAAGTAGTAGAAGCTGAAGCTGGAATGTACTACAACTTACTTGGACAAATCGCTCATGGTGGAAAAGTATTTGATCAAAATGCTGAACAACTATGGAAGATGGAAGTAAGTGGATTAAATCCAACTCCAACTGAGACTCCTACTGAGACTCCAACTGAAACACCTACTCCTACTAACTAGTAGTAGATAAAAGATGGGAGAACTTGTTTCTCCCCTCTTTAATAAATAGTCAGCTTTTTAACTTATTATTTATTATTGAGACTATGACATTACAAGACTTATTTGTAGAAGCCTATGAAGATACAAACACTTCTACAACTAACTATCCTTACTCTAAGGCTCTAGTAAAATTCAATGAGATCTATTCTGAGCTATACAGAATGATAGTAACGACTCAGGAAGATTACTTTTGGACTTATTGGAATACAGATTTACAAGAATGAGCTAGAGAATATAAGGTAGAGAGAGAAGAGACATCTTATACAGACAGTCAATGAAATACTGTCTATGTTCCATGAATAGCAAAAGTTAAGAAAGTAGTAATCTGGACTGATGAAGATACAAGCCTAGAGATCCCTGAATTATCAGATTTAGAAGAATCTTACTGACTAAAAGGATGGACATTAAAAGATAATCATATCTTCCTTAATTGGACACCTGAAAAAACTATAGAATGATGATTAGAGATACAAGGAATACAAGCAATAAACAACATATCATGAAATCTGAGTGAAATAGATATTAAGGATGCTGTATTTCCATGACATTCAGATTTAAAAGATTTTTATAAGGTAATAATGTTCTGACTAAAAGCAGAATTATGGGAGAATAAACAAGATTTTGATAAAGCTGATAGAGCTAGACAAAGATACGAAGAAGAAAAGGAGAAGATGAAGAGATATATAAGTCAAAGAGTAGAATCTATTTATTATTCAAAACTAAACTAATAATGGCAATAGATAACTTAAACTACTATTCTAGCTGATTACCTGCATGACAGCAGACAGATAAGTATTCAAGCCAACCATGATGTCTAAAGTCTAAGAATTTAGACATCTTTTCTAGTAGTAAATCAGTAAAAGCTACAGCATTTAGTACTCCTAGTCAATGAGATGCGGGAGTAATTAAAGAAGAATGAGGATTAGTACTAAAAACTGACTGAAAAGTATATGAGAGAATAGATGGAGTAGATACTTTATTCGTAGATCCTAGTATAAACTTCCCAGTATATGAGATAAGCTATGACTGAAGATACTGAACTTATGCTAATGCTACACGATGAACAGTACAAGACATGGTAGTAAAGTCTGATGAGAATGGATGGCAGTCTTTTGTGGTTTATACAGATAGAGCTTCTTATACTTATAGCAAAGTTCCTTATATCTTAAATAAAGTATTATGAGAATATAGTTCTAACTTAACTTCAGCAAGTGGTGGATCTCCATGGAGATTTACTAAAAACGTTAATACTGGTAGTTCTTCTCATGTAGAGATATTTATACCTAAGGGGTATATGGGGAAAATACCTATCAAAATATATGCAGAGCAGAACGAAAACTCTGAGACAGATATTTCTATAAAGGAAATAAATCGTAGAATATGTAAATATTACTATGATTCAGAAATAGATACCCTACTCCCCACTTATAAAGCTATAATTTCCGAAACCATACCAGAGGGGGATATAAAACAAGGAGTAACGTTTGAGATAGACTGCTCTCCTAGAGATGAGGATTTTTGGATAGATATTATCTTCCAATATACTAGACATGAGTGAGTAAGTACTTATGGATGGTCTGGGAACTTGTGGTTTTATCTAAACATGCCAGAACAGTTATATAGAGTACCATGAACTAATGGAGATTTTAATGCCTTTTATAGCTATTTACCAATAGCAGATAGAAAGCTAACTACAGTTTGAGAGTATTACTGGATGAAAGGATCCACTTTTCAGCCTCTTTATTCATGGGAATATGAGTGGGTAAGAACTTCTACTGGAGATAAAGTACCTAGATACGATTTTGTAGCTGAATATTGATGGGAAAATAACATAAGTATGGATATAGTCTGAATTATATCATGGAATGATAGCTTCTATATGATAGGTAATATGGAGTGAAACTGATATATTATACCATGTGATCTATCATGAGGAAGATGAACTCCTTATATAGCTTACTGATGTACCTTTAAATGAGTAGAAAATATAGATTATTTACTATATTTAGTATGAGAAGATAGAGGTATTAGTACTTTATGGGTATTTAATCAGCAAGAATTAGTACCTATCTTATGATGAAAGAACGAAATTAGTAAAAATGATATAATCTGAGTAGATGAGGAGTATAAATTTGACTGAAAAATAGTAAATTGGAGAAAAAATCTGATTTTAGCTACTACTGATAATAGAATCTTCCAGTACTGACAGACTTATGGAGGTAAATGATGAGCTTTTATCTATCAAGTACCAGCTAATGCCACAATAACAGCTCTAAAAGCTAACTGAAACGACTTAGAGATAGATTATTCTATAACAGTAAACGATACAACTACTAATTATGCAGTAAAATACCAAGATGACACACCTACAAAGAACTATAATACAGAATGGGAAGCAGTTTATCCTATAGTTCTTGGAAATCATCTCTTAGAGAAAGAAGAAACAGATTTATATGCTTCTTTTATACTACCAAGTTCTACTACTAAGCTAGAATTCTGGGGAATGGCTAATCATTACCACTTCCGAACGTTTACAAGTGAAGATAATGCTACCCTATCAGAAACAGAAAGTTATAAAATCAAATGAGCTACATGAAATTATGCTTTAAAGTTTATAGAGAGAAATAATAATCAATATACGTTTAGATTAGAGTGAGATTTACCGCTTCAGACCACTAGCGAAATGCAAATAATAGATAGTAATAGTGCTGTAGTGATAAATTATACAGAATTCAACCATTTTAGAAAAATCTGAACGATAGAAACCGATAAATACTTAGAATGAGATTTCAGATTTACTAATCTTAATAATAAGTTGGAATTACCAAAGTCTCATAGTTTACAGATCATGGTAAAATGAAAAGGAACAGCTAATTATACTCCTGAATTATTTAGTGTAGATTTAGTTGCTAATCAAAGAGAGAGATGATAGTATATGCAGGTAAACAATACTGAAACGAATTCAATAACTGAGATGAAGCCTTATTCCAAGATGCCAACCGACCAAGAGATGATGAAAACTTCAAGATTCAACCATGAATGCAGGGAAGAAAACAAGATTTAAGAACGGCTAACTCTGGAATTGCTGCTCAATGAACATTTTATTGAAGCAAATCTCAAGCCTGACAGTCTACTATCTCCTTTAATGTAGCAGAAATGAATAACAAGGATTCAGTAATAATCTGAAAGCCATGTGTACATGCTAGTAATTGAGATATAGTAGTAGGTAAAAGCTGAGTTTATGCGGTTACATGTCAAGCTCAATTCGTAGCACCTAACTGATATAACGTAAACAATTCAGTAAACTATAAGTTCTATGTGGCTTTCTTACTAAATGGACTTCCATCTATGTATACACAGCATAGATGATGCGGATCTATGGATACATATTCAGTCTTTTATGTATGATGGCTAGATGCAGGAGATAAGGTAAATGTAGGATTCTTACATACAGATACTTCGGATACATTTACAGTAAATTCTTCAATGAATCTATATAGATTAAGTTAAAATCCACCAAAATCAGAATATTGATTATAATGCACCTAACGAAATAGGTGCTTTTTTGTAATTTATTTTCTCAGACTTAATAAATGGCATACGATTATAATAGGACTAAACAATTATATGAGGAACTAAATGAGGAACAGAAACAACAATTTGCTAGTCAGAATCAGGGTAATAAAAATTATGAGAGCTTTATAAATCAGTACAATTCTGAAAAACAACAAGCCGAAACTCCTAAAGTATACAATGAACAAACATGATACTACGAAACTCCTAAAAAGGAGGAATCTTTTAATAATAATCAGAACGTAAAAGTAAGCTCAGATTTAGATACTTCTAAATTTAACGAAGCCCCATGACAAATCTCAGTAAAAGAGTGAACTGCTAAAGATACATGAAAGCCTGACTATCAATTAAGTTCTGAAGCTAGATTAAACGAAATGAAATCTAATCTAGATCAGTATTTTAAGGATTCTCCTTGGATGTTTAAAGACAGGGAAACCTTTAATAAAGTATTTGAATATGATACAAGGGAATCTGAAGCTCAGAGACAGCTTTTAGACTCTTATTGGAAAAGGAAAGAAGATATAGATAAAGCTGCTAACTATACTTCATGAGATAGTATCTATAAATGAATGAGTAATGCTGAAATTACTTCAGATCAACTTAACTATATTAAGGAATATTCTCCTGAAGCCTATAGAGAGTGGCAACAGAAACAAGAAGATGAGATTAAGTTAAGAATAATTAACGATATAGTACCTCCTACACTAGAAGCTATTTCTAGTCAGCTTACTGGTATGATGAATAGCTTATGAATCCAACCACAAGATGCTCTACAAATAGAGGAAATCTATAATGCTACGATGGAAAGTACATGAGCTTATCAGACTTTAAAATCTGCTAATGATACAGTAGCTCAAATAGCTGCAGTAAACGAAAAAAGAACTGCTATTATGCAGAGATATGCTAATACTACATGAGGAACAGTAAGTGATGCTCTAAATGCTGCTAGGATGGCTAAAGCTCTAGCACCATATAACACTCAGATGGAGTGATTACAATATCAATATCAGGATTATGCTAACTTATATAATCAGAAACTAGCTACAGCTAATCAAGCAGCACAAGTAAGGCAAGCTCAAGCTCAAGAGAATCAGAGAGTATGGAATCAGAGATTAACGGCTCTAGGATTCGCTATGGAAGCAAGTAGCTACAGAACTCCAGAACAACAAGCCCAATTACAATTACAGACTCAAGGGCTACAGAACGAGATGAACTTACTATATCAAAGTAAAGCTAACGATCTAAACTTATATAATCAATATGCTACGGCTAAATTAGAGAATCAATTATCAAATGAGCTAACAGATTTATCAGTTACAGATGAACAACAATTAAGATCAAACTTAAATAATGTTTTGAGTCAGTATTATAGTCAATGGTGAGATATAATCCAAAGACCACAAGCTGAAGTATTAGAAGATGTATTGGCTTATGCTAAGAAGAACTGAGTAAGTGTAGCAGAGGCTTTAAGGAAGAACTTTGTAGAGCCATTACAAAGTAAGAAAGAATATAAAGCAAGAATAGCAGAAAGCTATGGATTAAATAAATATCAACCCACTTATTCTTATACTATAGATGAAGACTGAAATATAGTAATAAAATCTTCATGATATGGAGAAATACCTGAAGAGGCTTTTAAAAATAGAAAATCTAGGCAAGAAGCCTATGGAGATGTATATGAGGAATCTAATTCACGACCTGATTATATTCAGAATTTAGCTGCTTCTATAAAAGCATGAAGCTATGGATGACAATGTGGAGAATTTGTAAACGATGTATTACTTTGAGGAGATAATAGTAAGGTATTCGGTAGCTCTCTAGAAGATAAAAGAAAGGCTTGTAATGTAGATAAAGATGAATGACCTGAAATCTGATATGCAGTAGCTTTTGATTTATGATTCTCTAGCAAGGATGGAGAAAATCATGGACACGTAGGATTTGTAGCTAATGTAAACTGAGATGGATCTATAGATGTAATAGAAAGTAACGGACAAAGCGATGAGACTATTCATATAAAAAGATATTCTAAAGCCGAAGTAGACAAAATGGTAATCTGATATTATAAACCATCTAATTATGATATAGCAAAAGAAACACCCAACAATTATGCTAGTTATGTAGAATCAAACGAGAAACCTTATGACTGAGTTTCTAAAACAACAAAGACATGAGCTGAAGTAAACTCAGGGGGATGGATTACAGATTTGGAAGATCAATATTTGAAAGACTGGCAAAATAAAGACCTTATGAATAAGACTCTTGAAGATTATGGAATTTCTATTCAAGAATATAATGCTCAAAAGAAAAAATATGTAGAGTATCAAGCTAAAGTATCTCTTATAGAAGATACTAAAAAGATGTATAATGCGGTACAAGATTTGCTTACATGGAATCAGAAAAATAGCTCTACATGAAATTCTAGTAGACATAGCGGAACTATAGATTTGGCGACATATGATGCTATTACTAATTGAACACCAGTAAAGAATATACTAGGTATTATACCTAAATTTGATAGAGAAACGGCGAACTGAATAAATAAATTTAATTATTTGAAGAATAATCAATTATTAGATAGATACCAAGAACTTAAAAAGGCTTGAGCTTCATTCTGAGCTATGCAGAAATCTGAATGGGATTTAGTATGATCCGCCGCATCTAAATTACAATGGTTAAGTACGGATGATGAGTTTGAAACTACATTAACAGAGATGCTAAATCATTATTCTAATATCTTAGCTGATGCTTGAGTAGAATGATTCTATAATACAGATATTTAATTTTCTAATATATAAATAATGGCTATAACTAATCCATATAGTAAATCTTGAGCCTTTCCATGACTCTCCTTAGAGGAGACTAATAAGATAAAAGAACAGGCTAAGAGTATGACAGATGATCCGTATGAGCAGATGCTTATACAGGATGATTTGTATAAGAAAAAATATAATACAAAAGCTCATGAGAACTTTATGAGTGATAGGCAGAATGCAAGAATGGAATTACATATTAAATCTAACGAAGCTAAAGATGAGAAAACTAAGAACACCAACAATTCTCTAGATAAAATGGGAACTTTAGCAGATATGTATAGGCAATATGGATTTAATCATGGTAAGAACTGGGATAATATACCTGATGATGAATTAGTATCTAGGTTTAACACTAAGAATCCATCAGTAAAGAAGTATGCCGATGCTTATCTTACATGATGACCTGAAAGTGAATATAGATTAGCTCAAGAGCTTGGTATAGCTAATGGATTATGAAAATCTAACGAAGCTAAAGATGAAAATAATGTAGTAGATAATCTAGTTGTAGGATGAGAGGTAATAGGAGGGGCTGCCGCTTTAGATGCTAGTCTTAATGCTCTAGGAAGATGAGCTAAATTTGCCTGAAAAACTGTATATAATGCACCTATAGACTCTTCTAAACAAGAAGCATTACAAATTCAAAGAACATGAGCAGCTAAAAGAGATGCTAAAATAGCAGTTAAGAATGCTAAGAAAGACTTAAAAACAGCTAAGAAACTTGAAACATGAATAGCTGAGGCAGAAGAAAATTTGGCTAAAGCTGAAAAAGATTTAGCTAAGGCTGAATGAAAGGAAGTAGTTAAAGTTGCTGATAGTGCTAGGGAATATAATGTATGAGGTGGGCTAACTGAATGATGGACAGCTGAAAGCAGAGGAATCCAAGCTAGGTCAGAAGCTAATCAGATTTTTAAACAGACTATTGAGCCAGCTTTAGAGAAATCTACAGCTAAGGTAAATGTACAAGAACTTATAAATTCTTTAGAGAAAGATATAGTAGATTTAGCTAAAAATGATCCTGACAAATTAAAGGCTTATGGGGAAGCATTAGATAGTCTAAAAGAATCTTATGCTGATCCTAAATTTGCTGAATATACTCTTAAAGATACACAAGTTTTAAAGAGCTGATTACAAGGTAGAACTCCACAGAAGTTCTGGAAATGAAATGAGATTACTAACGAATTACAAGAATTAAAATGAAAGCTATCTAGTAAACTTACTAATGCCGTACATGATAATCTAACTAACGAACTATGAGAAGAGTCATGAAAATTATATAGGCATTATGCTAATCTAACTCAATATGCCGATGATATGGCTAGAGCTTCTACTAACTGATGATTAAAATGAGGATTCTGAAATCTATTTAATACAGTTTATCATAAACTTACTGACTGAGGTAGTGCTAAGGTGGGATTATTATTAGAAAAGACAGGGAATGCGGTAGAGAAAGCTACTAATCCTAAAGTGCGAGTAGAGGCTACATCAAAGCTAATAAAGAAAGTTAAGAAAGATCCTAAGATATTAACTAAATGATTAAAAGCTATAGCACCATGAGACTTACTTATGCCTGATTATTCATACGATACAGTAAATGAAAAAGGCTGACTAAATCCATGATGAGATAAACTAAAAGAGCGAGTAGATAAGAACTGGGGAACTGAATTGACAGAAAACGAATGGAAAGGATTATTATGAGAAGAATGATATAATATAATAGATGAAAATGGTAAGAGTTCTTTAGAGGAAAAATGATGGACTCCTGAGGGAATTCTAGCTCTTATGGATATACTAGAATAACTTGACATTAAGAATCATAATGATAACACTATATATGAATTTATATAGTGTTTTTCATTTATGTGGTTTTGGAATTTACTAGGATATATTATCTGAATACCATTTGTAGCCTTTGTTGGCTTAACTTTACTATATTGTATATTCTATGCTTTAGGTAAGGTTTTTGAGTGATTAAAAGATCTAGTAAAATATCCTACATATTACTGGGATGAACTAAAAAAACGATGGAAGAAACATTATAAGGATGTAATAATTTATATAGCATTTTATCTAGTCCTATCAACGATAGGAACTCTGATTTATTTTCTTTTCATAGACTAAATGACAAAGACTCAGCGGTGGTGGTTTATCCTATTTACTCTTCCTTTATGCTCTTTACTTATAGCTTTAGGGATAAGTTCTATAGGATGATAAACTAAAAATCCACCAAAAATAAATTTTTGATTATAAACCAGCCATCTTTATAAGAACTACTAAAGATGGCTAAACGATTCATGCTTTTTCTCATTTCTCTACTTATGATCTCCATAAGTCTGAATATTTTTCAGTATACTAATACTGAAGTAGTTTGTAGGAACATAGACAAAAGATGGAAAGCTGATTTACTTTACGATATGGGACACCATAAACTAGACTGAGATAAAGACTGAATTCCTTGCGAGAATTTACCTCTTAACCACAAATAAGATGAAATGCTTAAGATGTGGTAAAGAAAGTAAATGGGAGTTCTGTAGATCATGTAAAGCTGAGAAGCAAAAAGCATGAGCTTTAATTTCTCAAAACAAGAAAAAGCTGAGAAATCTACTAGATGGGAACATATTAGAGCCTGAATTGTTTAGTAAGTTTATTTTGTATACAGATAACATAAGAAAATGGGGAGAAATCTATATGGGTTTCGTTGCTCAAAAGCATTATACGATATTTAAAGTTTTCTGTGGTACTTGTATGCTTGGTAGTGTTTTATTAACTCTGTGGAGTATTACATCTCTAGTAATACTTCATTTTTAATTATTAAGAAAAATCTGATGGTACAAATGGCTATGACTCAGAATTTTGTATGGGTAGTTACCGATGATACAGAATCAGACTTTTTAGAATATAAGCAGTTTGTAGATAAAAAGATTATAAAAGCTGAAGAACAAGAGAAATTTGACTATACTTTATTTAAAGGCTACCATTGACTTACTCTAGCTTGTAGAACTGAGTGAGTTTATGATCTATATAGAGTATATGATAAATGACACTTAATGTTGGAGTCAGAAGATCCCGTAATAGAACTCTGATTTACTCCTAAGGATTTAGTAGTTAAGTGTTTTGATAGACTCTGAGAAGACAGATTAGTCCAGTTGGCTATATCTAAAGGAGAAGTAAAGCTAAACAAGAGAGAAAAATCAGACTTTTATAAACTTTCTGTAGTAGTACCATGCTATAAATCAGAATTATTTATGAGTAGAACTATAGACTCCATATTATCTAATAGCATAGATAATCTACAGCTAGTATTAGTAAATGATGGATCTCCAGATAATGCTTTAGAGATTATGAAACGATATGAAAGGGAGTACTGATGTGTAAAAGTAATAAACCAAGATAATCTTAGACTTTCTATGGCAAGGAATAACTGATTAGCTAACGTAGACTGAGAATATATGGCTTTCTGTGATTCTGATGATGTAATCCATCCTTATATGTATGAGAAACTATATCAGACTTGTATAGATAATGATACAGATATAGCTATCTGAAAGGTATTAGTACATGAGCAACCTGAGAAAAGAGACTGGGTATTAAACTTAGATCATGATGTAGTATATACATTCAACGAAATGATGGAGAAGAAAGATACTAAGGAGAATATCTATTTTGTAGCAGTAAATAATAAGATAGTGAAGACAGAAGTAGCAAGAAAAGCCGAATTCTCTAGAGATTTTATCTGAAAAACTTTTGTATATGAAGATATAGCTTATACATGAAGTCTATACTCCTATATAGAGAGATTTGCTTTCTGTAAGGATGCTATATATATTTGGGATAAGAGAAAAAGACAGACAGTCTGAACGGTATCTACGTGGCATAGGAATGAAGATAATGATTATACATGGAGAACGTTTATATACTGAGCAAGCTATCCATTATATCATAAGAGCTGAAAGAATAACGAACGGCATGACTTTACACACTTTAAAAGACTAATGGATTCTTATAAGAAGTTTCAGACTCCATGTCCATTAAAGACATATTGGGATAGTGAGTTAAGAAAGCTGATTATAAGTCAGAAACTTAATGAGAATAAACTAATAATGTGAAATACAGAAATGAATCATGTAATAAAATCTTTATGATGCTAGCGGTGGGGTAAAAGAAAACACAAGTCTGAACTATAATAACTAATTTATATGCTAGTTATTACTTAGTCAGACTTTTTTTATATTTTTCAGGTGTTTTTATATTTTAACCATAATAATTATGGAACGAAAAACGGAAGATTTCTTTGACTGAGACAAACTTAATATGCAGAAAGTAATGTCTCAAATGTCTCAACATCCTGATAAGATGGATAAGATAGTAGAGTATGTAGTAAGTAAAGTTAAGCATTTTACAGAATTTGAAGTAAAGAAAGAACACCTAAAGGAGAAGTACGACCATAAATTAAAGGATCTATATGCTGAATACATGGAAGAATAGTTTTAGTTCTTAATCAGATTTATAATGAACTTTATGGATTTCATGTGATCTCTTAAATGAGACTTCCTGAAGAGTAGACTATTAGCAATGGGGATAGAGCCTCATAGATTAGAATGAGTAGACTTTAATAACATGGATCAACTAAACCAACTAGCAGAACAGATAGTTCCTGATATGATAAAGAAGAATCCAGTAATAGCGAACATGATAAAGCAGAATGCTAATCTAGTATGAGATAAAAAGGAGGAAGTAGTAGAAGTGATAAATAAGCTGTAAAAGGTATGGTGGCTAGCATAAGTAAAAAACCAGACTTTTATATCTTTATTTATTTAACACATGGATACTGCAAACTTCGGAGGAATGTGAACTTGGTTAATAATCTTAATCTTGTTCTTGTTTATGGGTAACTGATTTGGAGGTTTATGAGGATTTGGTGGTAATGGTGCTGCTTGGTTGCTTAATAGTAATAATAATCATGATAACACCGTAGACATTATCAACAATAATACTCAATGGCAACAGCAATTAGCTGCTCAACAAAACCTAGCTAATCAGACTACACTATTAACTCAAGGATTCTGTGGAGTAAATTCTAACATTGAGAAAGCTATCTTGGCTGGACAACAAAACACAGCTTCAATTATAGCTTCAAGTGCAGCTAACGTACAGAAAGTATTAGACAAATTATGTGAACAGGAAACTCAAGCTCTTAGAACACAATTAGCAGAAGCTAGAGTAATAGCTAATAACAATGCTCAGACAACAGAATTATTAAGCAAATTACAACCTACACCAGTTCCTAGTTGGATAGTAAGCTCTCCTTATACAAGTATATATCCTCCTACAACTACTGCATAATGCTGAAGATCTTATATTTAGCGAGTGTATTTAGTTATGGATATATATTAGGAAGCTGTCTATTCTAGGGAAGAAGAGCCTTTAACGGCTCTTTTTCTTAAATCCACCAAAAAAGTAATATTGACTATAATACTACCGTAGACAATTTATCATTTAACGAAAAAACGTAGTTATGAAGAGCTTTTGGACTAAATTAAGTGTAACTAAGCTAGTACTTATTATAATGACTTTAATTTTAGGGTTTCAGACAGTATATCTAACCTTACAATGAGTAGAAACTAGCTTATTTAATAACGTAATGCTTAGTATCGTAGCTTTCTACTTCTGACAGAAAAGTATGCAATATAAGGAAGTAGATAGTCTCATTAAATGAGATTTAGATCCTAAGGAGAATGAAAATGGAGAAAATTAAAGATTATCTAACAAATCCTGCTACTTGGATCAGCTTTATAATCTTTATATTCTGATTATGAGCAGTATGGGGAAGTCTGAATAATAGGATAAAT
>Ga0265301_10004937_pt1 | contig 13277 bp, 9 predicted proteins | sample AusTroGonzalo_MG_2_FD_193488 | JGI IMG/M metagenome (GOLD analysis project Ga0265301, IMG submission 193488) | Bovine rumen microbial communities from tropical cattle in Woodstock, Queensland, Australia - Gonzalo_04 | ecosystem: Host-associated > Mammals > Digestive system > Stomach > Rumen ...
TTCCGCCACAGCGAGAGGGTCACGTCGGTCAGCTGCAGGTGCGCGCCGTTGTCGGGATTGTCGCCGAAGGTGCAGCGGATGATGACCTCCGCTTTCTGATCGCCGACCTGCGCGGTCACCTTCGTTTTGCCCCCGCTGATCGCCGTCACGATGCCGTTCTGGCTTACCTTGGCGACCGTAACGTCCGCGCTCGTCCAGTCGACCTTCACACCGGCGGGCAGGTTCATGACGCGGAGCATCAAGGTCGCGCCCTTGGCATAGAGCGACGCGTCGAGCGGGTAATTGAGCTGCGGCGTGAAGTCCTCCGGCGTCGGCGTCTCCGTCGGAACGACGGCGCCGCTCGGATCGGCGCAGACGACGGTGCAGACGGCTTTCCGATCGCCGCAGGTGACCTCAATCTCCGTCTCGCCGTAGCCGGCGGCAGTCACGGTGAAGGCGGCGGATTTCATCGTTTCACCGACCTCAGACCGAGCTTCCTTAGAGATGGACGCGACCGATTCGTTATTGCTGACACAGTAGAGCGTCTTGCCGCAGCTGAGATTGACGCTCGCCGTCAGCTCTGCGGTTTCGCCGGGCGCAGCAAATTCGAGCCGTTCCGCGTCAAGCGTCAGCTCCTTGCAGCTTTCGTCGACGTTGCCCGTGTTGTAGACGTCCTCCCGTACGATGCGATCCTCCAGCCCCGGCCACCAGCCGATCATGTCGCCGATAAAGTAGAGCACGACAAGCACCGCCAGAATCAAGAATACCAACGCGGCGATCCGGAAGGGCTTGGGGTCGGAATTCTTTACCTTCTTTTTCTTCGGCGCGGAATACTTGCCCTTCGCGGCGCGCTGCCGCTCTCTGCGCTCTTCCTCCGTGATGCGGCGGCGCTGTACGGGGCGGCTGCCTTCGTCATTCGACGTGAGCGCGCTGCCGCATAGCGGACATTTCCCGCGCGATTCATCGTAAATTGTTCCGCAATAATAGCAAATCACTTTGTTTTCCATACTATTTTAACGCAATCCTGCGCATAATCTCCTTTCTGCTCTTGTAACGTATCGTTTGCCTTTTTTATATCATATCATTTTCTTCAGAATATGACAAGAATGTTATTGATTTTTTTCCTAAATTGTCATAGTATATAATTGATAATTTTTGAATTTTCATAGGAGGCGAATGCGATGTCCGATCTGAAAATGATCTCTCCTTTGCTGGACGGAATGCAGGTTGAAAAAGAAGCTTCCGCGCATAAAGGACGCAAAAGCTATATTCTTCGCCGCGATTCCTCTGACGAACGGTTTATCCTGAAGGTGCTTTCAATCCCTGCCGCCGACAGTCAGGTGCGCGCGATGATCCTTTCCGGCGCTTATGCCGATGAAGCCGCCGTACACGAATACTACGGCAGGGTCGTCGACGACGTCAAGGCGGAGCTGAACGCCGGGAAAAAGCTTGCCGAAAGCGGCTGCTTCGCGGGCGCGCTGGATTATCAGATCGAGCCGAAGGAATCCGGCGTAGGATATGACGTTTACATCCTCCGTCCGTTCCATATTCCGCTCGACGAGCTGCTCGACCACGGCGCGATCACCAATCTGCGCGCGATCAACCTCGGCATTGATCTGTGTGATTCGTTGCGCGCGTGCCGTGATGCAGGCTATATTTTCGGCAACATCAAGCCGGAAAACGTCTTCCTGACGCAAACCGGACGCTTCCTGCTCGGCGATCTCGGTCTGATCGCGCTGGAGGATCTGGAATATGCCTGCCTGCCGGAGGAATACCTCGGCGCGTTTTCCGCGCCGGAGCTGTCCGAGCTCACCGCCGCGCCCAACACGACGATGGATTTGTATTCTCTCGGCATGGTGCTCTATAAAATCTATAACGGCAACCACGACCCATTTGAAGACGAGCATACCGGCGAGGGCATGGCGGATAAGCTCCGCATGACCGGAAAACCGCTTCCCACGCCGATCTACGCCGATTACGAGCTTTCCGGCATCATTCTGAAGGCTTGCTCCTTCAAGCCGGAGGAGCGCTATCAGTCGCCGGAGGAGCTCAAGCAGGCGATCTGCCTGTACATGCAGCGCAACGAGATCTCTGACAATCTGATCGTCCCGCCGATCGTTGCCGACGAAACGCCGATCGCGCCGGACGACGCGGAGGATGACGCGTCTGACGAGCCCATCAGCTGGACCGACGCCGAGCAGCTCGACGACGATTTCCGCCAGAGCTTTGCGCCCGATCTGTCCGGCGCAGGCACCGAAAAGGACATAGACAAGACCATTGCGATTCCGCTTGTCGCTCCGACAGAGCCGGTTGCAGAGCAAGAGCAGCCGACGGAGCCCGCTGCGCCGACGCCGGAGGAAGAGCCGATCGAGCCGCAGCCGCAGGATGAAAACGAAACGCCTGCCGAAGATGCGACGGAGAACGTGGAAGAAGCGGAGGTCGACGAGGATTTCGACCCCGATCAGATCAATCTGGACGAGCTGCTTGCCTCTGTTGAGCGGGTCGTCAACAAAGAGCTGCCCGAGCCTGAGACGGAGGTGCCGACGGCGGAAACGGCGCTGGACAAGGAGGACGAAGCGCCCGCTCCCGTTACCCGCGAGTATGTTGACGGAGCAGAGTCGCCGGAGGAAGAGCCCGCCGAAGAAGCGCTGCCGCCCCGCTCCGGCAAGGTCGGCAAGGTCTTCCTGATACTGGCGCTGCTGCTTGCGATCGGCGCGGTCGGCTATTTCCTCGTCACGTGGTTCTTCGTCCACGCGTCCGCGGTCAATGTCCTTGCCTGCAATACCGAAGAAATGATCATTGAGCTCGTCACGAGCGACACGCAGGACAAATTCGTTCTTACCTGCACGGACAGCTACGGCAACGCCTACCCCGTTGACGTCGTCGCCAACCGCTACACCTTCTCCGGTCTGAGTGAAAAAACGACCTACACCATTACCGTCGAAGCCGCGCCCTATCATATGCTGACGCCGGAGAGCGTCACCACGCTGACGCGTACCACGCCGGAGGCGACAAGGATTATTTCCTTTACCGCCAAGCGCGGCGACGAGGACGGCGAGGTCCTCCTCTCCTTCCAGCACGAGGGACCGACGCCGTCGCATTGGATCCTTTCCTATACGAACGCCGACGGCAGCAGCGCGAAGTCCTTTGACTTTGACGGCAACGCCTTCCTCGTCACGGGTCTGACGCAGGGCGAATCCTACACCTTTACACTGGAGGCAGCCGGAGACGTCTACCTCGACGGCACAACCACGGTGGACTACGAGCTTCTGCCCTTTGTAGAGGCGAACGACCTTGATATCGTCGATATTGACGGCAATAATCTGAGCATTACGTGGACGTCGGGCGAAAACCTTCCCGACGAATGGACGATCGTCTGCGAATCCGGCGATTTCAGACAGGCGGGAACCTCCGAGGAAACCGCCTTTACGATTACTGATCTTCCCGATTTTTCGAGAGATTATACGATCTCCGTCAGCGCGAAGGGCATGGACAAGCCGGAAACACTGGTTCTTCCCGCCAATCCGATCGTCGTCGACAACTTGAAGGCGACGGCGAACGACGACGGCACCGTCACGCTCTCGTGGGACACCCCCGCAGGCGCGCCGTCCGGCGGCTGGTACGTCTCTTATAACGCCGTCGGCAGCTTCCACACGGAATATCTGCCCGACGCGGAGAACAACGCCGTTACCGGCAGTTCCGCCGTGCTGAAGAATCTGATTCCCAACACGGAATACGCCATTTCGATCGCAACGACCGCCGCCGACGCCTCCTCTCGCGTCTTCGGCGAAACCTCGACCGGCGTCAAGACCGCCGCGGCGCAAAGCTTCAAGGACTACGGCATCGACCCCGACGCCCCGCTTCCCATGGACGGCGGCTACGTCTCGCTGTGGACCCTGCCGGATCAGGCGGAGTGGAAATACACCGACCTGAGCGACAAGAAAACGTCCTTCTCCACCGCGGAAAAGATTGCGGTCTGTCTGGAGGTCAAAGCGGTCAATGCCTCGGAGGATCAAATCCGACTGACCTACGTCATCCGCGACGCGGATGGTCACGCCGTAACGGACGCCGTTAAAACAATGCCGTGGAACGACATGTGGTACAGTCGCCGCCACGCCAGCGCGATTCCGATGCCCGAAAAGGACGGCGCCGTCGTCGTCGGCAGCTACACGCTGGAAATCTACGTCAACGGCAGACTGCTCGCCTCCGCTACGTTCTCGATTTCCTGATTCTATCAACAAATTCCAAAGGAGTAACTGATACTATGGCAAGAAAAGTTATGATCACCGAGACGGTCTTGCGCGACGCCAACCAGTCTCTGATGGCAACCAGACTCCCCTATGCGGATTTTGCCGACATTCTCTCCACGATGGACAAGGCAGGCTACTATTCCGTCGAATGCTGGGGCGGCGCCACCTTTGACTCCTGCCTGCGCTACTTAAACGAAGACCCGTGGGAGCGCCTTCGTAACATTAAAAAGGCGATGCCCAATACCAAGACCCAGATGCTGCTGCGCGGTCAGAACCTGCTCGGCTACAAGCACTACCACGACGACGTTGTGGAGAAATTCGTCGAGCTGTCCATTAAGAACGGCATCGACATCATCCGCATCTTCGACGCGCTGAACGACTTCCGCAATCTGGAAACCGCGCTTGCCGCCGTTAAGAAATACTCCGAGGCGTACGGTCGTCACGTCATCGCCTCCGGCTGCATTTCCTATACGCAGAGTCCGGTGCATACCGTCGAGAAATACGTCGAAATGTGCAAAAAGCTGGTGGATATGGGCTTTGAGACCCTGTGTCTGAAGGATATGGCGGGCACGATGAGCCCGTACGAGGCGGAGGGTCTGATCAAGGGCATCAAGTCCGCGGTCCCCGACGTGCCGGTCGTTCTGCACACCCACTGCACGACGGGCATGGCATATATGACGATCACCAAGGCGATTGAAGCAGGCGTAGACGTCATCGACTGCGCGACCTCCTGCTTCTCCAACGGCACCTCCCAGCCCGCGACCGAAACCATGTTCTACGCGCTCGGTCAGTACGGCGTCGAAACCGGTCTGAACGAGGAAGCAATCAACAAGGTCAACGACTACTTCAAGCCGATCAAGCAGAAGTACATCGACGCCGGCACGCTCAATCCCAAGTCCATGGCGACCGACTCGCAGGCGCTGGTCTACAAGGTGCCCGGCGGCATGCTCTCCAACATGATCGCCAACCTCAAGGACATGAACGCGATGGATAAATTCGACGCGGCGCTGCAGGAGATTCCCGCCGTCCGCAAGGATCTCGGTTATCCTCCGCTGGTCACGCCGCTGTCGCAGATGGTCGGCAATCAGGCGGTCACAAACGTCCTCGTCGGCGAGCGCTATAAGAACATCTCCAACGAGGTCAAGAACTATTTCAAAGGCGAATACGGCATCGCGCCCGCGCCCGTCAGTCAGGAGCTGCAGGACAAGATCCTCGGCGCCGGCAACGAGCCCATCGACTGCCGGATTGAAGACAGCAAGCGCACAGGCAAGGACTTCGAGGACGCAAAGGCGGCGCTCGGCGATCTGGCTCGCTGCGAAGAGGATATTATGAGCTACATCTGCTTCCCCAAGCAGGCAAAGGAGTTCCTCGAGAAACGCAGGGCTGCGGAAGAAAACGTCTGCGCCTACAGCATTGAAGAAATCTGAGGAGGCACGCCATGAGTCATATCATTCTGGAAGCAAACGGCTTTGGGCTTGCCTCGCTCGGCGTCGGCGACGCCGGTCTGACCGGCATTCTCGGCTACGCCGTCGTGTTTATCGGTCTGAGCTTCCTGCTGGCGGTTCTGCTGATCAGCGGAAGCATCTTCAAGGCAAAGGCGAAGAAAGCCGCCGCTGTCAACGTTCCCGCCGATCCGGCTCCCGCGCAGGAGACGCCGGTCGCTCCCGGCAGCGCGGGGCGCGTCAAGCTGTTTGACGTACCCGACAAGGAGGCTGCCATGATCATGGCGATCGTCGCCGACAAGCTGCAAAAGCCGCTCAACGAGCTGCGGTTCATTTCCATCAAGGAGGTCAAGTAAGATGAAATATAAGGTTACCTTAAACGGAAAGACGTACGAGGTCGAGGTGGAAGCCGGCAAGGCGATGCTTCTGGATGAGTACGAGGCATTCGCTCCCGCTCCCGCGGCTGCGGCTCCCGTCGCCGCGCCCGCCGCGCCTGCTCCCGCAGCCGCTCCGGCGCCGGTCAGCCTCGCTGCGGGCGAAGCTGTTCCCGCTCCGATGCCCGGCGTCATCCTGAAGCTGCTCGTCAAGCAGGGCGACAGCGTCAAGGAGGGCGATACTCTCGCCATTCTTGAAGCCATGAAGATGGAAAATGAGATCGCCGCACCCAAGGCCGGCACGGTCGCGCAGGTCGTCTGCAAGATCGGCGACAAGGTCGATACCGGCGCAGCGCTCGTCGTCCTTGCGTAAGGAGGAGCAGAATGGATATTATCGGTACTCTGAAAGGGCTGCTGACAGACTCCGGCTTTGCTTCTCTGATGGCGGACGGCGGCTGGCAGAACCTTGCAATGATCGTCATTGCGTGCGTCCTGCTCTACCTCGGCATCAAGAAGAAGTTTGAGCCGCTGCTGCTGGTCGGTATCGCCTTCGGCTGCCTGCTGGTCAATATCAGCTGGTTCTATTGCAAGCTGAGCAGCGGCAATCCCGACGCGCTGTTCCATCAGGATCTTTGGGACGCTTTCCTCGATCCGAACAACCCCGCCTACCACAGCTACGGTACGATCCTTGCGCACGGCGGTCTGCTTGACATTCTTTACATCGGCGTCAAAGCCGGCATCTATCCCTGTCTGATCTTTATGGGCGTCGGCGCAATGACCGACTTCGGTCCCCTGATCGCGCGCCCGTCCTCTTTGATCATGGGCGCCGCCGCGCAGCTCGGCGTGTTCCTCGCCTTCTTCGGCGCAAGCCAGATCGGCTTTACCGGCGCGCAGTCCGCCTCCATCGGCATCATCGGCGGCGCGGACGGTCCGACCGCGATCTTTCTGACCACCAAGCTCGCGCCGGAGCTGCTCGGCGCAATCGCCGTCGCCGCCTATTCCTACATGGCGCTCATTCCGATGATCCAGCCGCCTATTATGAAGGCTCTGACGACAAAGAAGGAGCGCGAGATCGTTATGAAGCAGGCAAGAGAGGTTTCCAAGACGGAAAAGATTCTCTTCCCGATCATCGTTACGATTTTCGTCGTCCTCCTGCTCCCCTCCACCGCTCCGCTGATCGGCTGCCTGATGCTCGGCAATCTGTTCCGTGAGTGCGGCGTGACGGAGCGTCTGTCCGACACCGCGCAGAACTCTATGATGAACATTGTCACCATCTTCCTCGGCGCCTCTGTCGGCGCGACGATGATCGGCTTCCGCTTCCTCGCCGTGGATACGGTAAAGATCATTCTGCTCGGTCTTGCGGCGTTTGCCTGCTCGACCGTCGGCGGTCTGCTCGTCGGCAAGCTGATGTGCTGGCTCACCAAGGGCAAGATCAATCCGCTGATCGGCTCCGCCGGCGTTTCCGCCGTTCCGATGGCGGCGCGCGTGTCGCAGGACGTCGGCAGAAAGTACAACAAGAACAACTACCTGCTGATGCACGCCATGGGTCCGAACGTGGCGGGCGTCATCGGCTCCGCGATCGCTGCCGGCTTCCTGCTCAAGGTTTTCGGCGGCTGATATCCGAAAAGCGTGCGTTGTGTAAGCAGCGCACGCTTTTCATTGACAGATGACGGTTTCAATGGTAAAATATTTCTAAGTCGGATTCACGGGAGGTCGTAATATGCAATACCACGCGCTTCGCAAGGCTGCATCCTCTAACCTGACGCTCTATGCCGCGATCGCCCTGCTGATTACGTCGCTGCTGTCGCTTATCGCCGCATGGCGCATGATCGGCGCTGAAATCTGGTTATATTTTTATTCCGAGAGTCTGACCGGCAGCGTAACGCAGTCTGACGTAACCGTCCGTACGGTCTTTCTGATGATTCCGCTCTGCATCGTTGCGGCGCTGCCCGTCATCTCGATGTTTATCATCTACATAAACGCCCGCTCCGGCGCCTCCATGAATCGTATAAGCTACACGATCCTCCACGGCATGATGGTCGTTCTGCTGGTTATCTGCATCGTTTTGCTGCCGATCTGCCTGAGTATTCTTAATAAGACTCTCGATTATATCTCGATCTGTCTTTCAATTTGGGTTCCGGTTACGCTTCTGATCGCGTTTTCCGCGGCAAGCGTGCTGAGAACGACGCGAGAGGTCGTTATTAACGGATACTCCTATCGCAATTTCACCAACCTGCTTCCGATTATGCTGATTCTGGCGCTCTGTTTAAAAGCCGCCAATACGGTCGCGCTCCTGTTGGCGAACTGGATTCCCCCGCTGGCGTTATCGCTTCAGAATTACCATATTACGGGCGGTTTCCTTTATGCGTGTATCGTCGCTGCGTCGATAACCGGTTTAGTTACTACCCTTCTGTTTCTTTTGCTCAGCTTCCGCGGAAAGAAAGCGGTAACGAGGCACAGTCACTCCCATGCCGATTCATAAGCCGTCGCATCAGCATGCGCCCTGACCGAGGTCAGGGCGCATGCTTTTCGTTGACAGCAATCTGTCGAATATGGTATAATATATGTACTTTAAACTGATTGGAGGACTTTCCATGTATATGCAATATCAGTCGCTTCGTAAAGCGGCTTCCTCTAAGCTGATGCTTTTTGCAACGATTTCTATGCTTCTTATCCTCCTCTCCGCTCCTGCGATGGTATGGTATCTCATGGAGCCTTCTCTTTCGTCGATTCCAATCCGATACGACATGCTTCCTTATCTGAAAATTACCATTATGATCGTTCTGATTCCCGCAATCGGCATCGGTGCTCTCCCTGTTATCGCAATGTTTATGATTTTCGCAAACGCACGCTCCAATCGCCCAATGAAGACGGCGGGCTTCACCATTTTACGTGGCTATATGATCGCCATGATCGCAGGTTCTTCGATATTGCTGATTTTCAGTATTCCTACAAGAGTTTTCAGCTTCCGCACGATTAGCACGTTCTTATCCATGCTGATTCAGCTTTTTCTCTCCATCGGAGCCGTGAGCGCATTGAAGACGGCAAAGGAGGTCGTCCGTTTCGGCGCTTCCTACCGACAGTTTCCAACTTACCTGCCGGTTCTTCTGATTCTCTCTCTTTGTATTTCCGCCGTGACCTTGCTCGTTTCCGTTCTTGCAAATACTGTGCCCGCACTGACCGCGGTACTGGCGGAATACCGGATCGAATCCGCTGCGGCTTACTATGTCAGAGTTTCGTATGCGGCGCTTGGACTTATCGCTTCTCTTCTGTATATTCTGCTCTGCTTTCGCGGAAAGAAAGCGCTGTCGCGCAAGCAGAAAGAATTCCCATACGAACATAACGATTGAGAGCGTCTTTTCAAAAAGACGCTCTCTCAGCGTGTCGAAAAACCTTTTTTTGACACGCTGAACAGGCTGTCAAAAAGTTCGGAAGACAAGCAACGCACGAACGTCGGCGTACAAAGGTACGGTAGTTCGTGCGTTGCGCAGTAAGTCAAAATCCTTGCGCAGCAAGCTTTTTTCAGTCTGAAAAGTTAGGGAACGTTCCGATGTCCGAAAAGGCAAAGTCAGCCCGGCATGGCAAATATGCTTGACTGATTTTGACGGTTACGGACTTTATGACAGTCTGTGAGAGCGTCTTTTCAAAAAGACGCTCTCTTTCTTTCCGCGCGGTCGAAGGCGTGCAGCCAATCGGATTTGAGATAGTATATCAGGAAAATGACGCTGCTGATCGTCCACGTCAGCGGGTACGCGCTGAAAACGACCCAGCTTTCCTTGACGTAAGGTACCATAACGGAGATATACGCCACGCGAATGGCGCACCACGTCGCCAGCATGACGAGCATCGGCACCGTCGGCTTTCCCGCGCCGCGCAGGATCGCCGCAATACAGTGGGAGAACGACAGCATACAGAAGAACAGGGATTCAACCGTGGACTGCCGGACGCCGATCTCGATCGCCGCCTCATTGTCCGTAAAGAACGCCATCAGCGGCCGCGCGAACACCAGCATCAATACGCCGATCAGCTCCGCCGCAAGCACACAGCCGATCGTACCGAACCGAGCGCCCTTTTTTGTGCGCTCATACTGCCTTGCGCCGAGATTCTGGCTGACGAAGGTCGTCAGCGCCATGGAAAAGCACGTAATCGGCAGAAAGGCGAAGCCCTCGATCTTCGCGTAGGTGCCGCAGCCTGCGACCGTGTCCTCGCCGAAGGAATTGATATTTGCCTGCACGACGACGTTGGCAATGGCGATGATGGAATTCTGTACGCCGGACGGCAGACCGTAGCGTATGATTTCGCGCAGCATCGGCAGATGAAAGCGGACCCTGCGCAGGTGGAGCTGATAGTCCGTTTTGTAGCGCGACAGGCGATACAGGCACAGGAACACGCTGACGAACTGCGAGATCGTCGTTGCGAGCGCAGCCGACCACACGCCCCACCCGAACACGCCGACAAACAGGAGATCCAGCGCGATATTGACAATGGACGAAAAAATCAGATAATACAGCGGATGCCGGCTGTCGCCCACCGCGCGCAGAACGCCCATGCCGAGATTGTACATAACGATCGCAAGCGCACCGAGAAAATAGTAGCGGAAGTATTCGACCGAGTACGGCATGACATTCTCCGGCGTTCCCATCAGCTTCAGAATCGACGGCGTCAGACCAACGCCGACGGCTGTCAGCAGAAGACCGGCAGCCAAGCCGAACGCCACGGTGGTATGCACGGCGATCTGCAATTTCTCCACGTTATGCGCGCCGTAGTGACGGGAGATGATAACGCCCGCGCCGACGGCGATGCCGCCGAAGAAGCCGATCAGGAGGAACACGAGACTGCCCGTCGAGGTCACCGCCGCATATTCCGCGTCCGACAGGAAATGCCCGACGATCCACGCGTCTGCGGTATTGTACAGTTGCTGAAAAATCTGCCCCAGCAGGATCGGCAGGGCAAAGGTAATCATGCCCTTCCAGATCGGTCCGCGCAGCAGGGCGTCGTTTCGTTCCTTCAAGCCGGTAATCTTCTTTCTGACAGTTTGCTGTATTATATCACAGGCGCCGTATAACTGCAATCGCTTTTCCGTTCTTTCCCGACAGGAAAACTTCACCGTCCGCGCAATTCGTCATTTTTCATTGACTTCTCCCCGCCGAGGAAGTATAATATATTGAGAATTTTCGATTGGAGCTTCCGAAATGAAAAAATTCCTGATTACCATGCTCGTCCTTTTGCTGGTCGGCGGACTGATCTTCGGTCTGTTCTACCTCTTCTGGACGGCTGAAAATTTTGCCTCGCTCGGCGCAAGCGCGATGCAGGACGGAAAGTATTCCAGAGCGGTTTCCCGCTATGAAATGGCGGTGAAGCTCGACCCTGACAACGCGGAGTATGTGCTCTCCCTCGCGGACGCCTGCATTGCGGACGGCAGCTATACCAAGGCGGAGCGCGCGCTGGTCAGCGCGATCAAGGACAAGCCGTCCGCCGCGCTCTATACGAAGCTGTCCTCGGTATACGTCGCGCAGGATAAGCTCTTCGACGCGCAAAAGATGCTCGACAGCATCACCGATTCCGCTCTTCGCAGCGAGCTTGACGCTCTGCGTCCCGCCGCTCCGGTCTTTTCCCCTGCGCCCGGAGTTTACGACGAATACGTCGATCTGACCATCGACTGCGTTGGCGAAACCTACGTTTCGCTGACCGAGCAGTATCCCTCCATCTCCGGCGAGCTGTATGCCGAGCCGATTGCGCTGCCAGCCGGCGCAACCTCCGTCAGCGCGATCACCGTCGGCGAGGACGGTCTCGTGAGTCCGCTGGCAACGGGCGATTATACGATCGTCGGTGTGGTCGAGGAAATACAGTTCGTCAGCTCCGAGCTGGAAGCCTACGTGCGTGAAGCCCTCTTCATCCCCCGCACCGCAAAGGTCATGACGGACGACCTCTGGGAGATTACCGAGCTGACTTTGCCGAACAACGTAATGGAATACGACGACCTTGTCTATTTCACCAAGCTGAGAAAGCTCGTCATTCAGGACACACCGCTTGGCTCCTGTGCTTTCCTTTCCTTCATGCCGGAGCTGGAGGAGCTTGACCTTTCCGGCTGCGCGCTTTCACCGGACGATCTTGCGCTGATCGGCACGCTGCCCGCGCTTACCAAGCTCCGTTTGCGAGAGTGCGGTCTGTCGAACGTTACTTTCCTTTCCGCTCTCGTGGATCTGGAAGAGCTCGACCTCTCCTACAACAGCATTTCCGACGTCAACGCCCTCAGCGGCATGAAGTATCTGCGGCAGTTGAATCTCCGCAGCAACGCGATTTCCACACTGGAAGCGCTCAAGCACGCGGGCAAGCTGCAGGTCTTGGACATTTCCGAAAACGACGTTCCCTCCCTTGCGCCGCTTTCCGGCTGCTCACAGCTGGAAAAGCTGCTCGCGGACGACAACCGTATTGCCGACATCGGCGTGGTTGCCAAGATGCCGGAGCTTACAATCTTCTGCGCGTCGCGCAATAAAATTTTCGACGCGAGCGCCGTCGGCTCCTGCCCCGCGCTGACGCGTCTGGAGCTTGCGGAAAACGCGCTGACCGACATCGACATGATCGCCGCGATGCCGCAGCTCTCCTACCTTGACGTCAGCCACAATCTGATTGCGGCTATTCCCGCGCTGAACGTGGAGGATAGCCGGCTCAGCAGCTTTTACGCTTCCTATAACAAGCTTGAAAGCGTTTCCCCGCTTGCCGGACTGCTGGAGCTGACCTACGTAAACGTGGACTACAACGACAATATTGAGGACGTCGAGTGCCTTGCGCCGTGCCACATGCTCGTCCAGATAGACTGCTTCGGCACGAAGGTGGAAAAGGTCGAGGTGCTGCTCAGCATGGGCGTCATCGTGAACTTCGATCCCACAACCGCGCCGTCCTACGTCGGCTGACAGGATACAAAAACCCGTCGGATTATTCCGACGGGTTTTTCAGTTTCCGATACAGCGCGGCGCAGGCGCAGCCGATCGCGCCGCCCGCGGTATTGAGCAGTACGTCCTCCAGTTCGGAAGTTCCCGTGCCGAACACGAACTGCAGCGCTTCAATCAGCACAGACAGCGCGGCAATTAGAAGAACCGTTCTTCTCACGGACATGCCGCGCAGACGCAGATACATGCCGAACGGCACAAACCATAAGATGTTGCCGATAAACAGATAGACGAAATACGGGATTTCTCCGTTGGTCAGATAGGAAAAGATCGTCTGAAACG
>Ga0265301_10004947_pt1 | contig 13261 bp, 11 predicted proteins | sample AusTroGonzalo_MG_2_FD_193488 | JGI IMG/M metagenome (GOLD analysis project Ga0265301, IMG submission 193488) | Bovine rumen microbial communities from tropical cattle in Woodstock, Queensland, Australia - Gonzalo_04 | ecosystem: Host-associated > Mammals > Digestive system > Stomach > Rumen ...
CGACCTTGTCCTTAATACCGACTACACCGCCACACTCGACGGCAATGACATTACTGAATGGCCCATCACTTTCACCACCAGAGGCAACCACACGCTCGTCATATCGGGTTATCACGTACCGGGCAGTCACGGTTATGGTGGTTCAAAGACCTTGCAGTTCTCCGTAGTAGGCACATACGACGGCGCAGGCACTGAGACCTATCCTTACCTCATCACCAGCACTGACGAATGGAGTGCGTTTGCCACAAACACTGGAAACGGAAATGCCTACAGCGGCACGTTCTTCAAGTTGACCAACAACATCAGCGCCACGACGAAGGCGGGCGGCACCTTCAGCGGCACCTTCGACGGCGACAGCCACACCATCACCGCCAATATAGATGGCTCGGATGCGAGCACGGCCCTCTTCAACCGCCTCAACGGCGGCACCATCAAGAACCTGACGGTGGCAGGCACCATCAGCGGCGGCATACACACTGCGGCACTTTTGGTGTCATTGGGCAACGACGGCACCAACATCATTGAGGGCTGTGTCGTCACAGCCACCGTCAACTGTAGCGGCACCCACATGGGCGGCTTCTTAGCACATGGCAACAGCAGCAACATCACCATTCGCGGTTGCGTATTCGAAGGCTTGATGACAGGCGGAAGCTCGGCCAAGGGCGTCTTCTACGGATGGGGCAGCAGCACAGCCAGCGTCACCGACTGCCTCTACCTGATGGCCAACGGCCAGAACACCGATGGCCTCGACTTCGTGAAAGGCAACGGCACCTTCAGCGTGACCAACTGCTACAAGAACACCAGCGCATGCTCCTACGGCACCGAGGCCATCGCCACAACCCTGGCCTCGCCCAACCTCGGCTCTCAGGTGCAGGACTACGGCATGGTGACGGCCTACGAGCACGGCATCCTCCACGACGGCATGTACTACGTTGATTTCGCCACCTTCAACATGGATGAAGTTAGTTTGCATACGCAGAGCGGACAGTCGGAATGGACTGCGCTGACTGCCGGCTCCACGACGGGGCAGACAATCGGCAGCGCCGGTAACACGACGTACTATTACGCCTCGGGCAACCTCAGTTTCACCAACAGCAACGCGGGCGGCAGCGGCCTCACCATCCGGGGCACGGTATATCTCTACATCCCCACGGGCATGACGATTACCTGCACGGGAGCCAATGCCGATGGACGTATTGGCGGCGGCGCCGGCGTTGAGCTGACGGCGGGCAACACGCTCTATCTCCTCGGCGGCGGCACGCTGAACGCCACGGGCGGCAACGGAGCCAACGGAACCAACGGCGCAGGTGGCGTCGACGCAAGTGGCATATATGGTATGGATACAAGACCTGGTAGCGGTGGCAATGGCGGCAATGGCGGCGGCGGAGCCGGTGCCGGCATAGGCACCGGCGGCGGCACTGGCGGCGGGCACGGCTATCGCGGCGTTAATGACAATATCTATCAAAATCATCCTGCTTATAATACTGGGAACCGCCGACATAACGGAGTCGATGGCAATCCTGCCGAAAATGGTTCCACTGCTGATGCGATGGGCACGCTCTATGTGTATCAGGCTACTGGCACCACGGTGAATGCCACGGGCGGCAATGCAGGCTCACCAGGAAGTGGCGGCGGTCGCGGTCATGGCAGGATAGATGATGATGATGTTAACTATAGTGTGTCCGGCGGCGGTGGCGGTGGTGCCGGCGGCTTCGGCGGCGCAGCCTGCAACATCGGCACCGGTGGTCCCGGCGGCGGTGGTGGCGGCGGCGGTGCCGCCGGTGCGGTGGATTATAAGTATTCTGGATTCTATGATGTAACATCTTACGGAGGTAAAGGTGGACAAAATGGTGATGGCAGTTATGCTGCCGATGGTGCAGAAGCTCTGACCTCTTATTTAGCGTATCAGGCTGGCTGGGTCAATTCCAATTATGAATGGAGCTCCGGTGCCGCAAATCCGCCAAGTGGCGAAGTTACTTTTGGCAACGGCGGCAACGGCGGCGCCTGTGGCAGTGCCAGCGTCTGCGGCTCGGCCATCAACGTGGAGTGGGGATGGCCCACGCAGGGCGCAGGCACGGAGGCCGACCCCTACCTCATCAGCAGCACCGACGACTGGAACGACTTCGCCAATAGCGTCAACCACGGCTACACTTTCAGCGGCAAGTACGTGAAGCTGACCAATGACATCAGCGTCTCTATTCCGGCGGGCGATCGCGTGAGCGACAGCGACAACAAGCCCTTCAGCGGCACCTTCCTCGGCGACGGCCACACCATCACCGCCGCACTTGCCATCGACGGCAAGCAGGGCTTGGCCCCCTTCCGCTGCATCAACGGCGCCACCATCCGTGACCTGAAAGTGGCAGGCACCATCGCCTCCAACCAGAACCACACGGCGGGAATCGCGGGCTTCGCCTCCGGCACCAACACGATTGAGGACTGCCTGGTCACCGCCACGCTCAACATCAGCAGCGACTATGCCGGCGGCATCATCGGCCACGGACTGAACTCCAACACCACTATCCGGGGCTGCGTCTTCGCAGGCACCATCAACGGTGTGGATGGTAGCCGAAACAATATCGGCGGCATCTGGGGCTGGAGCACCAGTGGTACGCCTACCTTGCTGAACTGCCTGGAGAATGGTACCTACACCAACATCGCCTCTATGCACCCCATGGGCCTGCAAGGCGGCAGCGGCACCATTACCAACTGCTACTACGTGAACCCGCAGGTCGGCTCGCCCCAAAACGCCTGCACCGTCAGCGGCGCTGTGCAAGCTCTCACCGATGAGGAAATACAGCCTTTGGGCGAACCTGTCGCCACCTATAGTACCAGCGGCATCAACGTTTACGCAAATGGAATCAGCTACGGTGGCAATTTCTATTATCATCCCGACAAGAACATCAAGCTCACCGTGCAAGGCTATGGCAATAGCACCGAAAACGACCATTGGGCGTTCATCGCATCACCTGTCGCTGGAAGCATCAAGCCTACGGCAGTTGTCAACCTCATAGGCAATCCGATTCTAGAAACGAATCCTGTTGTGTACGATTACGACCTCTACCGTTTGAATCCAAGTACTGTGATGTGGGAGAACTACAACAACCAGGAACACCAGGCAGGCTTCAACCTCGTCAACGGCCAAGGCTACCTCTATGCAACAAAGGAGACAAAGACATTGGTGTTCAGAGGCACATTCAACACTGAAAGCTCGAAAACAGTGGAACTCAGCGAAGGCTTCAACCTCGTGGGCAACCCGTTCCCTCGTGCAGCCTGGGTCAACAGAAGCTATTATAAGATGAATAGCGACGGCGACGACATTGAAGTTGTTGAAAACTTTGCCGCAAACTACATCGCACCTTGCTATGGCGTTGTGGTGAGAGCCGAGAATGATGACGAAACCGTCACCTTCAGCACTTCGGCTCCTCAACAGCAGTCGTCAGCCAACAACGGCGACCTCCAGATGACACTGACAAAAGCAGGTGTCAGAGGCAACAGCTACCAGGACAAGGCCATCGTTAGCTTCAATGAAGAAAGCCAGCTCGAGAAGTTCGTCTTCAACAATAAGCACGCCAAGTTGTACATCCCTCAGGACGGCAACGACTACGCCATCGCGTTCAGCGATAAGACAGGCGAAGTTCCTCTGAACTTCAAAACTAACGAAACTGGCCGTTATACCATCAATTTCAATTTTGAGAACGTCAAAGGCGTGAGAATTCAGCTCATTGATAAGATTGAGGATAAAATCATCGATTTGAACGCCAACGATAGCTACACCTTCATGGGTTCGACAATCGACCGCAGCGACCGATTCACCTTGGTGTTCACACAGGTTGAAACTAACGGCATCTTCGCCTACCAATCAGGCAACGACATCATCGTCAGCGGCGACGGCACTCTTGAAGTGTTCGACGTGATGGGACGCATGGTGATGACACAGCACATCAACGGCGTACAAACGGTTGAAAAACCAGAGCAGACTGGTGTTTACATCTTCCGTTTGAATGGAAAGTCACAAAAAATTGTCGTTAAATAAACAATAGGAGGAATTGAACATGAAAAAGATATTATTCGCAATCGCATTGATCATCACACTGAGTTTAACCGCCAGCGCACAATACAGCGACGGCTTCTTCAACAACTGGGACAACGGCCTCGACCGCACTGGAACAGGAAATGAAATCGGCTTCGTCCTGCCAGCCTCGCACGGCAATGGCTTAGACACCCCATCAGCCCCACTCGGCTCAGGCCTGCTGGTGCTTACAGCTTTAGGCGCAGGATATGCATTGAAGAAAAAACATGAAAAATAAATCACAATAATTAAACCACCATGAAAAAGCTATTCATCATTTTAGCAATCGTGGCAATGGTGTTTGTCTCGTGCAAGAAAGAAACCAGCACGAGCAACCCAATTCCGGGCAGCACACCAAAGAAAGCTCTTTTGGTCATTCTCGACGGCTGGGGCATAGGCGACCAAAGCGAGAGCGACGTGATAGCACAGACCCCAACGCCATATTTCGACTATCTGAAAGCCACTTATCCTCACTCCGAGCTGCAGGCTTCGGGCGAGGCCGTGGGTCTGCCAAATGGACAGATGGGCAACTCCGAGACCGGACACCTCAACATCGGCGCCGGACGCGTCATCTATCAGGATCTGGTGATGATAAACCACGCCTGTGACGACAACTCCATACTTCAGAACCCTGAAATTCAGTCGGCTTACAGCTATGCACAATCCACCGGCAAGAGCCTTCACCTCATGGGCTTGACATCCGACGGCGGCGTCCACTCTTCTATCGACCACCTCTTTAAGCTCATCGATATCGCCGCACAGTATAACATCAACAACTGCTACGTACACTGCTTCATGGACGGCCGTGACACCGACCCGATGTCGGGCAAAGGCTTCGTCATCGACCTGCAGCAGCACATGGCAGAGGCAGGAACAGGCGTTGTGGCAACCGTCATCGGACGTTACTACGCCATGGACCGCGACAACAACTGGGACCGCATCAAGCTGGGTTACGACCTGCTCGTACACGGTCAGGGTCGTGAGGTGACCGACATGGTCGAAGGCATACAGTCGTGCTACGACTCGCACACACCTGAACACAAAAACACCGACGAGTTTATGGAACCGCTCGTCAACAGCAACGTTGACGGACGTATCAAAGATGGCGACGTGGTCATCTTCTTCAACTTCCGCAGCGATCGCGCCAAAGAAATGACCATCGCGCTCACCCAGTACGACATCCCTGAGCATGACATGCAGACCATTCCGAATCTCCAGTACTACTGCATGACACCATACGACGATTCATTCACAGGCGTACATGTCATATTTCCAAAGGAAAACCTCAACAACACCCTCGGCGAATATATCGCAAGCAAAGGTTTGAAGCAACTGCACGCCGCCGAGACCGAGAAATATGCCCATGTGACATCATTCATCAATGGAGGACGCGAAGAGCCGTTCGAGGGTGAAGACCGCATCCTGGTGAACTCTCCGGCGGTCGCCACCTACGACCTGCAGCCCGAGATGTCGGCATTCGAGTTGAAAGACCGTCTCATCGAGGCACTCAACACCAACCGCTACGACTGGGTTGTGGTGAATTTCGCCAACGCCGACATGGTGGGACACACGGGTATTTACTCCGCCATCCAGACAGCAGTGCAGACCATCGACCAGTGCCTGAGCGAAGTGGTGGAAGCGGCTAAGACCAATGGCTATGAAGTCGTCATCACTGCCGACCACGGCAATGCCGACCATGCCCTCAACGACGACGGCACACCAAACACCGCCCACTCCACCAACCCTGTCCCTTTCATCTACGTGACAGAGAACACTAACGCAAGAGTGCAAAACGGCGTCCTGGCCGACATCGCACCTTCCATCCTCCACATCATGGGACTTTCGCAACCACAGGAAATGACAGGCCAGTGCCTAATTAATGAATAAAGATTTGTAATAACTGATAATTATGATCGAGACAAAAATATATATAGGTCTTAACGATGCCATCACCAAGCAGCAGAAGCACAACACTGAGACGTATATCGATATCATGAAGTACGTCTGCAAGAGTCATCATGTGCCGTTTTCGTTTTCAGTCAGCGAAGGCGGATATTTCCACGAAAATGGCGACTACACGCAAGAGCAGACTCTCGTTCTCTCTCTCATCGATACCGATAAGCAGATAGCCGAAGCCATCGCAAAAGACCTCTGCGCTTTCTTCCATCAGGAAAGTGTGATGGTGACGGAGAGTGTGATAAACGTCAGTTTTATAAAGGATAATCTTAATCTGAAATGAAAAAAACGCTTATATTTCTGATTGCTCTGCTTGCGATGGCTCACACTGTGAAAGCGCAGGACGAGACCATAGTGTTCACGCCACAGTGGACGGCGCAGGCACAGTTTGCGGGCTATTACGTGGCTGAGACTATGGGATTTTACCGCGAAGCAGGATTGAATGTGCGCATTGAACATCCGTCAGCCACCTCATCGGCCATGAGCCGTCTGCATTCCGGCAGATGTCAAGTAACAACACTAACACTCTGCCAGGCTATGGAGATAGTTGATGAAGGTACTCCGCTTGTGAACATCCTTCAGACATCGATGAACAGCGCCATGGTCATCGTATCGGCCCGCAACCAAGATCCTCTTACTCAGAAAGGCGCTCGTGTCGGCATCTGGAGCGTGGGCTTCGGTCAGCTCGCCATCTGCATGAGCATCAAAGAGCACTTGGATTATGAGTGGGTGCGCTTTGCCCAAAACGTCAACCTCTTCGTTGCAGGAGCCCTCGACGCAACTCTGGCGATGAGCTACAACGAATACTATCAGCTGATGCAGTCAGGCGTCGAGATGACCGACACCAACGTCTATCGTTTCTGCGACCACGGCTACAACGTGCAGGAAGACGGAGTTTATATGACCTGGGATTATTATGAAAAGCATAAAGATCAGGCGCTCCGCTTCGCCGAGGCGAGCCGGAGAGGCTGGGAATGGGCCGCTGAGCATCCCGACGAGACTCTCGACATCGTGATGCAGTATGTCGACAAAGATCGCGTCGCCACCAATCGTGTGATGCAGAAACTGATGCTTGATGAGGTGTTGCGCCTGCAGGTTGACCGCGAATCGCAAAAACGCGAGTTCCGTCTGCGTCCCGACATGGTTCAACAAGCCAGCCAGCTGATGGTGGAAAACCAGATGCTGAGCCGCGAGATAACATACGATGAAATAACTGATAAACGATAAATATGAAAAAAATATTTGCATATATCCGTTCAAAACTCTCAGTGAGAGTCAGTATTGGCGTGGTGTTTTTTGCAGCCATCATATTTACCGTCGCCCTCGGATTCCTGTTCTACGAGTCGCGTGATGCCGTACGCGAAGAGGCTGTCAGCAAAGCCACACGTATTCTCGACAACACTTCGCTTCAAGTCGAAGGCATCATGAACCGTGTGGAAGTAGCCTCAAACCTTAACAAATGGCTGATTGAACGCCATCTCGACGACGCCGAATCGATGTTCGTATATAGTCGAAGCATATTGCACAACAATCCTGACTTCTATAACGCCTCCATCGCCTTCGAGCCTTATTATTTCAAGGAAAAAGGACGCTACTTCTCGGCCTACACCAAGCACATCGGCGACTCGATACGCACCATACAGGGCGGCAGCGACAACTACCAGTATTTCTACGCTGATTGGTATCTGATGCCATTCCTGCTTGACAAACCGAGCTGGACTGAGCCTTACATGGATCTCGACGTCGCCACCAACACCAGAGAGATGGTGACCAGCTATTGCCAGACCATCAACGATCAGCAAGGCCGTAAAGTAGGCGTAATCAACATCAGCCTCTCCATCACCTGGCTCTCGCAAACCATCTCAGCCACTAAGCCATATCCCAACTCCTACAGCATCATGATAGGACGTGGAGGCACATATTTCGTACATCCCGACCCGGAAAAGATCACCCGTCAGAGCATTTTCACGCAAACGTTGGAACATCCCGACCCGGAACTGACCGACTTGGGTCATGCCATGACACGCGGCGAGGAAGGAATGAAGAGCATGAAACTCAACGGCGAGAACTGCTATGTGTTTTATAAGCCTCTCGGCAAGACTGGCTGCTCGATGGCTATTGTCTGCCCCGAAAGCGATATCTTCCGCGGCTTCAACCGTCTGCAAAACAGCGTAAGGATTATCGTGTTGGTGGGCTTATTGCTTATGCTGTACTTCTTCATCCGCATCATCACAAACGAGCTCCATCCGCTCCGACAGCTTGCCGATGAGGCTGAGACAATAGCATCGGGACAGTTCAACGCACAGCTGCCCGACTTCAAGCGCGTGGATGAGATAGGACAGCTGAGCCACTCGTTTGGCAATATGCAGCAGTCGTTGGTGAAATATATCGAAGAGCTGAAGAATACCACCGCCCAGAAGGCGTCGATAGAGAGCGACCTCCGCATTGCCAGCGCCATCCAGAAGGGTATGCTGCCCGATAAATTTCCTACCAAGACCGACCGCGACGATGTGCAGATTTATGCTTCGCTGACACCTGCCAAAGATGTCGGCGGCGACCTGTTCGACTTCTACTTCCGCGATGAGAAGCTCTTCTTCTGCATAGGCGACGTGTCGGGCAAAGGCGTGCCTGCCTCACTTTTCATGGCGGTCACCCGTTCCACATTCCGCACCGTGTCGGCTCACGAGTCGATGCCCGACCGCATCATCACCATCATGAACAAGACCATCGCCGACATGAACAAAAACAACATGTTCGTCACCCTCTTCGTCGGTGTGCTCGACCTGCCTACAGGCCGTCTGCATTACAGCAATGCCGGTCACGACGCTCCTCTGCTCGTGGGCGTAGGCGTAGGTGAGCTGCCTTGCGACCCTAACATACCCGTCGGCTTCATGCCTGATTGGAAATATACGCTGCAGGAGGCACAAATCTTCACCGGCACCACTATCTTCCTCTTTACCGACGGTCTCACCGAGGCCATGGATGCCGACAAGAACCAGTTCCAGATGGAGCGCGTCAACGAGGTGGCGGCAAAGGCTCTTTCACAACAGCAGCAGGAACCTCAACAGCTCATCAACAAGATGACCGAGGCTGTGCATAAGTTTGTGGGCGATGCCGAACAAAGCGACGATCTCACCATGATGGGCATTCAGTACATCCGCCAGCAAGATAACATCAAAATGCAGAAACGTTTGGTGCTGTCAAACGATATTCAGGAAGTGCCTCAGTTGAATGATTTTGTCGATGAAGTCTGCCAAACCATGGGATTCGACGAGATGACAACCATGCAGATAAAAGTGGCGGTGGAAGAGGCCGTGGTCAACGTTATGAAATACGCCTACCCTGCCGGTCAGAAAGGCGATGTGACCATTGAAGCAGCCTCCAACGATGTGCGTCTGAAGTTCACCATCATCGACAGCGGCAAGCCGTTCGACCCTACCGTTCAGTCGGAAGTCGACACCACCCTCTCAGCCGACGAACGCAAAATCGGCGGACTGGGCATCCACATCATGCGACAGAATATGGATTCAATCAACTATGAAAGAATAGATAATTTAAATGTGCTAACACTAAGAAAAAAGATATTACCATGACAACAACGATTAAAGAACAAGACGGCAAAATGGTTGCCATTCTGGAAGGTACTCTCGACACTGCAGCGGCTGCAGAAACCGAAAAGGCAATGAGTCCTCTCAACAACGCTGACAAAGACGTCATCCTCGACTGCACCGACCTGGCGTATATTTCGTCGGCAGGTCTGCGCATATTCCTTGGCATCCTGCAAAGCGCCCGTATCAAAGGCCGCCTTGTCTATATCAAAGGTATCAACGATTCAGTCCGCAGCGTCTTCACCATCACCGGATTCAGCAATATATTTGAATTTATCTAAACAACATTTAAGATTAAATCTTTAAATTTTAAATTTTGAATTTAAAATATTAATGGAAGAAAACGTTAAACTTGATCCGCATTGCGAGATGCTGATGCAGCAGTTCCAGCAGCTGCGTCCTAAGCTGCAGCAGTTGTCCTACGAGGCTTGCGCACAGCTACGCAAAGCCCTCGACGAACAGGGCATCTATATCACCGCCATGGAGCACAGGGTGAAGACCGAGAAGTCGCTCAGAGGCAAGCTGGAGCTGAAAGGTGCCAAATACAAAAGCATCGACGACATAACCGACCTCGTGGGACTGCGTGTCATCACCTTCTACACCGACGAGGTGGATAAGGTGGCGGCCATAGCCAAACGTGTGTTCGACATCGACTGGCAGGAGAGCGTCGACAAGCGTAAGCTGCACAAGCTCGACTCATTCGGCTACAACTCGTTGCACTACATCTGCCGTTTGAAGTCAGGCGGTCCGCGCTTTGAGCTGCAGATGCGCACAGCCCTGCAACACGTATGGTCAACCATCGAACACGACACAGGCTACAAAGGCGATGTCAAGATTCCTGATGTGTATATGCGACAGTTTAACCGTCTGGCAGGCATGATGGAACTGATTGACGACGAGTTCAGCCGCCTGCGTATTGAACTCACTGAATACTGCCCTGCAGTATCTCTGCATGGTCAATGTGCTGAAACACGACGGCGGACGCGACGGCTTGAAAGCGCTTTACGACCTCATCAATGGCGAAAGCGACGCCAACGGTATGATTGCCGACATGATGATGGAGCAAGCTCAGACATTGCCTTTTATGCAAAAGAAAAAATAACACTATGGCAAACAAACCTTTGAATACAGCTATTCTTGACCGCGCCATTATCTTTGCGGTAAAAGCCCATACCGGCACAGAACGCCGCGGCAAGGGCTATCCATATATAGTACATCCAATGGAGGCGGTGGAAATTGTCGCCACGATGACAAAAGACCAGGAACTTCTTGCCGCCGCAATTCTGCACGACACGGTTGAAGACACCAATGTCACTGTTGATCAGATTCGTGATGAATTTGGCGACCGTGTGGCTGAGCTGGTGGCCTCCGAAAGCGATGAGATGCCTGTAGGCGTTTCTGAGGAAGACAGTTGGCACGCCCGCAAACAGGCAGCTATCGACAGGCTTTCCAAGGCCAGCCGCGAAGCCAAGATGGTGGCGTTAGGCGACAAACTGTCGAACATGAGAGCCATAGCCCGCGACTATGCCGTACAGGGCGACAAGCTCTGGAACCTCTTCCACGTCAAAGACCGCAAGGATCACGAGTGGCACTACCGCGGACTCGCCGACGCCCTCAAAGAGCTGGAAGACACCTTCGCATATCAGGAATTCATAAAACTTATAAATCAAGTATTTGCATAATGGAAGCTATCAAGATATCACTTAACGACTACGTCCTCTCAGGCGGCGGTTTCAACGGAGAAAGCTACGACAGCAAAACCGACCCCACCGTGATGCTGAAACTCTATTTCCACGGCAAGATACAGCAGCCATTGGACGAGATGAACCTTGCCCGCAAGGTCTATGAAATGGGTATCCCGACACCCGAACCAGGCGAATATGTAGTCACCGAAGACGGACGCTACGGAATCCGATTCAAGAGAATCGTTGGAAAGAAATCCTATTCGAGGGCTTCGGGCGACAATCCGGAGAAGGTGGCGCAATATGCCACTGAATTTGCCCAGATGTGCCGTCAGCTGCATTCCACCCATGTCGACACCACAGCGTTTGAGAATGTGAAAGACCGCTACTACCGGCTGCTGAGCGAGAACCCGTTTTTTACTACGGCCGAAAAAGACAAGCTCGCCAAATTCATTGCCGACACCCCCGACGAGGATACCGCTATCCACGGCGACCTGCAGTTCAGCAACGCCATCTTTGTGGGCGAGAAACGTTATTTCATCGACCTGGGCGACTTCTGCTGGGGCAACCATCTTTTCGATATCGGCATGGTATATCTCTGCTGCTGTCTCAACGGCGAAGAGTTTACCCGAGAAACCTTCCACATGTCAAACGCGGTGGCCATGAAGTTCTGGGAGCATTTCGCCCCTGTGTATTTCGGTGAAGGCATCCCGCTCAAAGAAATCAATGAGCAGGTGCGTCCATTCGCCGGTCTCAAAACACTCATTGTCGAGCGCGACACCAAATGCCCGATGCCCGAGTTCCGTGCAGCTCTGAGTTCTATACTTTGAAATAATTGACTTTTATAATTGACTAATTTATGCTCAGATTTAAAACAAAAGGCAAAATCTTCGACGTTGTCGTCACCGCTGTTGCGGCAACTTTCTCGGTTGGCACCATGCTCTATGCCGTCAGTCATTTCGGATTGAGCGAGTCGTGACCCGAACTGGTGCTCAGTATGCATCGGCGTGACGGTAATGCTACGCGACGTTCTTTTTGCGCCTCCTCTGGCTTACTATTCCCTGCATCTCGTGTGTCTGATGCTTTCGGTGGCACTGCTTATCTTGCTCACCTATTTCTATTCGCGCAAGAATTGGCAAAGCTACACCAAGCGCAACCTGTGGATAATTTGTGTTATCGACATGGTCATAGCCGCGCTTTACAACTTGGACATCTACATCGAGCCCATCAACGAATACACCCCTTATCTCCTTACGGAAATCTGGATTCGTCCGACCATAACCTATGGATTGGTAGCCTGCTTCGTATCGGAAACAGATTAAAAACCACAAAATATGACAAAGTTTTTCTCAACTCCGCAGGATGTGCAGACTACAGAACTGATTCGTACCAGCCAAAGCTGGGACGGCGTCGAGATGGTAGGCACCATCCACCACGGTGAAAACCGCGGCACGAAGTCTGTCATTCTCTACATGTTCTACCTCTCGCAGGAAGGTATTCCGCTATCAGTGCAGCACCCCGAGATACCACTGTAACAGCATCCTATTTTCCTCCAATTCCTACGATTCCTACAATTCCTACAATTCCTACGCGTAGTAATCTTCGGAATCATCGTAATCATCGTATTTGTCCTATTCGTCCTATCAGACTTATTGGCCATATCTAGAGTCTCTCGAATAGCGCCAGCGGTCTAGAAAAGTGCAACGTTCTAGTTGAGCGCAGCGGTCTAGCAATCTCCGCGGCTTGATGGTTACTACTCAACACTTTGTTCCGTCCAGCCGCGGTTCCAATGTTCCTCTTTTGGTTCCCGCATCAATACAATGTCCCCGGGCAATTGTGAGTGTGTAGGCGGGAAAGCGGTGTTCGCTTCCGCGCTGCCTTAAAAGCCTTTTTGCCCCCTGCAAGGGCTTCGCAAGCTGGTCTAAAAAAAATCTCCACCCTACGGG
>Ga0265301_10004949_pt1 | contig 13258 bp, 25 predicted proteins | sample AusTroGonzalo_MG_2_FD_193488 | JGI IMG/M metagenome (GOLD analysis project Ga0265301, IMG submission 193488) | Bovine rumen microbial communities from tropical cattle in Woodstock, Queensland, Australia - Gonzalo_04 | ecosystem: Host-associated > Mammals > Digestive system > Stomach > Rumen ...
AAGTGGAGGGGGCTTGTGTAATGGCTCAAAAGGCTAAGTCAAACCCCAACAAAATCCCAAAGACCGCCGCCGATGTTTTCCGGGCTTACGACAACGGAGTGGAAGCCGGTGCGAAGATGATGCTCGATCTCATGGTTTACACTATCGGCTGCGACATGGAAATGCCCGACGAATGGCTGGACAAATTCCATGAGCGGTTCATGAAGAACATGGACTGCCACATCAACGGAGAGCTTACCGCTTACGATATGCGGAAGACCGCTTATTTTGAAAAAGGATGGGAGGTAGAACTCAAATGATTACCAACGACCCCAATACTATCACCGGTACTGGCACTGCCTGCAACTTCACCACCGCCTGCGCTTACAAGCTCCCCTGCGGTCTGTGCCGCCTGCTGATGAGCCAGTGCCCAAAAGACACATCGTACCCCAATATCACATGGACGGCGAGTGACCATACCATCACAAACCCGACAAAAAGGGCCTATAACGGCGGTGATGAACAATGACTAATGGGTGGATTGATCCAAAGGAGAGTCTCCCGGAACCGTTTGAAAGTGTCCAGGTGTATATCCCGACTCAGTATCCTTTCCCCAGGGTAAGAGAGGGATTTATCGTGCCAAAAGGAGATACCCCTTTCGCTTGGTACGTCCCCGGCCTGCGGGAGAAGTTCCCAATGGAAGAGTTCATCGTCGCATGGAAACCGTTTAGCAAACCGCCGAGGGGGACCTAATTATTGGACGAAGATAAACCTATCGAAATCTATAACGCCTTTATATGGGCAAAGCATTGGTGGCAGCGTCGGTGCGGTGTGCTCTATATAGACACCCCGGACTATAAGGCAGACAATATTCTGGAACGATATGGTGTAAGGATAAAGTACCTCAATGACTACGCCAGCCCAGAAAGTTACTACATCATTGTTTCTGCCAAGATCCCGGAAAACGAGTTGGAAGCGTTTCTTTCGGCTATGGACGATCTTCAGAAACTCATGCTGATATCCGGCCACTTAGACTACGAGAAGTTTTGCCGAAAAATAAGACACTGGATTGAGGAGGATATGTCTGATGACAGACAATGAATTAAAGGCCGCAGCGGTCGGAATTATAACCTACTGCTACATTGAGCAGACTGGCCACGCCCCAGCGCTTGACGATGAGTCGCAGATTATAGAGGCGGAAGCTTACCTTAATGACGCAATCTTTGACAAGACATTGGAATTATGTTCCTTGGCCGATATGGATTCCATCGAACTCTTCAGGGAGGACGAGCAATGACCGGGGAAGAGTACGCCGCCATAAAGCGGAGAGAGCGGCGTCGGGAATACTACCGAAAAAACCGGGAGAAAATTCTTTCCCGCAACCGGGAATACTACCGAAAAAACCGGGAGAAAATCCGTATATATCATACAGCCTATATGCGTGAGTATCGGCTGCGAAACCATAAAAAACCAGAAGAAAAAGATTAAGCATAATGCCCAAGGATTTTTGTCTTTGGGCATTTTTATATCCCCAAGGCGGATTTTTCTTCCCCATTTTCTGCACGGAAGTGGTTTTTCTTCCCACTTTCTTCCCCAAGATTTTGAACACTTTTAACTATTTTTGTACACCGCAATTGTGTTAAATGACGAAAGCAAATAGAACATTATTTTTAATTAATAGTATCAAAATGTTCAGAAAAATGCAAAAACCGCCACAAATCTTATGATTTGTGGCGGCAAATGTTATGGAGCTGGATGCGAGACTCGAACTCGCGACCTCATGATTACGAATCATGATGCCCCATCGCTAAACCCATTGATTTTCCTACATTTTTTAAGCCTCAGAATTTTTCTGCGCACTATTCTGCACAGAGACCTCTTTCGTCAAAATGCCGACAGCGCGGACTGCATCGGCCTTTCCGGTGTCCACATAGATGTTCGCCGTGGTGGTGATGTCCGCGTGGCCCATGAGGTATTTCGTTACTTCTATCGGGACATTCCCCCTTTGCATATCGGTGCCGAAGGTGTGGCGCAGACTGTAGGTCACGATGTCCGGGGACAGGCGGTGTCCGTTCCTCGGCTTGGACGGATCGTTAGGGTCGGGATATAACGGCGTACCGTCATACTTGAGGTCGGAAGGGTCGTAGATATGCCCACGGCCATCGTATTCAGCACCCATCTCTATATCCCACTGGCGGACAAAAGACTTCCAGTAGACCTTGAGCGCCTGCCGGGTGAGCATACCGCCGTCCTTTTTAGCGAAGAGGAAAGCCGAATCGTCTTTCACTGAAACGTAATTCAGCAAGTCCGTCACGATATCGTGATCTTCCCTGTCGTTGATGACGGTATAGCGGATGCCGGATTCCGTCTTCGGTGTACTGACGGTGTAAGTACCTGTTTCCACCGCCTGCGAGATATGGACTATCTTCTGATCGAGGTCAAGGTCTGCCACTTTTACGGCGGCGAGTTCATTCGGTCTGACGCCAGTTGACAGAAGAAAACGGAACAGAAGCCCGTGAGGATTCACAAGAGCCGCCCTGTGGAACGTTTCCCTTTCTTCAGCGGTGAGCGACCGCCTTGCGCCTTTCACCGCCGCTGGAAGCGTAAGAGATGCCGAGGGGTCAAATGCAATAAGCCTATCGTTGAACGCCTGCCGGAACATGGCCCTGATCGTGATACGCAGCTTGGTGACATGAGAGAACGAGCCGTCCTTGCAGTCGTTGAGTATCTTCTGGAGATGTGGTGGTTTCACCTGACGCAGACGAAGGTTCCCCGCCTCCGGCACGATGTAGTTCCGGCATAGCTGTTCATACTCCTTGTAGGTGGCCTCGTTCATCGTACCGCGCAGCTTCGGCTCACCGGGCTTCCGAACCTTCGGCATAATATATGTCGATAGCCAGGTATTCGCCCATGCCTTTACGGTCATGTCCTGACTCGCCCCGGCTTCACCGCGCTTGGCAGCCTCGATCTTCTGGTAGAGCCTGCGGTACGCTTCTGCTTCCGTCTTACCGCTTGCCTGATACCGCTCACCATTGTAGGTGTCAGATACCCGGACGTACTGATATTTTGTTTTCGGTTTATCGTCCGGCAAAGCGCATACCTCATATCACAGCCGCCCGTCGGGGCGGCTTTTTTATTTATATGTCCTCAATCTCCTTGATCGGTTTTCCGTTCCAGAAGTCCTCGTCCTCAATATGCTTCCGTTCGTGGTCAAAAATTATTTTTGCCTTTTCCATATTCGACAGCAACCGCGCATCAAGGTAGATAGAATATCCATCGTCATCCTGGTTAGGAATTACAGCCCCGCCGTCTGTCCCGTTGTCCTTTGGGAACGGAATCCAAAAAACATGATAGTCCGCTCCGGGAATGTAGGTCAATCCTTATTTCCTCCTTTAATATCTGCCAGCCAGTCCGCAAGTCTGAGTACCTGCGCCTCAGTCATATCCTTGGTGGCTGACAGTAACGCCCTGCGCCCCGGCTGATTCCGAAGCGCCTCAAGAGCGTTGGCCAGCCCGTCTTCCGAAGACGCACCGTTTGGGGCTTCATCTTGGACAACTTTGCCACTTCCCGCTTTTTCGTATCCCGAAAGTTCGCCGACCGTTACGCCAAAGTAATCAGCCAGACTGAACAACGTAGTCCCACGAGGCATAGCACCCTTTGACCACCTGGTTACAGCCGACTTATTGATCCCAATTTTCCTTGCAACAGAGCTTGGGGACTCGCCCCTTTCGGCGCACAAACGCAGAAACTCGTCATAAAACATAAAAACACATCCCCCTTTTTATGCACAACGCCGAAGTTGCTTTTAAGCACCCTAAAGGGGTTGACAATAGGCAACCTTTGTGTTAGATTATGCTCGTAAGTTTTCTTCATACGGCAAAACAAAACCAAGCCCCGGCAGATGCTACCCGTGCGTTGTGTAAATGATTTGTCTGGCGACATCATATTAACACACATGAGTAACAAATGCAACCCCAAAATGTTGGGATTGGTGAGTTATGCGGTACTAAATGATGGAAGGAGGGAGGATATGCCGCCTGAAGAGCTGAAAAAGGCGGTCAAGCATCGGCTCATCGACCTGGGCATGACGCAGAGACAGCTCTGCAAAGCCGTTACGGACAGAACCGGGCGCTACTGCGATAACGCCACCGTCAAGCGGGTACTGGACGGCACGACCAAGCGGACGCCGATCCGTGAAGCTATCTGGGAGATCCTCGATCTGCCCAAAGAATAACACCGCCGATGTCCGTTAAGACGGACTGCGAAGAAAGGAAGGAGAAAAGTCCGTTGGACATTATCGTTGATCCTCGGTTTCGTGACAAGATACCGAAGCCGAGCGAGGAAGAACGCCGCAGGCTGGAAGAGAACATCCTGGCTGACGGCTATGTAAGGGAACCCCTTGTTCTTTGGAAAGGCAAGAACATCCTCGTTGATGGGCATAACCGTTGGGATATAATCCAGCGTCACTCGGAAATCCCATACGAAACTGTCGAGCAGGAGTTTGGGAACGAGTGGGATGTAATCGCATGGATATGCCGAAATCAGCTCGGACGCCGGAACATCAGCAAGGTTGTGTACGACAAGCTGATTCAGGAAGAGCATGATGCCATCCAAATGGCAAACGGCGGTGACAGGCGTTCAGCGGTTTTTGCTGGGAACAAATCAGTTGGTGAAAACCCCCAACTGAAATCACAGGAAGCCAGGGCAGTTGTTGCTCACGAGCATGGCATCACCGAAAACGCTGTCCGATCAGCGGTTGAGTTTGGTCGTGGGCTGGATGCTGCCGAAGCTGCCGTTCCTGGGTTCAAGGACGAAGTTCTGTCTGGGGAAACCAAAGCCAAAAAAGGCGAGATTTCCGAGATGCGGAACATGGAGCCGGAACTGATTGCCAAAAAGGTCGAGGAAATCCGAAACCCCAAACCCAAGGTATCGTTCCCCTCTGCCCGTGGCAAGCACAGCCATGCGAAGACCGAAGCCGAGCGAGAGATAGAGGAGATGGCTTCACGCAAGACGGACAAGACCGCCGTGATAAAGTACGGAATCGAAGATCTGCTTGAGGAACTTCGGATGATTCAAGAGGACTTTATCGAAAAATACTACCGGGTATTAGACCTGCATATGGACATAGCTGACCGCAACACCCGCAGGGTCAACGCCCTCATGAAAAAATTTGACCAAGACTGGAACGAAGTAAAGGAGAAGGTCCAATGAAAGATTCCCGCGCATTCCAGACGGAATACAAAAAGATCAACACGAAGTTCCTGGTGGTAGATGACCTCTACCAGCGGACTATCGACAGCCACAGGGTCAACAAGATGGTCGAGGAGTACGATCCCAACCTTGTGAACCCCATTAAGGTGAGCTTCCGAGACGGAAAATACTGGGTCATCGACGGCCACCATACCATGCAGATGCTGATTCGCAAGAACGGCAACAACGATCTTCCCGTAGAGTGCAAGGTGTTCTACGGAATGACCTGGCTCGACGAGGTGAATATGTTCCTCGCCCAGAACGGCAAGTTCGCCAGAGCGGTTAACATGAACGATAAGCTCCGCGCCAAGATGAACGCTGGAGACCCCGAGGTGACACAGATGGTAAAGCTGGCGACCAAGGCTGGTTTCATCATCGACTTCAAGGGAAGCAAGGGAGACAACAAGATTGTCGCCCTTTCCACCCTGATGCGTGTCTACGCCGCCCTCACCACAGAGGAGTATGTAGACTATCTTCACCTTCTGAAAAAAACCTGGGGTGGTGCGTCCGAGAGCCTCTGCCGGGAGATTCTTCAGGGAACCTATGTGTTCTACCAGACCTACAAGGGGCAGTTCAAGCAGAAAACCTTTGTGGATCGGCTCAAGAAGATTTCCCCTTACGCCATCGTGCGGGATGGAAAGGTTTCCAACGCCCCCGGTGCTTCCAAGTATGCAAGGCAGCTTCTCGGTTACTACAACTACCGGGCCAAAGACCGCCTGCCCGATCTTCTGTAACCCATGCCGAGAGTTTCGATTAATCCAAGCCGAGCGATTCGTGACAGGGAACATACCCTGTACGAACGCTACGGCGGATACATGACCACCGCCAACGTGATGAAGGAGCTGGGGGTTAGCAGGGGTACGGCGATGAAGTTCACCGCCGACCTCCCCTCCTACTCCCCCACCGGGAAGAAGATGTTCGATATCACGGATGTGGCGAGGAAGCTGGAGTCGGGGCGAACGCCACCGGAGGGAACATGAGATATCTTGACTTTAATCAAGTCCATGCGGTCAGGCCGTGGGACAGCCCATACGCTTCCCAGTTTGCCGACCCGCATCGTGACCGCAAGCGCGTTGCCAACCAAAAGGATATTGACGAGTGCCTATCATGCCCCAAGCCTCGCTGCACCAACTGCAAGCGCTATGCGAGGGCCGTCTGATGGGAACCGTCTATGAGGAACACAGCAACCGGGAAGACTGGCTGAATGCCAGGGGCGGTCATATCGGAGCGTCGGAAGCGGGAGCAATCCTCGGCTACGGCTTCATGTCCAAGATGGACTTATGGAAGCTGAAGACTGGGAGAGCCAAGGCAAAGGACTTGTCCGACAACGATGCCGTGTCCTACGGAAATAGGGCAGAACCTGCGCTCCGTGAACTGTTCATGGCGAAGCACCCGGAACTCCAGCTTTTCTACCGCCCCTACGATTTTGTTTACCAAGAGGAGCGCCCATGGCTGAGAGCCACACTGGACGGCGAGTTGTTGGACGATGATAACGACCGTGGCATCTTGGAAATAAAGACCGCCACGCTGAAAAGCAAAGCAGACTGGAAGAAGTGGAACGGCAGAGTGCCGGATGGTTATCTCTGCCAAATCTCCCACCAGCTCCTTGCAACGGAAGCAAAGTATGTCTATCTGTTTGCGGAACTGATTGGGTCGAGAGGAGAATCCACCCTTCGTGAGTACCTTTTTCTCCGAGAGGACATGGAAGACAACATGGAGTACCTACTCCAAGCGGAAGAAAAGTTTTGGCAGTGTGTGGTAACGGACACCATACCGTCAGCGCCACTGCGGATTTAGGAGTTATATGGACGAATATTTATACGAATCCGACATCGGATATACCTGCGTTGGGTTTGAGGTGAAGTTTGAGGACGGCTGCGACTTTAACCCGCAGAATATCGTCTGCCCTCCCAACAAGAGAAAAAGGGGGCAGTGCGAGAGATGCGGATGGAATCCCAAGATCGCAAGACGCCGTTGCTACCAGATAAGGAAGCGGATGGAGGGGGAAGATAATGCCCGCCAGTCAGATTGAATTTCAGGTGACTACCGACCTTGCAACGGTAGCAAACACGCAGATAGAAACCAACTTTGAGGCTGTAAAGGAGTGGCTGACGGAAGAGCTTGCCCCCTACGCAAGCATGGTGGTCACAGAGGATGCCATCGCGGATGCCAAGAAGACCCGCGCCTCACTTAATAAGGTGAGCGGGAGTATCGACTCCCAGCGCAAGGCCATCAAGAAAATCTGGATGAAGCCTTACGAGGAATACGAAGCTAAGTGCAAGGAGCTGACCGGGATCGTAGGTCAGGCCGTTGGGAATATTGACGGCCAGATAAAGGCGATGGAGAACGAGATAAAGGAGCAGAAGCGCCAGCGTCTCTCCGACTTCTTCGATGAACACAGCTACGATGTGGCGGACTTCATTACCTTTGATGACATCTTCGACTCCAAGTGGCTGAATGCCACCTTCTCCGAGATTGATGCCGCCAACAGCATCATGGAACAGATCGAGAGCATCAAGGAAGGGCTTGAAACCATCCGTTCCATGAGCAGCCCCTACGAGACGGCCATGCTCTCCGAGTACGGGAAGAGCCATAATCTTTCCAAGGCACTGGCGGAGGGGAAACGGCTTGAAGCGATTCAGAAAGCCGAGGAAGAGCGTAAGGCAAGGGAAGCGGAGCAGACCTTTTCCGAAGAGGAAGAGCCGGAAGAGGAAGTTGTGGAAGCCCCCACTCCCCCGCCCCAGGCTACTGCGCAGTTTGTCCGCCCCGTGGCGGATGAGCCGCCCAAGCCTAAGATTTACACGCTCCAGTTTGAAGTCTCCGGCACACGGGAACAGCTCGTTGCTCTGAAAGACTTCTTCATCCGTAACGGAATTAAATACAGCAAGATATAAGGAGGATACCAATGAAAGCTGGATCTACCGCCACTCGTGGCACGAACACCAGACAGACCGCCGTGAAGCAGGCGCTTGCCCCTGTCGCCAAGGTGGAAGACAAGCCCATCAAGTTCAGCGTGGCTGGCAAGGATGTCGAACTGTCCATTGCACTCACGCAGGCGTACTTCTGCCCCCAGGCTTCGCCCGCCGAAGCGTATGTCTTTAACGCATGGTGCGCCCACAACGGACTCGACCCATGGCGTCGTGAAGCCTACCTCGTCAAGTACGGGAACAATCCGGCTCAGATGCTTACCGCCAAGGATGCGTTCACAAAGAGAGCCGAAGGCAACGCCCGGTATCAGGGCAGCAAGGCTGGCGTTGTGGTCATCAACCGCAACGGAGAACTGGAGAACCGGGTCGGAGAACTGGTGCTTGACGGTGAGGAGCTGGTCGGTGGCTGGGCTGATGTCTATGTAAAGGACTATGTGGCCCCCATCTCCGCCGTGGTCGGCTTCCGTGAGCGGTGTCAGTACAAAGATGGCAAACCGCAGGCTAAGTGGGCTACAAGCCCCGGCCTCATGATTCGGAAGTGCGCTCTGGTCGCCGCCCTCCGTGAAGCATTCCCCAACGATGTGGGTGGGATGTATGTCCCCGACGAGATGGGATATGCCGAGGACGAAACCGCATCCGCCTCCGTCCCCATTGATCCGAACGAGGTGCAGGACGTTGCCTACACCGACCTCTCTACCGGGGAAGTAATTGAGCCGGATGACGTGGCTGAGAGCTTCTTCGATCAGGAGGAGTAAGCCATGACTCCTATCGGAAAGAACGGTTCCTTCATCCTGTGGGGAACTGTCACCCGTGATGCCAAACTTCGCCAGACAAACTCCGGCAAGTCCGTCGCCAGCTTCGGCATGAAGTATGACCGCCACCACAACGAGGACGGTCAGAAGGTGAACGAGTACATGGAAGTCAGCATCTGGGACGATTCCGCAGTATATGTCGGCGATCCCGACATCGGAATTGCAAAGGGTGACTCCGTGCTTGTCTGCGGTCAGTTGCAGGAAGACACCTACCGCAAAGAGGGAGAAGACCCCAACATCAAGAAGTGGAAGATCACAGCAGATATCGTTCTGGACATGACTTCCATCTTCCAGGTGGCTCAGATGGTGGTTGACGGTGGCGGCGAGGTAGCGCAGGAAGCACCTACCACGGCCAAGCCGAAGTTCACCGAGGAGAAATCCAAGACTCCGTTTGAGGAAATGATGGATTCGGAAGAAGGAGAACTTCCGTTTTAATCCATGACCGAGGCTTTGGGGGTGCTGTCACCGACCCCACCCCCACCGACCTCTTACCTTGAAAATTTTATACCGAGGTCTTTTAGATGCCGAATAGAATCATTAAAGAGAGTGCATTTTTGAGCGACAAGATTGCGGAACTTTCCGACTTTGAATTTCGGCTTTGGGTCGGGTTAATTACCCAGGCGGACGATGTTGGCCGTGGCGATGCAAGACCTGCGATTATCAAAGGGCGTATCTTTGCGCTGAGAGACAGGACTACGCAGAAAGACATTGACGCTGCGCTCCGAACTTTGGCGGCTGTGGGCTGCGTTTCCCTCTACACGGTAGGCGGGAAGCCCTACTTCCAGTTCCCAAACTGGGCAAAGCATCAACGAGTCAGAGATGCAAAGTCAAAGTACCCAGGCATTGACGAAGCCGATGATATGGAATCAGACTCGCCGCAACTCGCCGCAACTCGCCGCGACTCGCCGCAAGAAGTTGCATACGCGCGCGCGGCTGCGAATCCAATCCAATCCAATCCTAATCCGAATCCAATAGATAGCACAGAGCCGCAAGCGCCGTCCGTGCTGACGCTGTTGCTGAATGATGGGTCTGAGTACGGTGTTACGCAAAAAGACATCAACGAGTGGCAGGACACATTCCCCAACGTGGATGTTCTTCAGCAGTTAAAGGCCATGAAGCTGTGGCTAAAAGACAATGCCAAAAGACGCAAGACCCGGAACGGAATCAGGCGATTCGTTACTAACTGGCTTGACCGGGAGCAGAACAGGGGCGGAACCCGGCAGCCCGTAGCGCAACAGACCACACAAGCCCCCGTCAGACCGCCTGACGCAAGCCTGAGAGAAAAAGCCCCGGACTTCTTCCCGGACTGGGCGGAGAACTGATATGACTGAGAACTTTGAAAACCATAATTCGTGGTCAATGGCAGAAGAGTCGGTAGCGGCGTGTATCCTATGCGCCCCTACCGAATCTCTCCCACTTGTACGGCAGATAGTGCAGGCGAGTGACTTTGCTACTGAGCCAGCGCAGAGCGTATTCCGCGCAGCTTGTATCCTTGCTGACGCCCGCGAGGATATAGATCCGATAACAATTCTCGACCGGGCGAAGAAAGACAGCCTTCCCTTGTCCGAGGATTGGATACGGGAAACGATGAAGTCCTACCTGACTACGGCAAATGTGGAATCCAACGCCAGAATTGTCCGCGAGTCTGCCATAACTCGCAAGGCAAAGGACATCGGGTGGGCGTTAGAGAACGATGAGCTGTCCCCCCAGGATGCCATTGAGCAGTTGCAGAATGCGCTGCAATCAAGACCAACCGTTTTATCAACGCCAGTCGAGGACGCCAATGAGTTCTACACCTATCTTGGCGAGGTAGCGTCGGGGACAGAGAGACCGTTTCTTTCAACGGGCTTCAACAACCTTGACGATGTACTTGGCGGCGGACTGGTAAAGGAAGGGCTTATCACGTTGGCTGGCCGTCCGGGTCAGGGGAAGACGGTGGTGGCGCTTGTCATCGCGGAGAATATCGCCGCAGCGGGTGGTCGTGTCCTGTACGAAAGCCTTGAGATGAGCAAGACTCAGTTATGGGCAAGGCGCGTGGCTCGGAACACAGGAATCAACTTTACATCGCTGATGGGCGGGACATTCGGCGCGGAAAACAGTTCCGTTTGGAATAGCATCATGAAAGCAACGAGCAACCTGTCACGGCGGGAACTGTATATCAACTCTTTGAATGCGAGGATGGATGACATCGAACGCCATGTGCGCCAGTCGGGGCAGCTTGACCTGATCGTGATTGACCATCTTGGTCTTATCATCCCAGACGGAAAGAGCGACAGTTTGTATCTGCCAACTACGCTTGCTTGCCACGCACTGAAGCGCCTGGCGAAGTCAACCGGGACGCCAATCCTTATGCTGTGCCAGCTAAACCGGGCGAATACGAACCGGGCTGATAAGAGAGGGACGCTTGCTGACCTGCGGAACTCTGGTGCGATTGAGGAAGACTCCGATGCAGTCGTATTCATCCACAGGGATGCCTACTATCTTCCGCCGGAACAACAGCCAAAGCCGTGGGAGCCGCAGACGATGGAACTGAACGTGGCGAAGAACCGACACGGAATGACCGGGGCTGTCTACATGGACTTTCTCGGAGCTACAGCAAGCATCAGACCGCAGAACAGCGGTATCGCAGGAAAGTTTGAGGACATCGACGAGGATGTTCCGTTTGAGAGGAGATAAAATGTCGGCACTTCATTTGTTTTGGATCATTCCAGCGAGTACGTCTCTGGGGATCATACTGGAAGCCCTTTTTTCCACATCCGCCAGAGAGAGCCGGAGAGAGGAAAAACATCATGAATGAGTGGATAGCGTTTTGGGGAACAATGATTGTTCTCGGAGCATTGATTTTTTGGAATGAATGGAGCAAAGACCATGAGTAAGATGACGCAGACCCAGAAAGTACGAGAGTACATTGAACAGCACGGCAGCATCGACGCATGGAGAGCCATGAACGAGCTTGGTATCATGCGGCTGGCTTCCCGCATCGCTGATCTGAAAGCTGAAGGAGTCCCCATTGCGAAAGAAATGAAAACCAAGCGCAGAGAGGACGGCTCTTTCGCCTGCTGGGCAGAGTACACGATCGCCTCATGAACTACAAGGACGTATCGGAAATGCCGGAGGGAATGCGGCGGTTGTATGAACAGCAAGTAGGAAAGAAACTCCGGGAAACAGAAGCTCAGAAGCGGCTTGCGGAATTAACGCAGGCCGCAGAGGGTAAACCGAAAAGCAAATATCACGCCAAGCCAACGGATAGGGTTCTGCCGGACGGGACGGTCATCAAGTTCGACTCCAAGAAGGAGGCGGCGTATTACGACCAGCTATGCGTCCACCGCCAGCTTGGTCTGGTCAAGGACATCCGGCTGCAAGTGCAGTTCCTCTTGAAGCCCGCATACACGGACGGACAGACGGGAGAACGGTTCCGGGCAATCAGCTATCTGGCGGACTTTACGTTTTACCGCCTTGAGGACAATGAGTGGAAATACCACATCGTTGATGTCAAGGGCAGAAAGACGAAAGACTATATGCTGAAGAGAAAAATCATGGCCGACCAAGGTCATTACATCGAAGAGGTTTAAGATTTAAGAAAGGAAGAAAAACCATGAAGAAGCACAAAGAGTTAGTCATCATGCTCACCGCATTTCTGGTTGGACAGTTGATTCAGATGCTGTTCATCGCCGTGGCAACCAATCTGTATGTGGCCTATCCCGTGCGGTGGTGCGTTTCCGCCGGGATGATTACCGCCCTGCTGGTGGTGGCTACCGTGGTCGTCACCGTGGGGGTAATCGGGACTGAAGGGGAACACACGGCAGAAGAGCCGAAGAAATCCACCTACGCAACGCCCCATATCCCGGACGAAGACGATAAAATTAGGGACTTGTTCAAAAGACCGCGACTGCCCTTGGAAACTGAGCCGGAGGATATTGATGAAATCGACAAAAACATTGCCAAAGAAGCCAGAAATTGACATGACGGAGAAGTGCTCCATGCATAGGATGGGGCTGTGTACCGTCGAAGAATGCGATAAGGACTGCGCTGAGAACTACAGCCTTGACGAGATCATAGCTGAGTCCAAAAGCTGGGGATAAAACACAACAAAATCGCAAAACGAGATGCGCCTGAGTAATCGGGCGCATTTTATTTTGTAAAAAAAGTACAATGTTCATTTACAAACGCAACAAAATGTGCTATAGGCAACTATGTATAGCAAAATATAGAGGCGACGAAAGGATAGCGAATGGAAGAGAACGCCAAAAACGCACGACATTGTTGGCATTGCAGACGAGAACTGACTGA
>Ga0265301_10004954_pt1 | contig 13253 bp, 11 predicted proteins | sample AusTroGonzalo_MG_2_FD_193488 | JGI IMG/M metagenome (GOLD analysis project Ga0265301, IMG submission 193488) | Bovine rumen microbial communities from tropical cattle in Woodstock, Queensland, Australia - Gonzalo_04 | ecosystem: Host-associated > Mammals > Digestive system > Stomach > Rumen ...
GGCGGAGGAGATCGACGCGGCCTTTGTGGAGGCGCACGGCATCACCGTCGTGCGGCGCATGACCGGGGGCGGCGCGGTGTATCACGACCTCGGGAACCTGAACTATTCCTTCATCTGCGACGTCGGAAACGCCGAGGAGCTGTCGATCCGCCGGTTTACCGAGCCGGTGTGCCGGGCGCTTGCCGCGATGGGCGTCGAGGCGGAGACCAGCGGGCGCAACGACATCGTCGTGGACGGGAAAAAGGTATCGGGGGTGGCGCAGCGGATCGCCGGGGGACGGATTCTGCACCACGGCACGCTGCTGTTTCGCTCGGACCCGGCGATGATCGCGGGCGCGCTGCACGCGGACCCGGCCAAGTTTCAGTCCAAGAGTGCGAAATCCGTCCGGGCGCGGGTGGGAAACCTGGCGGACTATCTGCCGGAGGGCACCGGCCTGCAGGAATTCTGGGAGAAGCTGCTGCAGGAGCTGACGCCGGAAGGCCTGGTGCGGGAGACGCTGAGCGAGGCGGAGTACGCGGAAGTGCGGGCACTGGCGGAGGAGAAATACCGGAGCTGGGAATGGACCTACGGCCGCAGCCCGGACTATGACTGGCAGAACCGGAAGCGCTTTCCCGGCGGGACGCTGGAGATCCGGATGAAGGTGCATGCGGGGCGCATCGAGGACATCGTGTTTTACGGCGACTATATGGCCACCGCACCGCAGACGGAACTGACAGAGGCGCTGCGCGGCATTCGGCCCGAGCGGGAAGCCCTCCGGGAGGTTTTTGCCCGGTTTGACATGCCCGCCCTCTTCGGCGGGATCCGGGAAGAGGAGATTCTGGAGCTGCTGGAAAGCTGAAAGGCGGGGAACATGAAGATCGTGATCACGGGATATTTTCCGGAGACGGCGAAGAGGAAGATCCGGGAGAGCATCCCGGAGGAGTGGGAGCTGGCCATTGTTTCGCCCGAAGCCGTGACGGAGGAACTGGGCACGGCCGAGGTGCTGATCCCCGAGCATGTTGAGGTGAACGCCGCGCTGCTGGAGAAGGCCCCGCAGCTGAAGCTTGTACAGACCGGAGCGGGGTACGACAACGTCAGTCTCGAGGACTGCACACGGTACGGCGTACAGGTCTGCAGCGCGGCCGGCGTCAACGCGGCGGCCGTGGCCGAGCATGTGATGGCGTTCATCCTCTGCCATTACAAAAACCTGATCCGGCTCGACCGCTTTATGAAGGCGCATGAACCGAGGGAGACGCCGGATTATGCCGGGGCGGAGCTTTCCGAAAAAGTGATCGGCATCGTCGGGATGGGAAACGTCGGAAGGACCGTCGCCGCGTACAGCCGCGCCTTCGGCATGCGGGTACTCGGCTGCGGCAGGAAGGGCGCGGAACTGCCGGGCGTGGAGATGCGTAGCCTGGAAGAACTCTGCCGGGAGAGCGACATCGTCAGCCTCCATGTGCCGCTCACGGCGGAGACGCGGCATATGATCAACGCCGATGTGTTTCGGATCATGAAAAAGAACGCGCTGCTGATCAACACGGCCCGCGGAGCCGTGGTCGACGAGGCGGCGCTGATCCGGGCCCTGCAGGACGGGGAGATCGGCGGCGCCTGTCTGGACGTGTATGAGGACGAGCCGCTGAGCGCGGAGAGCCCGCTGCGGGACCTGGAACAGGTGATCCTGACGCCGCACACGGCGGGGTATCCGGACGGGGTGCAGTTTCATAAAAAGCGGTATGCGTTCTTTGTCAGTAACATCCGCAAGGTGCTCGGCAGCGAGACGCCGGCGTGCAGGCTGAACTGAATCGGGAACGGGGGCTGTAAAAAAACAGCCCAATAAAGGAAACGGCGAGAGTCCGCATTTAGGATTCTCGCAGTTTCTTTTTATGAGTATTCAATTTGGACGAAGTATTGCTGTGCATAGACAGATCAAAACCACCTACCGTTCAGAAGTACGGTAAGCTGAAAAAAGAATGTCATATTATGAAACAGATCATGCCGCCTCGGCCAGTTTCATTTTCTTGTTGTGATACTTGTAAAGGTTAAAACCGCAGGAAATTAGTGTGAACTCAAGAATTACAGATTCTATGCCTCTCCGAAAGGCTCGTTTGTAAGAGCGATCCCACTTTATAATTCCAAATGTACCTTCAGCCTGGATGCTTCGATTCATTCGCAGCAGAGCTCCCTGAATAGACTCCAGATTTTCAAGGACTTCGGCATGGATCTGTGTCAGTTCCCGGTTCAGACGAATTACACGCTGGTTTTTCTTTCCCTTGTAACATTTGGAACGACGCGGACAGCCGGTGCAATCCTCACAAATATAGAGTTCTTCCGTTCGACCATAGCGGTTTCCGCATATAGGTTTGTTACGAAGGAATGAGAATTTCTTCCCATTGGGACAGACGAGATTCCCATCTTCATCTGTTTTGAAATTTACCGCGCGATATGGATCATGCTGGTATTTCGAATCTTTTGCTGTCTTCTCAAACATGCTGAATTTCATGTATTTTTCCATACCATGCTCTTCACAGTAGAGATAATTGTTGTAGGAGCCATATCCCGCATCGGCAACTGGATATTTGGGATAGAGCCCATACATATCATGGTATTTCTCCATCAGTGGAATAAAACAGTCCATATCCGAAGCATATTGTTCTGCCGTTATGGCTGCTATATATTCGTCACATACCGCTGCCTGCATGTTGTATGCCGGGAGCAGTTGATCGTTTCCCATATAATCTTTCTTTAGCCGCATAAATGTCGCGTCATGATCTGTTTTGGAATAGCTGTTCCTGTCTTCTCCACAGATTTCAATATGCCGGGCATATTTTTTCAGCCTTGAAATATATTCTTCAAGCTGTTCGTAATCCTTCTGTTCCGCACTCTTGTGATGACCACGGCCATGGGCAAAAGATTCAGGATTCATCCCTGTTGCCTGCCGGTATCTCTCCAGAGCTGTCTCCAGATACTCCATGGCATATTCTTCTCGAGTCCCTATTTCAAATCCGTGGTAGAACAGCACCTCATGGTTCATCTTTTCGAGAAGAGCAGTAACCTTTGCAAATACCTTGTTTCGATTCTTCAGGCAGGACTTCTTCCATACCCATGTATATCTGTTCGCATTTGCCTCAATCTTTGTCCCGTCTATATAGGCATGTTCCAGATCTACATCTTCTGCCGCAAAGATATATCCGTTGATCTCAGCAAAGATGTCCTCTATCTTTTCCGTCAGTTCTTCCCGTATGAAATTGCCGAATGTTGCAAAACTCGGTGCTTTCATACCGTCCAATATCCATAGATACCGTATATCTGTTTTGCATAGTTTTTCCAGTTGCCGCAATGATTCATAGCCGCCTTCCATAAAGGCAAACAGTATCACTTTCAGCAGTTTCACAGCATCATATCTTGGCCGACCCATTCTGCAGCCTTTCTCTGCAAAATATTTTCTCAGGTCAATATGATCCATTACTTCTGTTAAAGTATATACCGGGTCGGAAATCTCAATGATTTGTGAGATTTCCAGTGGCATTTTCAGCTGATATGGAGTAAAATACTCTCCGGTGTATATTTTCTTCACAACAAAATTATACCATTTGTAGCCGCTCTTGTCTCCAAGGGCGGCTACATCTTTAAAAAAATAGAACCAGGTTTCATCTCCTGGCTCTATTTCTTTTCTGGGACTTTCTTTACAGCCCCTTGCCGGTTTATTTCAGATACTGCCTGTCATAATTTCCCTGAATGGCCTTGACCATAATGGTGAGCAGGTCGTTGACAGGGGTGGGAATGCCGAACTGCTTTCCGTATTCGGAGAGCTTGCCGTTGAGGACATCGATTTCGGTCTGGCGGTGATTGATGAGCATATCCTGAGCCATGGAGGGATAGTAGTCGCCCATGTTGTCAATGAAGTTTTTCAGGTGGGTGTTCTCAAACTCGACGGCATCAAAGGGCACGCCCTTGGCCGTGGCGATGGCGCAGGCTTCGCGGACAACACCGCGGAAGAGCTCCATGCCGTAGGGATCCTCCGCAACCTCATAGATCTTCAGACGAAGAAGAGCGCAGACCGTATTGACGGTGCAGTTGATGATGACTTTCTTCCAGATATTCGGACGGTCGTCCCTGTTGAACTCGGCAAGGCAGCCGCCTCTTGTGAAAACCTCGGCAAGGTGTGCGCCCGCTCTGTCGGTGACAGGGCCGTTTTCCAGTGCGCCGAAGTGTACCAGTGTGCCCGCCACCTCGGTGGAGACACAGCAGCCGGGCTCCCGAAGCTGGGTGCCCAGAGCGCCGGAACCGCAGAGAATGCGGTTCGCCGGAAAATGCTTCAGCAGGATATCATCGTTGCCGAGACCGTTAATCAGAGAACAGAGAACGGTGTCCGGACCGATACAGGGCATGGCGCTCTGAACAGCGCTTTCCAGCTGGGTGGCCTTGGTGACAAAGATGACAATATCCATGATGCCGATGTCATCGGCTGTATAGGCGGTTTTAAAGCCGTCCAGATGATAATGGGTATCGGGGTAGATGATGAATTCGAGACCGTCCTTCGCAATTTTGTCCATATGGGCTTCATAGCGGTCAACCAGGGTAATGTCAGCACCGCCCTTGCGCAGGTAACCGGCGAAGCAGCTTCCCGCCGCACCGCAGCCAATCATGGCAATTTTCATAACAATAATCCTCCAGTGTAGTTTGTGATTCAGATCAGATTTCAGGCTGGCTCAGCGGTCAAAGGCACCTTCGGCATAGGCTGTGGTGACAGCACCGCTCGCAGCGGAAGAGACACTTCTGCAGTATTTCACGAGGTAGCCGGATTTCACTTTCAGCGGGGGCTGCTTCCAGGCAGAGAGACGCTGACGGATCACATCCTCATCCACGTTCAGTGTGATACTGCGGTTCGGGATATCAACCGTGATGGTGTCGCCCTCCTCAATGACAGCGAACACGCCGCCTTCCATGGCCTCCGGAGAGACATGGCCGATGGCCGCACCCCGGGTGGCACCGGAGAAGCGTCCGTCGGTCAGAAGAGAGACGGTTTCACCGAGGCCGCGGCCGACAATAGCGGCTGTGGGGGAAAGCATCTCGCGCATGCCCGGACCGCCCTTCGGCCCTTCGCACTTGATGACGACCATGTCGCCGGGGACAATGTCACCGCGGAGAATGGCCTGGGTGGCGTCTTCCATATAGCAGAACACACGGGCGCGACCGGTGTGCTTCATCATCTTGTCGCAGACCGCGGCAGCCTTGACGACGCAGCCCTGAGGAGCGAGGTTTCCGAACAGCACGGCCAGACCGCCCTGGGGGGAATAGGGGCTGTCCGCAGGATGAATCACAGAGGGGTCTTTGATCTCATGGCCGGGGAGCAGTTCCCCGACGGTCTTTCCGGCGACGGTGAGGCAGTCGGTATGCAGAAGACCGGCTCTGTTTAATTCATGCATGACGGCGTAGATGCCGCCTGCGCGGTAGAGGTCGTCCATGTGATGATGCCCGTTGGGGCTGATGTGGCAGAGATTCGGAGTGGTTCTGCTGATCTCATCAAACTTTTTGAGCGGAAGAGGAAGCCCCAGCTCGTTTGCGATTGCGGGCAGGTGCAGAGTGGTGTTGGTGGAGCCGGCGATGGCCATATCGACACGGATGGCATTTTCAAACGCCTGCTCGGTCAGAATATCCTTGGGGCAGATATGGTTCCGGACCAGATCGACGACCTGCATGCCGGCGCGCTTTGCCAGCGCAAGGCGTTCGCCATAGTAGGAAGGAATGGTCCCGTTTCCCGGCAGGGCGATGCCGAGCGCCTCCGCGAGGCAGTTCATGGAGTTTGCGGTGAACATGCCGGAGCAGGAGCCGCAGCCGGGGCAGCAGTGCTGCGTCAGCTCCTCCTGCTCTTCCGGGGTCATCTCGCCGGCATGAACCTTGCCGACGGTTTCGATACAGGCGGAATAGTCGGAGACATCGTTCTTATAGTAACCTGTCGGCATGGGGCCGCCGGAAATGACAACGGAGGGAATATTCATACGGGCAGCGGCCATGATGGCACCGGGAACGGTTTTATCGCAAGAGACGACCAGCACCAGACCGTCCAGACCGTGGGCCATGGTCATGCTTTCGATGGAGTCGGCGATGAGCTCACGGCTGGGAAGCGGATACATCATGCCCTTGTGGGCCATGGTGATGCCGTCGCAGATTGCGATGGCGGGGAATTCAACCGGAACACCGCCGGACATCAGAACGCCCTGCTTGGCTGCATCCGCAATGCCCCGCAGATGGAAGTGCCCCGGGACGATTTCATTGAAGGTGTTGACGACGCCGATCAGAGGCTTGCGGCCGATGTTCTCCTGAAGATGACCGGTGGCGTAAAGCAGGCTGCGGGCGTCGGCATGCTCGACGCCGGCAAAGATTTTTTCAGAGTTGAGTGGCATGGCTTTCCGTCCTTTCTGTTAAACATAGGATGATAGGATGTTCAAAAAATGTTGGGAAAAGGGCGGCGGTTCAGATACCGTCGCCCAATGGCTGAGGTATTTCGATTATTTTGCCGCGGCTTCCCTGGCAGCGGCGACGATGTCGCCGACGGAAAGGCCATAGGCGTCAAGAAGCTCTGCCGCCTTGCCGCTGCGCGGATACTTGTCCTGCAGACCGACCCGGAGCACACGACAGGGACTCAGACGGCAGGCAACCTCGCAGACGGCGTCGCCGAGACCGCCGTAAATGTTGTGGTCCTCCACCGTGACGGCACAGCCGCAGCGGCTGAGATAAGCGGCGGCACCCTCGGAATCCATGGGCTTGATGGTGGAAACATCCACCAGCGTGCCGTTGATGCCCTCGGCATGAAGGCTGTCCAGTGCGGCGATGGCGCGGTCCATAATGAAACCGGAGGCGAAAACAGCCACATCATTTCCATAGGACTTCACTTCGCGGACTTTGCCGAATGTGAAGGGCGTGCCGTCGGGGAAGACCTCGGGCTCGCGGCCGGAACCGAGGCGCAGATAGCAGGGGCCGTCCATCGCCATCATGGCTTTGGCGGCGAGATAGGCCTGCTGGCCGTCGGCCGGGGTCAGAATGCTGACGCCGGGCATGCTGCGCAGAATGCCGACATCCTCATAAAACTGATGGGTGACGCCCTCGCGTTCGCCGCCGAGCATGCCGCCGTTGAGGCCGATCAGCTTGACATTCAGGCCGGGGTAGGCGACGAAGGTACGGATCATTTCACAGGCACGCATGGTCAGGAAGCCGGCATAGGAGACGACGATCGGTTTCATGCCGGTTGTGGCGAGGCCGGCGGCAATATCGACGGCGTCCTGCTCGGCAATGCCGACTTCCAGGACACGGTCGGGAAATTCATCACGGAATTTGGTGGCGCGGGCTGCCGCAACCGCATCGGGAGAGACGATCAGAATTCTGTCATCCTCACGGGCCAGCTCCTGAATGGCCAGCATGGCAGCTTCTCTTGTAGATTTCAGAGCCATAATGCAGTCCTCCTCTCAGATCTTGTCCCGGAGCGCCTCGCGGGCGATCTCAACTTCTTCTGCCGTGGGCACGCGTTTATGCCAGGCGTTGTTGTCTTCCATGTAGGGTATGTTCTTGCCCTTGAGCGTTTTGCAGGCAATCAGGGAGGGCTTATCGGTGACTTTCTTTGCCTCGGCGATCGCTGCCTGAATCTGGGCGATGTCGTGTCCGTCAATCTCCTGAACATGCCAGTGGAAGGCGTTCCACTTGTCGGCGACAGGATAGAGACTGGAGAGCTCGGTGACCTTGCCGCCGGACTGATGGTTATTCAGATCGGCAAAAACAATGAGGTTTCCGGCCTCGAATTTTGCAGCTGCCATGGCGGCCTCCCAAATGATGCCTTCTTCCTCTTCGCCGTCACCGACGATGACATAAACATGGTTGTCGATCCCCTGCTTTCTGCATCCCACCGCCATGCCGAGGCCAATGGCGACACCGTTGCCGAGAGAGCCGGAGACCGTGTCAACGCCTGGAATCTTGTTCATATCCGGATGGCCCTGAAGGAAGGAGCCCAGAGAACGAAGGCCTTTCAGCTCCTCAACCGGGAAGTAGCCCCTGCGGGCCAGTGCCGCATAGAGAATCGGGCAGGCATGGCCTTTGGAGAGGACAAAACGGTCGCGCTCCGGCCAGCGGGGATTGGAGGGATCGAGCTTCATCTCATTAAAAAACAGAACGGCCATGATATCCGCGATCGACATGCAGGGACCGGGATGACCATCACCGGCGTCATGAACCGTTTCCACCACATCCAGACGAAGACGGTTGGCAATGCGGGAGAGTTCATCAACAGTCATGGAAAAATGCACCTCCGAAAACATAATATCCTATGTAGGATGTTTCAAGTTTAATCCATCTGCTTTCTTTTGTAAAGGTTTTTTCCTGCATCTGCCTTATTTTTGGCAGGTTTGCCTATTTTTGTGCCTTAAAAATGTGCAAATTCACGAATACATCCGGAATGGAAAAAACTTGACAGTCGGCAGACGAAGAAAGTATAGTAAAAAACACAGGCGCCAGCCCCGAGGTTTTCAAACTCATGATAAAGTCAGGTGGAAAGATATGGACAGCAATACGCTGGAATACCCGGTTATCAGGAATCAGTCAGTCGTCGAGTGTGTAAAGAACTGGATCATCGATCAGATGATTAAAGGAAATCTTCGCCCGGGGGACCGGCTTCCCACAGAGGCAGAGCTCTGCGCCGGGCTGGGCGCGGGGCGCAACAGCGTCCGGGAGGCAATCAAACAGATGGAGGCCTACGGCGTCCTCTACATCAAACGGGCGGAAGGCACCTTTGTTGCGGACCAGTATGACCCGAAGATGCTGTCACCGGTTCTTTACAGCATCATCCTGCAGCATGACAGCTGGCAGGACTTTGTTGATCTGCGCCGGGCAATCGACATCGGCACGCTGTATGTCCTGATCGGAAAGCATCCGGAAAAAGAACAGCTTCTGGAACTGAAGAAAGCGCTTCAGAATCTGGAAGAGACGGTCAGCGCCGATCATCTGGACGTAAAAAAGATCACAGAGGCAGACTGCGCTTTCCACAACGAAATCATCCGCCTGACCGATAACCCGCAGCTGATGACGCTGTCGGAGTATATCAACCGCATAACCGTTCCCAGCCGGGAAAGAACAACCGAAATCGTCATCGCAAAGGGAGAGATTGAACGCTACGTCCACCTCCATCGGGAACTGTATCAGATCATCCGTGACGGGAAAAAGGAAGCGATCGAGCAGGCGGTTCTCAACCACTATGTTTTCTGGGAGAAGGCGAATCAGGAACAGGCATAGCTTTGGTGAATATGCTCAAAAAACCCGGATGATTATTGTCAGAAGACACAATTTACTTTTCTGAACCTGCGTGGTAATATTGATAATGTCCTATGTAGGATGTTATCAAATACAAAAATCGGAGGGTTCAGCATGAAGGTTGGCCTGATTTATACAAGCACCACACCGGAACTGATTGCCGATGTGGAGCGTGAAGTAAAAAAACAGCTTGGCGATGAGGTCGAGATGTTTTCTCTGCAGGATCCCAGTATTCTCGCTGATGTCCGTTCGGCCGGCTATGTGACGGCGGCGCCTGCGGCCAGGCTGATCGGGATGTATATGAAAGCAGTGGAAGAGGGCGTCGACGCGATGCTGAACCTCTGCTCATCCGTGGGCGAGGTGGCGGACTGCGCACAGGACGCAGCCAGATATCTTGGCGTTCCCATCGTGCGCGTGGATGAAGAGATGTGCCGCGAGGCCGTCCGGCTCGGAAAACGCATCGGTGTGATGGCGACGCTTCCCACGACGCTGACCCCGACGAAGAACACGATCGCCCGTGTGGCCCGCGAGATGGGTGCGCACGCGGAGCTGGTGGACTGCCTGGTGGACGGCGCCTTCGGCCTGGATCAGGAACAGTTCAAAAACCGCCTGACCGAGGCGGCAGGGGCAATCATTGAGAATGTGGATGTTGTTGTGCTCGCCCAGGGGAGCATGGCCTATGCTGAGGAACATCTGCGCGATGTTTACGGCAAGCCTTTTCTGGGAAGCCCCCGCTTCGGCGCCAAAGCCCTGAAGGACGCGCTTCAGGCCAAGGGCGTGATCTGAAAAACAACAGGGTAAGGGAAACGGTATTCTCACTCTCAAAGAGAGTTTGGAATAAACATCATGAAAATCAGAAAGGAAATGAACAGATGAAAAAGATCCTCGCACTCGTCATGGTTCTGACCATGATCTTCGCCCTGACCGCGGTCAGCGCGAGCGCCGACGATGCCATCGTCCTGAAGATCGGTGTGTCCACCGCCGATACCGACCCGCGCAACATCGCAGCAAAGTCCTTTGCAGATGAGATCGAAGAGAAAACCAACGGCGCCGTCAAGGCGGAAGTTTATCCCGCCGGTCAGCTCGGCGGCGACGGCCAGCTGGTCGAGTCCATGGTTATGGACGCCGGCACGGTTGACATCGTCATCACCGATGCCTCCAACTTTGGCACGGTCATTCCGGACATGAACATCTCCGGTCTGCCCTTCCTGTTCAGCGACTTCGACGCTGCCTGGGCCTTCATGGACGGCGAGATTGAGGCTGCCGCCGAGGCAGAGCTGCTGGATGTGGGCATCCGCGTACTGGCTCACTATGACAACGGCTTCCGCTGCGTCACCAACTCCAAGGGACCGGTCAACACCCCCGACGACATGAAGGGTATGCTGATCCGTACTCCCGAGAACCAGGTCATCATGGCCACCATGAGCGCTCTGGGTGCCAACCCCCAGCCGCTTGCCTTCTCCGAACTCTATCAGGCCCTGCAGCAGAAGACCTATGACGCTCAGGAGAACCCCATCCCCGTCATCTATAACAACAAGCTGTATGAAGTGCAGGGTTACCTGTCCGTCACCAACCACATCTACTCCGGCATGTGCTTCGCCATCGCGGAGAGCACCTGGAACAAGCTCACTGCCGAGCAGCAGGAGATCGTTGCCGCTGCGGCGCTGGCTTCCGGCACCTATGACCGCGAGATGAACCGCCAGCAGACCGAGGACCTGGTTGCCAACCTCGAGGAAGCGGGTATGAAGATCAATTATCCCGAGCTCGCGCCCTTTGCCGAAGCCACCCAGTCCGTCATCGAAGAGAATGCCCTGGGCATCTCTGAAGAGCTGCTGAAAGCGCTGGTTGAGCTGAAGACTGCAGAAGCGGAAGCTGCCGCATAAAGAAACCTTAACGAAATGTTAGCGGGGGAAAGCCCTGAATTTCAAAGCAGGGCTTTCCCCCCGCGTGCAAAAAACGGTTTTTCAGACGGAGTAAAGAGAATGCGAAAGAAGATTTACAGAGTTTCCACTTTCCTGCAGAAGTGGATCGACAGCATCTCGACGGCCATCGGCGCGATCCTGATTGCGGTGATGTTCTGCGTGATTATTGCCAACGTCATTCTTCGGGCGATTCCGGCCGTCGGAGGCTTCCGCTGGTACATGGAATTCAGCCAGTACGCAAACGTCTGGGCGATGATGATCGGTGCGGCCGGAATCGCCGTTCAGTGCACCAACCTCCGCGTGGAGGCGGTTGACTCCATCGCGGCGAAGATTCCCGGCGGAAGGAAAATCGCAAAAATCATCATCGATGTGGCCCTGATTGTTTTCTACTGGATGGTTTACCGGGGAGGCAAACTCTATGCGGCAAAAGGCATGCTGATCAAAATATCGACCATGCCGAAATACAAGATGGGCCAGGTCTATCAGATCTTTCCGATTGCGGCGATTCTGTGCATCATCGCGGGAATTGTGCATCTGCTGGTAACCCTGACGGAAGAGAAGGAAGAAGACAGCGTTCTGGAAGATGTGGCGAAAGAGATGGAAGGAGGGGCTGAGGCATGAGTATGATTTCGTGGCTGCTGATCAGCTTTGCGGTGCTGATGATCCTCGGCGTCCCCATCGGCATTTCCCTCGGCCTGTCCGCCATCGGCGGCATTGTCTTCGTCAGCGGGGGCAGCATCGGCCTCAATACCATTACACAGCGCATGTTCGAAGGAATGAACAGCTGGGCACTGCTGGCAATCCCGCTTTACACCTTTGCCGGATACACGATGTCCAAAGGCGGCATCAGTCAGCGCCTGATGGACTTCTGCTATGCGATTGTCGGGCATATCTACGGCGGCCTTGCCCACGTGAACGTGCTGGCGTCGATGATCTTTGCCGGCATCTCGGGCTCTGCGGTGGCAGACACCGCTGGCGTCTCCGGCATGTTCATGCCGACGATGATCAAAAAAGGCTATTCCAAGGAACTGACGGTCACGGTCACGGGCGTTTCTTCCACGGTCGGCATCATCATCCCGCCGTCCATCCCGATGGTCGTCATCGCGGGTATCTGCTCGATCTCGACCGGAAAGATGTTCCTCGGCGGAATCATCCCCGGCATTCTCATCGGCCTGAGCCAGATGGTCATCTCGTATATCTTCGCAAAAAGAGAAAAGGTGGAGCCTGAACCGGGCCGCTTTCAGATGAGCGAGGTCTGGAGAACCTTCAAGGGCAGCTGGCCTGCATTGCTGATGCCGGTCATCATCATCGGCACGATTACCGCAGGCGTCGTCTCACCGACGGAGGCGGGTGCCATTGCGGTGGTTTACGGCCTGATCTGCGGCGGCCTAGTGTACCGGGAACTCAAGTGGGCAGACCTGAAGTTCTGCTTCACGGAAACCGTCCGGGTTTCCGCCCGTATCTTCCTGGTCATCGGTGCGGCCAAGCTTTACACCATTATGCTTACGACGGCTGGATTTGACAAGTGGCTGACCGGGGCCATGCTGGGGGTCAGCACGAACCCGACAGTGATCCTGATTATGATCCTGCTGCTGTTCTTCCTGGTCACGATGTTCATGGAATCCATCGCAGCACTGACTCTGTTCATGCCGATTATTTTCCCGATTGCCATGTCGGTGGGCATCGACCCCATTGTGCTGGGCGTTCTGGTTACGGTCATGATCGGTGTCGGCCTGGTGACACCGCCGGTGGGCATGTGCATCTATGTCGCCTGCGACATCATGAAGATCACGGTTGGAAGCACGCTGAAGTATCTGCTGTGGTATATTCTGGGAACCTTTATCGTTATCGGAATTCTGATTGCAATCCCGCAGCTGATCACGGCGGCAGGCTCGCTGGTCATGGGATAAGAAAGATCATTCAGACGGGCACATCGGAAACGGTGTGCCCGTTTTTTGATGGTTGATATTAGCAGGGGTTTGCGGTAAACTGAAGAGCAGAAAAGCACGGAACGGAGTTGAAGATTCATGAAACTGATGGCCATAGACGGGAACAGCC
>Ga0265301_10004963_pt1 | contig 13238 bp, 24 predicted proteins | sample AusTroGonzalo_MG_2_FD_193488 | JGI IMG/M metagenome (GOLD analysis project Ga0265301, IMG submission 193488) | Bovine rumen microbial communities from tropical cattle in Woodstock, Queensland, Australia - Gonzalo_04 | ecosystem: Host-associated > Mammals > Digestive system > Stomach > Rumen ...
GCGAAAATTAACCTCTAACTTTTGAAAGGAAAATAAAATGACGGTTGAGACAACAAAAAACAAAACCGACAAGCAAGTCATGGGCTCTTTAACTTATGACTTCGATTTTGATTGCTTGCTTCAAGATCCGACTGAAGAGGATGCGAAAAAGGCGATCAAGGTCACAATCTCCGACGGCGTGCAGGAATATCCGCTCGAATATGGGACGGACTATTCTGTCGCTCTGAATTCAAACGGCTTCGGCGGGACTGTTACCGTTGCAGACGGAAAAGACGCGACATGGCAAATCGTTATTTATCGAGAATATGATCTCTCTCAAGGGAGCGAATATAAAGATTATAACGCTTTTCCGGCAAAGACACTCGAGGGAAACATGGACAAGAGCGTCATGCTGGCGCAGCAGCTTCAAGAACAACTCGATCGAAGCGTCAAAACTGGCATCACTTCGGACATTGATCCGGATGTCATCGTCGCTCAAGTCGAACGTGTTTATTCTTCAATCGATAATGTTGACACGGTTGCCGATGATATTGCAAACGTCAATATCGTTGCCGGAGACAAGGCAAACGTTGACGTCGTTGCTGGCATTGCTGCAAACGTGACGACTGTTGCAGGCATCTCTTCAGATGTTTCGACTGTTGCCTCAAATAATGCAAACGTCTCAACCGTTGCGACAAATATCTCGGATGTGAACGCCGTCGGCGGAGATATTGCCAAAGTGACAGCCGTTGCCGATGATCTGACGAACATTGACGCGGTCAACGCTAACAAGTCAAACATTGACGACGTTGCTGCTGATCTGACGAATATCGATGCGGTGGCTGCTGACTTGACGAACATTGACGCCGTTGCCGGAGACTTATCAAATATCGATGCCGTCAAGGGTAACGCAACGAATATCAATGCCGTTGCCGGAAATGCAACAAACATCAACGCAGTCAATGCAAATAAGGCAAACATCGACGCGGTTGCGGGTAATGCGACAAACATCAACGCCGTGAACGCAAACAAAACGAACATCGACACGGTTGCCGGAAACATCTCCGACGTGAACACGGTCGCAGGGATCTCAACAAACGTCTCGACTGTTGCAGGAATGTCCTCCGATATTTCTGCCGTTGTAGCAAACGAGACGAATATCAATGACGTTGCTGCGGATCTTTCAAACATCAATTCGGTTGCCGGAGATCTGTCAAATATTGACGCAGCTTCTTCTTATGCTGCATCATCGAAACAATGGGCGGTCGGCGAGCCGACAGAGCCGACGGGCGGATCTGCGAAATACTGGGCTGGACAGGCTGCTCAATGTCAAATTCAATCTGACTGGTCGCAAACAGACAACACGAAAAAGGACTTCATCAAAAACAAGCCGACGAAATTGTCTGACTTTACGGACAGCACTGCAACAACGCCGATCGCAAGAGCAACGGCAGACGCTTCCGGAAATACGATCACGACAACCTATGCGACAAAGACAGAGCTCTCCGGAGAGGCTTCAGCAAGATCCGGAGCGGACACAACGCTTCAGCAGAACATCGACAAAGTGATCCCGACATTGCTGCAAAACTACGGACGCGCTGACTTTATTCATGCAAAGCTCTTAAATTCTGCTTATGAAGGCGAGACTTATGTTGAAATGTGGACAGACGGAGCAACGAATGTCTTTGATAAGACGACGCTGCAAATTGAGCCTTGCGTCATTAAATTGACGGTCGATGGCGTGGATCGTGCATGGCATAACACATCAACGATTGACTTTGTTCCGGCAAGCAATCTCGACAGCGGCTCGAGCTTGAGTGCTGGTAAAAACTATTATATTTATCTTGTGCCGGATGGGACAGGCTGCAAGCTGATCGTGTCGTTAAATGCTTCTTATCCTTCCGGATATACTGCAACGAACTCGAGAAAAATTGGCTGGTTTCATACGCTTTGCGTCGCTGCGGGGACGATCTCCGGACACTTGGCGAGCGGCTATTCTGCCGGAGATATTATCCCGAACTCTGTCGCTTGCTTGTCTTTCCGTCCGAAATGCGATCCTTCCGGTATGGCATACATCGACATCATTGACAGCTGGGTTGACATTTATCTCCAAAGCGGCACGGGCTCAAGCACTGTCTCGGCTTATGGCGGGACAATCACTGACACGCGCTATTATGGCAATCATTGCCGAGACATGGCAAAAGTCGGAAAGACGCTGCCGTCAAGCAATGACTTCTCAATCTTTGCCTTTGGCAGCAACGAGAAGACAGCAATCTCCGGAGCGGCAGATCCGGTCACAACGGGCGGACACAAGGATTCAAACAATCGTCGTATGATCTCGCAGTATTTCATTGAGGATTGCTGCGGCGCATTGTGGCAATGGCTCGACGACGAAGGTCCGTGCGGCGGCTCTAACTGGACGGACATCACTCTTGACGATAACGCATCAAGCTCGTGGTATGGCTCTTTGTTTGTGCTTCTGGCGGGCGGTCATTGGGTTAACGGTGCGCATTGCGGCTCGGGCTGTCGTAATGGTAACAGTTCGCGCTCGACGCTCAGCGATAGCCTCTCCGCTCGGGGGCTGAGCCGAAATATAGCACTATCAATCGCATAATTATTTTATTTTCAGTTTTAGGGTGCGCGTTCCCAGTTAGGTGTTTGCTGTTCGCTTTGTGCTTCTGGCAGGCGGTAATTGGGATAACAGTGCGCATTGCGGCTCGAGCTGTCGTAATGGTAACAATTCGCGCTCGACGCTCAACGATAACAACTCCGCTCGGGGGCTGATACGGCGGGATTTTCTAACTTCATGAAAGATCCCGTTCGGCTGAACGTGCATCCTTGTCTTTTCCGGATCTCCGGAAGGCAGAACACACAACGAAGCGGCTGCGGTGCAAGTAACAAATTGAAAGTGACGCAGCCGAAAATTTTTGAAGGGAAGATCATGAGACGCTTCGGCAATTTATGGGACGAGTTTGTTTCAAAAGAAAATTGGGATAAAGCCGTCAAGAACGCTCTGAAGGGAAAGAAGACGCTGCACTCGGTGCGGCGTTTTCTCGCAAAAGGAGAAGGATATTCTGAAGAATTGCGGCAGCAGATCATTGACGGGACTTTCGAATTCAAAGGCTATAATACAAAATTTTTGTATGAGCCGAAGCAGCGCAAGCTCTTCATCTCGAGACTGGAAGAACGTTTCTTTCATTGGGCTTGTATGATAATTGTCGAGCGGATCTTTGAGCCGACATTTATTTTTGACAGTTATTCATGCCGCAAAAAGAAGGGACAACATAAATGTTCGAGACGCTGCATGGAGCTTGTGCGGCAAAATGACTATTGCTTGAAGATGGATATTTCAAAATTTTATCCGAGCATCAATCAAGAGATCTTGAAGAAGTGTCTCCGGAAGAAAATCAAAGACGAGAAATTTTTGAGCGAGGTCTTCAAAATTATTGACAGCTATCATCCGGACGGTGTGCAGCGCGGCGTTCCGATCGGCAATTATTCAAGTCAGATCTTCGGAAATATCTACATGACGCAGCTCGACAACTTCGTCAAGCAAGAGCTGAAGTGCAGATTTTATCTCCGATATTGTGACGATTTCATCTTGTTCTCGAACGATAAAAAATATCTGAACGAGTGCAAGCATAAACTGATCGCCTTTGTGCATGATGTGCTCGACATGAAGTTGAGCAAGTGCGATCTGTTTCCGACGAAGAGAGGCGTTGATTTTGTAGGATATAGACATTTTAAGGAATTCATTTTGATCCGGAAGTCAACAGCGCAGCGCGTCAAGAGACGGATGCGGACACTTGAGGCTTGTGTTGCTGCCGGAAAAGTAACGGCGCAGCAGGCTCTCGGAAAGATTGCGAGCGCGATTGGCTGGACTAAACACGCGAACTCATATCATTTTGTTAAGAAAATCAAGTTGTATGAATTAAAGGAGAAATTTCAAAATGCAAAAATTCAGTGACTTTGCTCAAGAGGAATGTCGCTTTTCTGAAGACAAGATCCCTCTTGATAAAATAGTCGGTCAGCCGATCGTCGTGATTGCCTACTACGTCCAGAAGAGCAACTTCAAGGACAGCCTCGACAAGGAAAGAATGACGATGCTTATCGAGTTTAGTGGAGAGCGTCGGGTGGTCTTCACTAAATCCGAAGTCTTGATCCGGCAGATGCGGCAGTATGAGCAGCATTTGCCTTTTGAGACGACAATCATCCATCCGAAACGTTATTACACTTTTAGCTGAAAGGAAAATAAAATGAGAGGTCTTCCCCCTATAAACACAAAAGAAGATGTTTACAATATGCTCCGAGACTTTCCGGTCGAAGGCAAGAAACATCTTCAACAACTTTATGACAACCGCTTTATCTGGCAGACAACGGCGATCTTGCCGTCATTGGATGAAGGTGTCAACGATGAAACACATCGCGCTTTTGCAACGAAGGACGAAAACGACGAAGAGATCTTCGTGCAGCAGGAGCTCGTTGTTGATCCGAATGCCTTTATTTATCGTCTCGGCTTTACAGATGAAGAGATCCTTGAACTCTTAAAATAGGAGGGCTCGATGGATTGGCTTCAATTTTTACAGATCATTTGCGTCCCCGCTTTCGGTTGGCTCTTCTATAAGATCGGCGAAATGCGGAAGGATCTCAACGACTTCAAGGTCGAAGTTGCTCGAGATGCTTTGGCTCAAGCTCAAAAGTATGCTCTGAAGGAGGATATTTCACGCATTGAAAGCAAACTCGACGATTTGCGTAACTTGGTAATTGAGGAGATAAAAAAGAAATGACATTGCTTGACAGATTGAAACAGCATGAAGGCTTCAGATCAAAGCCTTATCGATGCCCTGCCGGAAAGCTGACGATCGGCTATGGACGAAACATCGAGGACAACGGGATCACGGAGGCAGAAGCCTCTTTTTTGTTGGTCGAAGATGTGAAGAAGTGCCGCGCCGAATGTCAAAAAAGTTTTGCTTGGTTTGAGGCAATGGATCGAGATCGGCAGGATGTAATTGTCGAGCTCGACTTCAACATGGGGCTGAAGCGATTGCTCGGTTTTAAGAAGATGCTTGCTGCCTGCGCTCGTAAAGACTACGAAGCAGCAGCTCGCGAAATGCTTGACAGCTTGTGGGCGAGACAAGTTGGAAAGCGTGCTCAAACTCTCGCCGCAATCATGAAAGGATAAAACAATGATAAGCTGGTTATTGTTACACTGGAGCGACATCTTTGCCGTATATGGCGGAGTTGTTGCTGCTTGCACTGCTATTGTCAAGGTTACGCCGTCCACAAAAGACGACGAGCTTTTAGGCAAAGTCATCAAAGTTGTTGACTTCTTCAGCACTGCCTTCACAAAAGCAGATGCCGAGAAGTTGGGTAAATAATCGAGGGGGATATTTTCCCCCTCTTTCATAAGGAGAAAATCATGCCGGAAATAGAATTGAAAGAAGAAGAGCGTCAGAAGTGTGAAGTCTGGACGCGCGTCATGGGATATTGTCGTCCCGTGTCTGAATTTAACAAAGGGAAGAAGTCCGAATTTTATGAGCGCAAGTGCTTCAAGGAAAGCAAGACGATCGAACGCTTGAAGGAATTTGATGCAATGGAATTGTGTCCTGCTTGCTGATCGGAGGTCTCATGAATAAACAGTTGAGAATTCCGTTTCCGGATTATACGCCGGAAGAGCAAGAGCGAGACGCTGCCGGACTGAAACTCAATGAGATCTATTTCATGAAGGTCAAAGGCGAATGGGGAGCTTTGATGCCGAGAAAATACGGCAACGTTATTTTCAACGCTGGCAAAACTCCCTTCGTCGATTTTGTGAAGGGGATCATTGAAGATTATCCGTTTTATAAATTGCGCTGCGTGCAGAACGAGGGAATCGCTGAAAAGATTGCTGAATATCAAGACGCGGCTATGCTGCGAGATGCTGCTTCACATAAGCAAGCTGCTCCCGCAGTGCGAGGATCTCTGCCCGTTTCTCGAGGTATGGACGAAGGTCGATGACAGTTCGAACATTGGACGAATTGGGCAGCCAATTTGAACAGGGCTTCGATTTTGTATCGTAAGCCCTTGTTTTTTCTTCATTTTTATCGGTTCGAACGGGCTGATTTTTACTGATTTTAAATTCGCTTATTTTTGGGCTCAAAGTCTTATTTGATACGGGTTCGGAGTGATTTCCTCCGGAGTTCGCAGAATCCTCCATTTCAGAAAATGGAAAGTTTAATTTGTAATAAATCGCGCCTTCTTTTATCTGGAGGCTTTCAAAAATAAAACTCATCAAGAGACGCTTTTGATCGATGTCTTTGCTGCGGTTGAACAGATCTCCGGCAGCAGCAGCGATCTCAAACAAGCCGACGAGTGTCTCATCAAAATCATCGCTTGCTTTGCCGTGTGCTTTGATCTCGTCTTGAGCGCGGTCAATTTCAAGCTGAAGCTCTGCTCGCTTGTCTTCATATTGCTCTGTTGACAGCTCTCCGTCGAGCCTCATGTCAAGCAATGCGTTCAATCTGTTTCTTGCACGAGTGACGACGCCTTGCAGCCTGCCGAGCTCTTGATTGCGGAAGGCAATCTCTGCGCTCTTTGAGTTCTTCAGATGCAGCTTTAAGTCTTGCAGCACTTCATCCGGCAATCTGATCCTGTCTAATATAAAAGCAATCTGATCCGAGACGTCTTGCTCCGGAATATAGAGACGAGATCCGTCCGGCTTATAACAAACCACATAAACAAACTTTTTCTTTTTGATTTCACAAGGGCAGATTTTTTGAGCGTTCATGCACGAGATCATCCCTCGATAAAGGAAAGGGAGCTCTCCATGCTTGAACGGCTTGCTCGTGCCTTTTAGGCGCATTAAATGACATTTATCAAAAAGCTCTTTCGTGATGATCGGCTGATAAATATGCCGGATCAATCGTCCTTTTGTGTTCATCTCTCCATAATAAAACGGATTGTCGAGAATCGTTGTCATTGTTGTATTTGCGATTTTGTGTCCCGTCCGAGACTTCAATCCGATATTGTCCGCATATCTGGCGAGCTCATGGATGCTCATGTTTCCGAGCGAGTAAAGCTCAAACAGCGAGCGGATCTTTGTTGCGTCCGGCTCTTTCGGACGGATTGAGTGCTTGCCGTTCTCATCAATAAAGTTCTCATATCCTGTCGGAGCTGCGCCTGCCATCTCGCCGTTTTTCTGCTTGTAGTCAATCGATCGTTTCACGTTCTCGGACAGTTGCAGCACATAAGACTTTGCACCCATGACGGAAAAATCCCAGCGCATAATGTCGCTTGAAGAGGAATTCTTGCCGATAACCATATTTTCACGATAGAAGTGCAGCTCGATTTTTTCTTGCCTGATCAGATCGTCAAGCATGACGCTCTCTTTGAAGCTGCGTTGAACGCGATCCACCGCGTCGGCAATGATCGCAATTTTCTCCGGCTGGCTCTTGCAGAAGTCAATCATCTCCATAAATTCGCGACGCTTGCCGCGTGTGGAGCTCTCTATAATCTGGAAAGTTTTGATAACATTTAAGCCTTTGCGTTTAGCATATCCGGACAGGCGTGTATTTTGGGCGGGAAGAGAATGTCCTTCTTCCTGCTCCTTCGTTGATACTCTTGTCAAAATAACCGCTTTCACGCTCGACTTCTCTCTTCATTTTCAAAAGACAATTAACCGCACCCGATAACCGGAAAGCACCCAGCGAAAGCTCGCCTTCTGTCAGTGGTTTCGAGGATAATTTCTGCAATGTGTTTTCGAGTGCGGTTGTCATTATATATCGCTTTTCGTAATAAATCAAATTTAAAATTCAGTTTTTACCAGTTGAGCCGAAGCCTTGATCGCCTCGCTTTGTCGGTGTCAGCTGATCGGCTGTCTCAACGATTGGCTTATAAATCGGACAAACGACAAGCTGCGCAATGCGTTCAAGCGGCTCGATTGTGACAGTCTCGTCGCTGAAGTTGAAGAGCGTGATCTTAATCTCTCCGCGATAAGCGAGATCGATTGTGCCGAATTGCGCAACAATGCCCTTCATGGTGTGTCCGGATCGCGGACGGACTTGCAGCTCTGCCGAGCATGACGGCAAATAAGATTGATTGCAAAACTCGACAGCGACGCCCGTCCCGACAGTGGCGCGATGATGCGGAGGGATCTGCACCGGATTATTGATTGAGGCGCGGAGATCAAAACCGCTGTCTCCGTCTCTTGTTGTCAGCTCCGGAAGATCCGGATTGTAGTATTTAACTTTTAACTTCATTTCATTTCCTTCTATATCATTAACAATTTTATCAAAAAGATCTCGGACGAGACTGAAAGCAAATTGCAGCATTACGAAGTCGCAAACGATATAATTAAAATTTTCGTAATTGCGGACGCGCTGAATATGTGCAACTTTTTGCTTTACTCTCTCCTCAAAATTTATCTCATTAAGATATTCATAGATGTTTCTGATCTTCGACATCTTTTGCTCCTTAATGATGAATAAAAACCGGAACGGCGACAGTGGATGTCTTTTGACGATTTTCGTATTTCCACAAACGGAATTCACAATCTTTTGTTCTTGGCTCTTGCTTATAGCAGATCTCTATTTGATGCTGATTTTTTGCTTCACATATAACGCAGCCAATAAGCAAAACTACACAAGCAGCAATAAAAAGTCCGAAAATTACACAAACAATTTTGTCATTATCCATTATGCAAACCCTTTCCCTCTTTTGTATAAAACCCAGTTATTATCGCCTTGTCTTTGATAGTGACGCTCGCTCAACGGGGCGACTAGATGAATTCTCCAGTCATTGTCCGGATCTTTGCGAGCTTCTTGTTCGGCTCGTTCACAAGTCCAGAATTTGTCCGGATCTTCTCCGCATCTCATTTCATCATAGACAATTTGATTGTTTTTCTCGACAGTTGCGCAGCCAAAGCCGACAGCAATGATCGCATCCATAGGAAGGACAGCGTATTGATAACCACAACAAGCGCATCCACCGCTCCCGCCTTCGATAGGTTTCATTTTCTTCCAACTCATGACAAAGCCTCGCGGATGCGTTCTTGCAGAGCTTCAGCCTCAAGCGTTGAATGAAGTGCGACATAAGGAAAGCAAGCCTTTATAATTGACAATAAAACTTTGCGCTCTTCTTTGAGGACGTGATTTGCGCTGCGAACGATTGTCAGCTGATCGCGCATCTCAAAAGTGGCGGCTTGAACGGCAGCGGCGGTCACGGCTGCGGCTCTTTGTTTGATCTGTTTCATTTTGGCTTCAGATAAGCGAAGCGTTGACTTCTTGAATTCTCCCTCCGGCTCGCCGACGATTTGATCGTCCTGCGGCGGGAAAACAAGATTGTCTTCATAATCTGGCGCATTGTTGCTCATTGTTTAATCCTTTATAAAAAATTTAAAAATTGTTTTTGCGAGAGATCCATCTGTAAATTTGCCCTTGACGATCTCTTGCGGGACGATGCTCGAGATTGTCTGCCATTTGTCATTTTCTTTGATCCGGATGATGATGCGCTTTCCGGAAAAAGCTCCCTCGCAATCATCCTTCACGACAACCTCGAAGAAAATATCTTCTGTTTTGTAATTCCTTTTAACTGACATCTTCTCCTCCTAGTGAAAAAGTTTTTCGTTCTTTGCGATGAAGGATCTCTCAAACTCAAGCAGCGCGTGCAAAGAGTTATAGACATATTCCATCGCTTCAATGTTATAGTTTGCCTCGAGCTGCGTGATCTTGCCGCTCTCGACATAGCGAGGAAATTCACGCTTGCGGCGTTCAATCTCGCTTTTTACGACTTTCATTTGTTCCGTTAGTGTTACCATTTTTTAAACCTTTTCGGCACTCTTCAACAAAGAGCTCTCGGAGCTCTCCTTTGTGGATCGTCTTTTCAAGATCGGCGATGATCTCCGGATCTTTAATGCCGGACTTTAAGCAGCCGACGGCGATTTTTAATGATTGCAAGAGCTCTTTGTTCATGGTGTCCTCCCTCAAATTCTCATAGGCATTAAAACGATTTGATAATGAAGATCGCCGACTTCGTTGATCCACATTGCCGGAGATGCGTTGTCAGTGCCTTGAGGCTGTTCAACTTTTCCCGTTAAGCCTTGAACGATCTTCAGATAATTAGCGTTGAAAGCTGTATATTCTTTGAGCTTTGGCGTGTTGTCTTCCGGCACAACTCTCGTATAATCTGGATAAGTCCCGTCGATAATGTCACAAACGATTTTTTGATAATTATCTTTGAAGAGGATCGTGTCTTTATCGACGATCTGAATTGTTGCAGCAAGATCCGCATAGTCTCTTCTTTTGCCGATTTTGATTTTTGTGCATGGCTTGACGATGATCCCTTCTTTCAGCTCTTCGTCTCCGACAAGTTTTTCAGAAATATGAACCATGATGCGTCCGTCTGTCCCGACGTAGTGTCTTTGTCCGTCTTTGTCGTGGATATAAACGCCGCCGAGATAATATCTTGTTTCTTCTTTTGATGCTGCTTTCATGCAATCGTTGATTGCTTGAGCGTTTACAATATACAATTTGTCAGTCATGGCTTTCTCCTAGAATGGAATGTCGTCGTTGAGGTCTCCGGATGGAGCGGGCTCGTCTGCCGGAGCTGCTTCCGGATCGCGGTTGCTTTCTTTCTTTTCGAGGATTTGCAGAGTTGAGTTATAACCGCCGAGCACAATCTCCGTGACATAGCGATCAACATTGTCCGAGCCTGTATATTTGCGCGTCCGGATGCGTCCTTCAGCGAAGACTTGCATCCCCTTCTTGAGATATTTTTCGGTAAATTCTACCAACGCCGGACTTGAGACAATGATGTTGTGCCAGTCTGTTTGTTCTTTCTTTTCGCCTGTTTGCTTGTCTTTCCATGTCTCGGACGTAGCAAGAGCAAAAGTGGCGAATTTGCTTCCTTGTTGACTTTGACGGACTTCCGGATCTTGTCCCAGTCTTCCGATCAATGATGCTCTGTTTAATGACATTTATTTCTCCTTAATAAATAAATTGTGATGGAATGTAACAGCCTATTTGCGAAGCAAAGTGCAAAAGGTCGTCGATGTATTTTGAGACTTCGTCTCGATGTGCCTTGTCGAAGCACAAGCGACGCGGGATCTTTTTCTCGCCTTTGCTTGTGACTACGATGTCGGAATAGAACATCTCGCGCATGAAATAATCGAATTGATTTTCGGTTAAGTTTTGGATGCGATAACCGGCATCAATAAGAGCCTCTTTCAAGCGTGGATAAATTGCGCCGAAGATATAGCTTTGTTGTTTGCGGCTTACCATATCGCCGACAGTCTTTGCCTCAATCTCGAAAGGCTTGAAGGATTTGCGAAGTTTGCTGTTTTGCGCTTCAACAAAACGTCTCCAGTCTTCCGGATTGAGGATCAAAATTTTAGTCATGACTTGCTCCGTGAAATGCGACGGGCGTTTGTGATATAAAATATCTTATCCAGTGGGTATTTTCGCCGGAGTGCTCATTGATGCCGTATTCGGTCACTTTTTTGACTTCGTGTCCGCGTTCTGCCAGATCCAAGACGCGGCGCGGCAAGTGTGCAATGCCGAGTTTATAGAAAGCATCGGCTGAAGTGATGCCTTTGTTATGCTTCAAGTAATTCAAAACAAGGTCAGTTTGCTTCATGATTGCCTCCTTTGAGATTGTTTTCGATTTGAGCCAAGATCTCGCGGATGCGAGCTTTGCCTTTTTCGATGCCTTTGCGGAGCTTGTCTTGAAATTCGGCGTCGGCTTCAACGCGTTTGATGATGATCTGCTCTTCAAAATCCGGATTGAAAACGACATAAAACCAGTGATCGGCGTTGCAAAGCATCATTTGCATTTGCATTTGTGCATAATATTCCGGCTTGATGACGCCGTCGAAAAGGTATTTTGCGAAGGTGTTGTCTTCCGGACACTTGATCTCGATGCCGGATGTGCGTCCCTCGATGAAGCCATCCGGAGAGCAGCCGCAAAGATCGTCCTCTTCAACAAAGCCGACTTGCTCAACATCGAGCCCCGTTTGCAGCTCGAACAATGTGCGGGCTTGATCTTCGAGCTCGTTGCCGCGTGCCATTGCTGCCGATTGATAAGTCTCTTTTTTCTTCTTTGTTAAGATCTCGCCGACAAGATTGAAGCATAATGTCTCGAGCCCTGCGCCGCCGACGGAGATCTCTTTTGCGTGGCTGGCGGTTAGTTTTCCCAGTCTGATATTATACCAGTCTTCAGAATGTTGATCGAAATTATAAACCTGCATTTTCCCCTCCTTGAAGCTCCTGCTTGCGTGCGGTTGAATATTGAATAAACTCGGCTTTTAAGGCTGCCGTCTTGAGCGAGGCATATTCGCGCTTGTAGATGTCTTTGAGCGCATCATAGCTCTCGGCGTTTGTGATGGCGTTTTTCAAAGCCTCCGGAAAAGTCTCCTCTTCGTTGATCTTGTCGAGATCGTAGTTTTTATTGTCTTCGTCCTCGATGGCGGTATAAATATCGTCAAAGTGGAATTTGACAGCCTTTTTGATGATGGTCTTTTTGCACATCTCCGCAAACCACGCCTTCCAGATGCTGTCTGTTTTGGCGACTTTGCGAGCCTTATTGATCTCTTCCTTTGAAAGCAGCGTCAAGAATTCGCCGCGCTTGTTTTTGATGACGCAATATCCTCCGAGAATGTTGTCGTCATTATGATCGAACGGATTGCCGATGATGTGCTTATATGTGACGCTTCCGCTGTCCTTCTCAAAGACGAAAGTGTCGCCTTTATAGACAAGATCGATGTCGATCAAGCTGTCCGGATAAACTTGCAGCATCTTATTTTTATAAGCAACATAGTCGAAAGATGCGCCGTTTGAGTTGACTGTGATGTGTTTGCCGTCGAACTCCAAGCCGGAGCGGACGATGACTTCCCAAGCATTATCCCAAAACTTGTCGGATTTTCCCTTCGCCCATGCTTGTTTTGGATCGGCTTTCAGTGTGGCGATGTATTGATTGAAAAATTCTGATCTCATGATTGCCTCCCTTAAAAATTCTTGTTAGCGAAGTTTTGTTCGTAATAGACGCGAGCTGCTTCGATTTGTGCGACATATTCCTCGCAGCGATCGAGCGACGCGTTGATCTCGTTGATGTTGTGAACTGTGACGATCACGCTTAAACTCACAAAGAACGAGAGAAAAAATGATTTGAAAAATTCTTTAGTCATTGAAGCACCCCTTGAAAACATCATCGATAAGATTGCACATTGTTTGATTTGTGCGTCTGATTGTTTCTTCATACGGCGTCAGCTGAAGCTCTTTCTTTTCTTC
>Ga0265301_10004965_pt1 | contig 13235 bp, 5 predicted proteins | sample AusTroGonzalo_MG_2_FD_193488 | JGI IMG/M metagenome (GOLD analysis project Ga0265301, IMG submission 193488) | Bovine rumen microbial communities from tropical cattle in Woodstock, Queensland, Australia - Gonzalo_04 | ecosystem: Host-associated > Mammals > Digestive system > Stomach > Rumen ...
CACAGACAACAATTGACGAAGTTATGGATTTTGTAGAAACAAACTTTGACATTTCACTTTCTTCAGGTGATGCACTTGAAGCGACATCGGCAGCTCTTCATGTTATATTGCCGGCATTTGATGAAATCTATGCAACTTGGATAAACGGTGGCATAAAACTCAACATTGGCCACAATTCAGGCGATGACGGATATGACAGATTTACCTATGGAGACGATTATTGGTTCTATGACATGGTTGCAAAAGTGTTTATAGATGTTATTGAAAGTGGTGAAACAGGAGCAAAGACTGTTGTTCCTACAGAAGTTGTCTTTGGTGCAAACATCCATGACCCAAATACAAAAGTGTATGACAGTTATGATGAGTATCTACTCAAAGAAAACAATGAAGTTATCGAAACAATAGACACAAGAAATCTCAACTTTGCAGTATATTTGAGAGATATTGAAGTAGGTGGATATTTTGAAGACACATTAAACGAAACTTTCATATTTGATACACAAGATCCTACAAAGGTTTCAAAAGTCAAATCAAACAATGGCACAACAAACCTGTCAGACTTCAACACATACAATGTCTTGCTTGATATATTTGATAGCGGTTATTCTTATGTATCTTCATTGAATTACAAAGGAAGCGTTGATGCCACAATTCAAACAGGAAACAAGAGAACAACACTTGGCGCAAATATTGTTGCAAAACTTGATGATCTGCCAGAAGGTGCAACAAGCGCATTTACACTTTATGGAAATAAATATCTAAAAGTTCAGGGCAATATTGATGCAAGCATGTATGAAGGCTCAACAAAGAAAGCAAGACACCTTTTGGATGTTCTTTATGAGAGCAATGATAGCGCTGCACTTTATGCAACATACTCACATGATGATTATACAGACTCAAATCAAAGACATATAGGCAAAAACTCATTCAAGGCGAAAATAAACAATGCAAATCTTAGTGGAATAGTTTCAATTATTGTTGATATGCTTGACATTGACCTTGGTTCAATGAGAGATGATTTGTCGATAGACAAGAGCTATATCGATTATAGATTTGTTCAAACACTTATGAATATTGGCGGAATTGAAGCGGGAGAAGAACTTTCAAGCGTTGACCAAACACTCAGTTCTGTCGAAGAAATTATGAAGCTTATAAGAAATATGAAGCTTACTAGACAAGAGATATCAAACGGCCTTTATTCAACTACACTTATGGTTTCACTTGATTGGGAAGATGAGATAGCAACACTCAAACTTGTTTGGAACGAAGAAGTTTCGAATAATGTTAAGTCTATCAAACTTAGACAAATCAAGGTAGAAAACTTTGTATTTGGTGAGTCGACAATCAACTTGACAATAAATCTCACAGACTATACAGAAAGCAGCTTCAACTATAATACAAGTGCAACACACATCAACATGAGCAGTATATCTGACTTTACAAATGTTGCAATAAACACATTAAATACAAAAGAATTCAACTTTACAGGTTCAACATCTGTTTCAATTATTGGTATTAGCGCTATTTCAGTAGGTTATGACCTTTATGCAAAGATTGGAACAAAACAAGTTGTTGAAAACGGAAAGACATTAAATAAGCCTGACATTTATGTTTATCTCGAACTCAGTGTTGGCAGTGTCATGACAGTCACATATGACTCTGGACTTCTTGGACATGACTATACAACAGACTTTAGTTTTGATTCAAGAATTTCAACGCTTGTGTATGAAAATAATAAGTTGACAATCACTCAAAAGACACACAGAAATAAAGGTTTCTTAATAAGTGCAAAAGACAAGACTTTGACTTGGTCATACAATTCGGATCAAATTGGCTCAAATATTATGAAGATTATGGCGCAAGCTATCGGTCTTACAAATTCAACATACAATATTATTTCAGATTTGGTTGAGAGTATGAATCCATATCCATCGCTCGAACAAACACTTGAGGCATTCAGCAAAGGGACAAACCAATATACTCTCAAACTTGATGGAACGAGTCTTACTGGCGATTCAAACTTTGCAGATATGGAAATTAAACTTGGACTCACAACGGGCTATAGCATTGCATTTACGAATGCTCAAAAATCTCAGTATGCAGGTCTTGCAAATTATGAGAGAAGTATTCAATTTATTGATAGCATAGAGACGACAATAAATATTGCAAGCGGGACGGTAAAAATCCCAGTCAAACTTAGCACAAAGACTGCAAGTTCGGGATCTTATAAAACAAGCGGCGGTAGAACGATTTATGTAAACAACTATTATCGAAACAACTATATCACCGAATATAAAAACCATATCCTAAGTCAGTTTCAAAGCGGTCAGTTGAGTTAAAAAAAAAAGAGAGAGAAAAATTTCTCTCTTTTTTTTATTTTAAATTTTTTATTTCAACTCTTCTTTAATATCAAAAGGCACGGACAAAACTTCTTTATAGTGTTCGATTGTTTCATCATCAAGTCTAGCAAAGAGTGGCTTTGGTAGATTTATTTTGTGAGATTTGTCTACATTTATTTTGCTTGCTTCTTCCCAGTTGTTTGCATCAGCAGGTGAGCCAGCGAAGTTTAATTGTTCGCTCCAAATCTCTTTTGTCTTGTTTGGCATGATTGGGCTAGCAACAATAGCAAGTGATTTTGCCATATTTAAACAGAGATACAAAACTTTCTTTGCCTTTTCAATATCGCCGCTTTTGATAAGTGTCCATGGTGCTGTTTTTTCAAGGTAAGTATTTCCAATTGAAGCAAATCTCATAATCTCTTTATATGCTGCTCTAAATTCAGTTTTTTCAAAAAGTTCGCCGATAGTTTTTGGACAGGTTTCGATTGCATCAATCATCTCTTTGTCATTTTCGTCAAGGTCATTTTTGATATCTTCAAAGCCAATGCCAAGTTCACCAGCAAAATTTTTGTTTATCATGTTTATTGTTCTGTTGAAGAAGTTTCCATATTTGCCTACGAGTTCAGCATTTGTATTTAGTTTAAAGCCTTCATATGTGAAGTCGCTATCCTTGTTTTCAGGGAAAATAGATACCAAATAAGCCCTAAGAGCATCAATATCAACATTGTTTTTCTCAAGGGTGTTGCAGAAAATTCCAATTCGCTTTGATTTTGAAAACTTTTGACCTTCAAAATTTAGGAAGTTGAAACCAACGACATTTGTTGCAAGGTTATATTTTTTGCAAGCAAGTTCCATGCTTGGGAAAAACACTGCGTGGAAGTCTATGTTGTCTTTGCCAATAAAGTTGTAAATCTCACATTCATCATTTTGCCAGCGGTCTTTTAGCATTTCTTCTCCGCCGAGTTCTTTTGTTATGGAAATATAACCAATAGGTGCATCAAACCATACATAGAAAACTTTATCTTCAAAACCTTTTAGTGGAACTTTGATTCCCCAAGGGATATCTCTTGTGATGCAGCGAGGCTGCAATCCTTCTTTAAACCACTTGTTTGTCATGCTGTAAACGTGTGGGCGCCAAACATCTTTTTTGCTTTCGACCCACTCTTGAAGTGGCTTTTGAAGTTTGTCAAGGCAGATGTAAATGTGCTTTGTGTTTTTCTTTATTGCATCATTTCCACAGAAACTGCACTTTGGATTTTTGAGTTCGTCAAGTTCATATGTCTTTCCACAGTTGTCACACTGATCGCCATATGCCTTGTCGTATCCGCAGTATGGACACACGCCATAGACAAAACGGTCGGCAAGAGCGATTTTGTCGTGTTCGCAGAAGAGCATGTTTGATTCTTTTTCGGTCGTATAACCATTTTTGTAGATTTCGTTGAAGAAATCTGTTGTGATATCTCGGTGAATTTGTGTGTTTGTTCCGCTGAAAATATCAAAGTCGATTGACAAGATTTTTGCGTACTCTTTCATCTTATTGTTCATGAATTTGATGTAGTCCGAAATCGCTAAACCTGCGTCTTTTGCGGAGATGTAGCTGGTTGTGCCATGGTCATCAGTACCGCTAACATAAACGACATCGTCGCCATTTGTTTTGTGATAACGCGTGAACACATCACCTGGTAGCCAGCATCCTACGACATGCCCAAGATGTGGTAATCCATTGACATAGAGGAGTGCTGCGGTCACTAAAATTTTTTTCTTTTTCATTGTATTTTCCTTTTTAAATTTGCAAATTTTTATAGATTTTGGCTTCAAAATTGAAGAAAAACTTTCGATTTTCAAAGAAAAATGCTTCAAAATTGAAGAGTTTTGCTCAATTTTTGATGTAGTTTATTTTTGAGTTTGCATTCGGTCGCTTTTAATTTTTTCAACAATTTCTTCAAAACTTAATTTTTCTTGTTCTGAGGTTTGCATATTTTTCAAAGTGTAAGTTTTTTCTTTGATTTCATCTTCACCAACAATCAAAACATATTTGACTTGTCTGCGGTTTGCTTCTTTCATCTTTGATTTGAAAGTTTGATTTTCATAAAAGCAATCTGCGTTGATTTTTTGTTCTCTGAATTTTGACACAAGATTTAGGCAATCATCAAGAGTTTCATCAAAGTTTATTATTGCAAGGTCAATCTCGTTTAGGGAGTTTGTGTCAAAATAATTTTGTTTGAGAAGGATGTCAAACAGGCGGGTGATGCCTATACTCATTCCAACACCTGGCATTTTCTTTTCGGTAAAGTATCCGCAAAGATTTTCATATCTTCCGCCACCACCGATTGCTATGGTTTCTTCATTGTTTTGTAGAAAACCTTCAAAAACCGTGCCGGTGTAATAGTTGTGTCCGCGAATGACAGAAAGATCATATACATAATTTTTTGCGTCAAAACTCTTTAAACTTCTGTCCAGAGCTTTGAGTTCGTCAATACCCTTTTGGAAAGTTTCGTTTTCGCAAAGGTTTTCAACTTTTTTGAGAATGTCTGTCAAAGAGCCGTTTGTCTTTGTCAAACCGATAAGTTTTTCGGCTTGTGAATCTGAAAGGCCAAGTTCTTTGAGTTGGGCAACAGCGTCGTCTTTTGGGATTTTGTCTAGTTTGTCCAAGATGATAAAAATTTCTGTTGAAACATCTTCTTTTTTAAGTGATTCGATAAAGCCACCCAAAACTTTTCTGTTTGAAATTCTAATTTGAACACCCAAGTTTAGGGCCTTGAAACATCTTTCAAAAAGCATTATGCATTCTGCGTCAGCAACAACCGAGAGAGTTTCGCTTCCGATAATGTCTGCGTCGCATTGATAGAATTCTCTAAATCTGCCTTTTTGTGGGCGTTCGCCACGATATACCTTTCCAATCTGGAATCGTTTGAAAGGGAAGTTGAGTTCGTTTTGATGCATTGCGACAAATCTTGCGAGTGGAACTGTAAGGTCATAGCGCATGCACATGTCGGTGTCACCTTTTGTGAAACGATAGATTTCTTTTTCGCTTACGCCATTGCTTTTTGCAAGCAAAATGTCGCTGTATTCTAGCACTGGAGTGTCAAGCGGCAAGAAACAATTCTGTTTGAAAGTTTCTTTGATGTTTGAGAGAAGTTTTTCAAACAAAAGCTCTTCTTTGGGCATAAGTTCCCAAAAGCCATTCAGTTTTCTTGGGGTGGTAAGATTCATATTTTCTCCTATATAAATGCTATTTTAATCTAAATATTTATGTTTGTCAATTGAAATGTGTTGGTTGATAATTTGCATACAAAATGTATAAAACTTATCCACAAATTCATATTTATACACAGCCGTTTATGTTTATTCAGTGGTTGAAAATAAGTAAAATATGCAAAAAAGTTGGTGAGTTATCCACATTTCCACAATTTTGTGGATAAAAGTATGGGCTCTACACAAGATTTAGGGGGATTTGTGTGTATAAACAACAAGAGACACAAAAATTGTTTTTTCGACACCTTAATATTTTTTCGGAAATTTGTATAAAGGCGGCGCAAAAACAAATTTTTATTCATTCGTTTTTGTCAAAAATGTGCTTGGCTTTCCGCTGCAAATGAAGCACAGTTTGTGCAATGCTCTGGTTGAAGAAACATAGAGAAGATTTTGGTCAAGCTCATTTTTGTAGGTTTTGTTGTCGGCAAATGGAATGATGACCGCATCAAATTCGATGCCCTTCGCCTTGGCAGGGGTTGTGATAATCTTTTTGGCGGTTGTATTTTCGACGCCTTTGAATTTTTTGATGATTGGGCTGGCTTTTTTGAGCTCAGCAATTTGAGATTGGGTTTTGCAGATTATGGCAACTCTTTGAGCAGGGGAGAGCGTGTCTAAATATTCTTCTATGCTCTTTGTGCAATCTTTTGTCTTTATGAATTTAATTTCGTCGCCGATGCGGTTTACATTTTTGGCTATCTTTTTGCCTAAAATTTTCTGTGCAAATGTTGAGATTTGAAGGGTGCTTCGATATGAGCGATTTAGAACCTTTGTCTTTGCGTGAATGAGTTTTGAAAGACTTGTAAGATATTCTGGCGAAAGAGTGCGATCAATGCTTTGGTAAATATCGCCCAAATAGAGCTTTGGACATCTGAAAAGTTTTTCAAAAAGATAGAAGTGGCATGGTGTGTAATCTTGCATTTCATCTACGATGACATATTTTGATGCAAAAGTGTTTTTGAGTGAAAGCAAGTTTTCTTTGATGAGCATGATTGGAGCAATGTCATATGCTCCGATTGTTTCAGTTTGGTCTAAATCAACGCTTAGAAGGAAATTGTTGTAGATTTGGAGTGGATCTATGGTTATGAAACGGTCGTAAAGCAGTTTTTTGGCGCGTTTGACAAGTTCGGAGTGGTCTTCTTCACCTGTTTTGAACATGTCGGCAACACGCTCGGACAAAACATCAATGCGTTTGTAAATTGGGAGGCCAGAGAGTTTGTTGAAAAATACTTCGGTGACATCTTCTTTTGAGATTGAAACATCTCCAAATGCCAAGGTCTTTGGTACAAAAAGTTTTGGTAAATCATTTTCGATAAAGTTTTTTAAATCTTCAAGAAATTCGAAGCTGGACTTTATGGCAATGTTTTCAAAATCACTTTGTTTTTGGTTTTCAATAATTTTTTCGAGAAGTTCTTCTCTCGGCTCAAATGGAAGGGAGAGAAGGCGCTTGGCCATGTTGTTGAATGTGGTCGAGAAAGGTTTTTCTTCGCCCAAGTTTGGCAAAACATCGTCAATATATTCTCCAAAAGCTTCGCTTGGAGTCAAAATCAAAATATCTTCGCTTTTTAGGCTGTTTCGATATTTGTATAAAAGGTATGAAACGCGGTGAAGGGCGACAGAAGTTTTTCCTGAGCCGGCTACACCTTGAACTATTATGTTTTGGAAATCGTCTGAACGGATGAGAGCATTTTGTTCTTTTTGAATTGTTGAGACGATGTCGTGCATTTTTCCGCTTGAGTTTTGGGAAAGTTGTTCCATCAAAATGTCATCATCAATAATCATTTTGCTGTCAATGTAATATTTGAGTGAGCCGTCTTCGATTTTGAACTGGCGCTTTAGGCTGAGATTTCCACTTATGGTGCCTTCTGGGCAGGTGTAAGAGCAGTCGCCTTGGGCGTCATCATAATAGAGCGAGCAGATGTCACTTCGCCAGTCATAGACGAGATTTGTTTTTGTTTCATCCTGTACAAGACCCAGGCCAATGTAAAATTTTTGTGGAGATTTTTCATCTTTTGCTTGAAAATCAAATCGACCAAAGTATGGTGTCTTTTCTTGTCTTGTCAGGCGTTTGTCTGTCTTTTCAAGGTCAATGTTTTGTTGTTCGAAATTTTCGATTTGGGTGTTTATGTCAGCAAGTTCGTCAGAGCCAGTTTTTATGTCATAAAAGTTTTCGGAGAAAAAAGTCTTTAAGTTTTTGACTTTTTCTGCGTTTGTTTTGATTTTTCTTTTGTTTTTTTCTAAAATTTGTTTGATTTTTGTTTGGGTCTGCTCTAAATAGAGAGTTTCTTCTTGTTTGACTTTGTTTTCCATAAAGGCCCCTTAAAAATTAAATTTGAGTGCAAAGAAATTTTTGATGCACTCAAATTTTGATTTATTCTTCTTGTGGTTGTTCGACGATTTCTTCAGTTTCTTCAGATTCGTCGCTTTCTGTGCTTTCATCTTCTCGCTCTGCAAGTGCAACACTTGTGATTTTTGCGTTGTCTTTCAGTTTCATGATTCTAACGCCTTGGCTGACGCGGGAGAAGGTTGAGATTTGGTCAATGTGTGTGCGGATGATGACTCCGGAGTCGGCAATCATCAATAAGTCAAAGCTCTCGTCTTCAATCTGTTTGAGAGCAACAAGTTTTCCGGTCTTGTCATTTATGACAGCTGCTTTTACACCGCTTCCGCCACGCTGTTGAAGTCTAAATTCGTTTATTGGAGTGAGTTTTCCATATCCATTTTCTGTGATAGTAAGTATCTTTGTGCCTTCTTTGACAACCGCCATGTCGACGACATCGTCAGATTCTGGCATTTTGATGCTTCTAACACCTTGGCTATCTCTTCCAACGGCACGCACATCAGTTTCGTTGAAGCGGATGCACTTTCCTTGGAGTGTGCCAATCAAAATGTCATCTCTTCCACTTGTTATGTCAACGCCGATAAGTTCGTCGCCTTCAACAAGTTTGATGGCAATCTTTCCAACTTTTCGAATGTTTTCATATTCTGAAAGCGGAGTCTTTTTGATAAGACCTTGTTTTGTCGCCATGATGAGATTTGAGTTTTCGGCTTGTTTCATTGGGATGATTGTCGTCACCTTTTCACCAATTGAAAGTTGGAGAAGGTTTATGATTGCTCTGCCCTTTGCTTGGCGTTGAGCTTCTGGGATTTCATATGCTTTTGCTGTAAATACCTTTCCGAGATTTGTGAAGAACAGAAGTGAATCGTGGGTTGAGGTGATAAACATGCTCTCAACATAGTCTTCATCTTTTGTCTTGTGGGCTGTTATGCCTACGCCGCCACGATGTTGGGCTTTGTATTCATCAACAGACATGCGTTTGATATATCCAAGGTGGGTCATTGAGATGATGACATCTTCTTCGGCAATTAAGTCTTCAATATCGATTCCGCCAACATCCATGCTGATCTCTGTCTTTCTCTTGTCGCCATATGTCTGTTTGACTTGTTCGAGATCGTTGTTTATGATTTGAAGCACTCTCTCTGGCTTTTCCAAAATGTCTGAAAGGTCTGCAATGAGAGCTTCGAGAGAAGAAAGTTCTTCATTGAGTTTTTCTACTTCGAGTGAAGTGAGCTTTGAAAGTTTCATCTCCAAAATTGCGTTTGCTTGGATTTCGTCAAGCTCAAACTTGGTCGTCAAGTTTGTCAAAGCTTCTGGTCTGTCTTTTGAAGCTTTGATGGTCTTTATTACTTCGTCAATGCTTGCAAGAGCGATGACAAGACCTTTGACTATATGTTCACGTTCTTGGGCTTTTTTAAGGTCAAATTTTGTCTTTCTGACCGTCACATCCTTTTGATGCTCAAGGTAGTAGTAGAGCATTTCTTTCAAATTCAAAACTTTTGGCTGGCCATTTACAAGAGCGAGCATGATGATGCCTGAGTTTTGTTGGAGCATTGTGTCTTTGTAAAGAGAGTTTAAAACAACTTGGGCGTTTGCGTCCTTTTTGATGTCAACGATTACTCTAAGGCCGTCTCTATCTGACTCGTCTCTAAGGTCTGCGATGCCTTCAATTTTTTTGTTTTTAACCAAATCTGCAATTTGGGTGATAAATCTGGCTTTGTTTACCGCGTAAGGAATTTCGGTGATGACAATTCTGTTTCTGCCACCAATTTCTTCAATTTCGGCTCTTCCTCTAACCAGCACGCCGCCGCGTCCAGTCTTGTAAGCGTGTTTAACCGCTGTGCGTCCCATGATTATGCCACCGGTTGGATAGTCTGGGGCTGGAATGATTTTGATAAGTTCGTCAATATCAATATCTGGGTCTTTAATAAGGGCTTGAACGCCGTTTATTACTTCGGTGAGATTGTGAGGTGGAATATTTGTCGCCATGCCGACAGCGATGCCGTCTGCGCCGTTTACGAGAAGATTTGGGAATCTCGCTGGGAGCACAGAAGGCTGCATGAGCGTGTCGTCAAAGTTTGGATAGAAATCAACTGTTTCTTTTTCTATGTCTTGAAGCATAAGGCCAGCAATCTTTGAAAGTCTTGCTTCTGTATAACGCTGTGCAGCAGGTGGGTCACCATCGACAGAGCCGAAGTTTCCATGACCGTCAACAAGTGGATATCTTATTGAGAAGTCTTGGGCAAGTCTAACGAGAGCGTCATAAATTGAGCTGTCACCATGTGGGTGATATTTTCCCATAACTTCGCCGACAATACGCGCACTCTTTTTGTGTGGCTTGTCATAGAAATTGTTGAGTTCGCCCATAGAATATAAAATTCTTCTGTGAACCGGTTTAAGACCATCTCTTACATCAGGAATTGCACGGCTGACATTGACTGCCATCGCGTAGGCAATAAATGACTTTTTGAGCTCGCCAACAACTTCAATAGGCTGGATTTTTTCTTTTGAAATCAATTCTTTTAGTTTTTGTCTGCTTTCTTCATCTATTTTACTCATTGTTTTCTTCCTTTATTTTAAACATCTAAGTCTTTGACAAGTGTTGCGTTTTCTTCAATAAATTTTCTTCTAAGTTCGACATCTTCGCCCATAAGTTCGCTGAACAATCTGTCGGCTTCTATGGCGTCTTCCATGGTGATTTGAAGCAAGATTCTGTTTTCTGGATTCATTGTTGTTTCCCAAAGTTGTTCTGGGTTCATTTCACCAAGACCTTTGTATCTTTGAAGGGTTGTGCCCTTTCTGCCGTTTTCTTCAAACCATGCGTTGAGTTCGTCATCTGTGTAGAAATAGAAATCTTTTTTGTCTTTTGAAACTTTGTAAAGTGGTGGTTGGGCGGCGTATACATGGCCGTTTTCAATAAGTGGGCGCATAAAGCGGAAGAAGAATGTCAAAAGCAAAATTCGAATGTGTGAACCATCGACATCGGCATCGGACATGCAGATGATTTTGTTGTAGCGAAGTTTTGATTCGTCAAAATCATTTCCTGTTCCGGCACCAAACGCTGTAATCATCGCTTTGATTTCGTTGTTTTCTAAGATTCTGTGAAGTCTTGCTTTTTCAACATTCAATATTTTTCCGCGAAGTGGCAAAATGGCCTGGAATCTGCGGTCTCTACCTTGTTTTGCAGAACCACCAGCCGAATCACCTTCGACGATATAGATTTCGCAAAGAGAACTGTCTTTTTCTGAACAGTCAGCAAGCTTTCCTGGCAAGGTTGTGTTTTCTAAGACATTTTTTCTTCGAGTGAGTTCACGAGCGTTTCTTGCGGCATCTCTTGCTCTTTGGGCAGTGATGCTCTTTAAGATAAGTTCGCGGGCTTCATTTGGATGTTCTTCAAGATAGTCGCCAAAAGACTCTTGCATAGCCTTGTAAACAATGGTCTGCATTTCGCTGTTTCCAAGTTTTGTCTTGGTTTGACCTTCAAATTGAGGTTCACGGAGTTTTACTGAAATAACTGCAGTGATACCTTCTCGGCAATCTTCACCAGAGAGTTTTTCGCTTTCTTTGATGAGTTTGTTTTTGACTGCGTAGTCGTTTATGACTTTTGTCAATGCGTTTTTGAAACCATTGAGGTGTGTGCCACCTTCTTCGGTGTTTATGTTGTTTGCGTAAGTGTTTATGATTTCGTTGTAAGAGTCGTTGTATTGGAAGCAAACTTCAATTTCGTTTATTACTTCGCCTTTGTCATTGTGATTGAACTTGTTGAAGTAAATTGGATATGACAAAAGAGTTTGTTTGTTTTGATTTAGATAATTTACAAATTCGACAATGCCGCCTTTAAATTCAAAAACATCTTTTCTTTCTTGGCCTGCGCGCTTGTCTTCAAGGGTGATAACAAGACCTTTGTTTAGAAAGGCAATTTCGCGGAAGCGGTTTTTGAGATTGTCGTAAGAGAAGTCTGTCGTTTCAAAGATTTCATCATCTGGCCAGAATGTGACTGTTGTGCCTGTGTGGTCAGCGTTTCCAATCACTTTGAGTGGGGCAAGGCTTCTGCCACGAGCAAATTCGATAAAATGGTGTTTTCCGCCCTGGTAAACATCTACGGTGAGTTTTGTAGAAAGTGCGTTTACGCAGGATACACCAACGCCGTGAAGACCGCCAGAAATTTTGTAGCCTTCGCCACCAAACTTTCCGCCTGCGTGGAGTTTTGTCAAAACGACTTCAACCGCGCTCTTGCCTTCTTTTTCAATTATGCCGGTAGGAATTCCACGGCCGTTGTCAATGACAGAGCATGAGCCGTCTTCGTTTATGATGACATCAATTTGGGTGCAGTAGCCGGCAAGAGCTTCGTCAATAGAGTTGTCCACAACTTCTTGAACAAGGTGATGGAGTCCGTGGCTATCTGTTGAGCCAATATACATGCCAGGGCGTTTTCGGACAGGTTCGAGCCCTTCAAGGACTTGAATCTCACTGGCATCATATTTGACAGATTTTGAAAGTTTTGATTTTTCTTCATCATTTGCCTGATTTTCAATCATTTCTTCGGCAGAGATGACTCTTTCAGTTTCTTCAATTTGAGGAGTTTTTGTTTCTTCGTTTTCCATATGATTTTTTATTCCCTTTATATATATTATATATACATATGTATTATATCATATAAGGAAAGCAATGCAAAGGGTTTTGATAAAAAAAAGCCGTAGAAATCAATTTTTTTGTATTGACAAAAATTCTTTTTAATGAGATAATACTCTTGATGGGGGAAACTTATGGTTTTGGCGCATGGTATTTTGAAGGATAATATTTTTAGATGTGAAAAACTTTTGAAACAAGTGCCTTATTTTTTGAAAAATGGGCGAGAAATTGAGTTGTTTGAAGATTCTGAAAATATTGTTTGGATAAATGGTTATTCAAAATTGACAGGAAAAGATTTTTCAAACTTTTATACGTTTGAGAATAAAGATTATCGAAGATTGAATGCACTCTTAAACAAAATCGCTATTCGTGAAGATAACATGAAAAAAGCTGGATACAGCTTGGACGGAATAAAAAGTTTTAATAGAAATATTTGGCTTGACCTTTCGAGAGAAAGCAATGCGATTGAAGGAATTTTTGATGACTTTTCTTATGACCTTTTGGATTTTAGAGCAAAACTTCGTGGACAAATTGCGGACACATTGACTACACAAAATTTGACAAAATATCAATATTTTCAAAAGCTTTTAGAGCAGTATAGAAAAATTGAAGAAAAAGGTGATTGTGTCGTAGTTTTTGGACGAAATAAAGAGCACAAACTTTCTAATGAAATG
>Ga0265301_10004966_pt1 | contig 13232 bp, 14 predicted proteins | sample AusTroGonzalo_MG_2_FD_193488 | JGI IMG/M metagenome (GOLD analysis project Ga0265301, IMG submission 193488) | Bovine rumen microbial communities from tropical cattle in Woodstock, Queensland, Australia - Gonzalo_04 | ecosystem: Host-associated > Mammals > Digestive system > Stomach > Rumen ...
TTTCGCCATTAATTGCTGTGACATTGATTTGCAACGAGTTGTTTGTTCCCAAATTGAGATTCAAATCAGGTAGAGTAACTGTTCCTGACTGCATGGAGGCAATGGAGCCCGTCCATGTTTCGTTATGGGCAGTGCCATTCAGCGTGTATGTATAAGCAAGGGATGTAATGGTGTTGCCACCCAGATTCGTGAAATCAAACTCCACGTTGGTAACATCGGTGCAATTTGTATTGGTAATCTCATGAGCGCCGGAGATACGACCGGCTATGGCAGGCAAGTTAAGATGCTGGATCGGCACTTCAATACTAGTGAGTACTTCCTGATGGCCTTCGCAGACGAAAGCGACAAAGACGAGATCCTCAAGGGGAGCGGAGATAGCATTCGGAGAACCCATCTGTTGGGGAATCACATACTCGTAGTTCTTCTCCACCAGCGTTCCCGAAGCAATAGTGCTGATGGTTTCGCCCCATTGACCCGTGATAAGATGACGCAACATGTGCATGTGTCTGTACTGGTTGCCCACCATCATTTCAGGATACCAAGTTGTAGCACCCGTCTGAGAGCCCAACACATTGTCTTGAATGATGGCGACATTCAAGGAATTGGAAGAGACAGACTGAGAAGCCGTGTAATAGAGCTGCACACGAATGTTCAACGTACGAGTGCTCCAATCCAAGGTGCCTTCAGCGGCGATGTTCACCGGTGATGACATGTTAAGGATTGTGTTGGCAGCAGAGGCCCAATTTCCTCTGTTCAGGGAAGTGACAGAGCCGGAGAAGACGTGGCGATTCACCGTTCCCGCAGGATAGCCATCCAATCCGGTTTGGTTTGCTAAAGCGTCACCAAATTGGGTAGTATAAGTGTTGCTCGCATAACCACCCTGATGAATATTGATCAGACAAACCCTGTCTGGATGTGCTGCCTTGATCTCGTTGGCTCTCTTGTGACCGTCAGGACAGAACTGACAGCCGACACCAGTGTATTCTTCCAACAGCACATTGCGGTTGGAAGGGGTCATCGACACAATAGTGTCGGAGACTTGCGCAAAGCCGGTCAAACCAGCCAAAATCGCAACTACTAAGAGTAAAGTTTTCTTCATTTTTGTATATTTTATGTGAATACTAATTTGTCCATAAAAAGACCCTGCAAAAATACACTTTTGTTTCAAATTGTCAATAACAAAACAAAAAATATTTGCGATTATCCCAAACTGCTAACTACTAACTACTAACTGCTAACTGCTAACTATTTCAGCACCAATTGCACCGTATGGCGATTGCTTTGTCTGATTAAAACCTCTTCATTTTCAAACATTTTCAAAACCTCTTTCTCCGAATCAGTGTCATAATGACGAATCGTAACCAATCGAATGCCATCGTTGAACTTGACGATGAACTCTTTCTGCAAGGCTTCCAAACAGGGTTTCAAACGCAACGGCACATTATCGGTGCAAACCGAAAACGTAAGCGCGGAATTCTGTATCATGTTGATTTTCACGCGATAATCGGAAAGGACATCCAGAATCTTGGACAAATTCTCCACACCGATGATGGAAAAGTCGCGCGGAGAGACCGAAATCAGCAGCTGGTTGTCTTTCACGATATAGGACGGAACTTCCACAGAATCAGCCTCTTTCGAAATCTTACTTCCTTCATTCTCCGGATGGAAGAACGACTTTACATACAACGGTATCTGCTTGTTATGCAGCGGTCTAAGTGTTTTCGGATGGATAACGCTCGCGCCATAGTAAGCCAGCTCCACTGTCTCGTGGTACGTGAGCGAATCGATTTTGACAGCATTGGGGAAACGTTTCGGATCGGCGTTGAGGATGCCAGGCACATCTTTCCAAACGGTAACGCACTCGGCATCAAGGGTGTAGGCCATAATGGCGGCGGAATAGTCAGAGCCCTCACGCCCCAATGTGGTCGTCTGGTTCTCGGCCGTACCCGCAATGAACCCCTGGGTCAGGACAATCCCGTGGGCACGGTTCTGGAAATAGGGGTTGATCGTGTTGCAGACTAACTTCTGCGTTACTGTCCAATCTACATGTCCCTCGCGGTAAGTGTTGTCCGTGCGCACCAGCTGACGTGCATCAAGCCATTGCGTCTCAAGGCCTTGCACATTCAGATACGTGGCAATCAAGGTTGTGGAGAGCAGTTCGCCGAAGCTGACAACCCGGTCGTAGTCGTAGTCAAAGTTGTCGGAAGTCGGCCGCTGCAACTGTTCGTTCAACAGCGTGAAAATCCGTTCGGAATGAGGCAAGAAAGGGTTGCCGGCACCCATCAGCTGTTCCGCGACAGACTCGTGCTGTGCGCGAAGTTCTGCCACCAAACCGGAGACTTTGTCCGGTGCGTGATAATAGGCATCCAGCACCTTCTCCAGAAAGTTGGTGGTCTTGCCCATGGCGGAAATAACCACCACAAGCTGCTCATTCTCATAGCGTTGGAGAATGTTTTTCAGGTTTTCGATGGCCGGGGCGTCCTTCACGGAAGCACCGCCGAATTTAAATACTTTCATAGTTTAACTTATTCGTTTTTAAGGACTTGCAATAAGGTTGTGCCCACCACACCGAGCGTATTCCGGTCGATATGCTGGACATTGTCGTTCAACGTATGCCAAACAGGGTCGAAGCCGGTGCCGGAAGCCGCGTCATAGTGGATAATGTCAATCATCTTGAACGGCGCGTACTTGTTAACGTAGTAATGATCGTCGGTGATGACGCCACCAGGCTTGTTCTGGAAGTATTGTCCGTGGCCGAGTTCGTAGGCCGTGGACCACACTTTGCGCACCACATCGCCCGCGTCGCGCATGGAGAACTGCTCCTGCATGAACTGCGCGTTCGGACTGCCCACCATATCAAGAAGGATGCCGTAGCTGGCCATATATCCTTGGATATGTGGATTTTTCGCCCAGTGTTGAGCGCCCAAGCCCCACCAATCTCCGGGGACGCTTTCGCTCTCTCTCGGACCGTAGTCCTCGGCATCGAAGAAGACGATATCGACACCCACATTGGGCTGGTTCTCATGCAGTTGACGAGCGATTTCGAGAAGTACGCCCACGCCGCTGGCACCGTCATTGGCGCCGTCTATCGGGGTTTCGCGGTTGGCGGGATTGGGGTCGTGGTCGGCGAAGGGGCGGGCATCCCAATGGGCCGCCAGCACGATACGCTTGGTCTTTTCGGGCCCGAAGCTGCCGATAAGGTTGGCGCATGGCCAGGATTTTCCGTCGTAGGTTTTGGCCGTAAACGACTGGTTATAAACGGTATCGCAGTATTCGCGTAGTTTGTTGAGCAGCCACTCGCGGCAGTTCTCGTGCGCCTCTGTGCCCAACACGCGTGGACCAAAGTCGGTCTGCGCTTTCACGAAGTTGTAGGCGGAATCATTGTTGAAGGCCGGAAGGGGAATCGTGGCTTGCGGGGTCTCTTTCTGGGTTTTCTTGGTGCGGTCGCAAGCGGGAAGCAAAATCACCGCAACTGCGAGCAATACAAATATCGTCTTAATTTTCAACATGTTATAATAGACTATGAATAATACTTGATGTTTAAAAAATGACGTGCGAAGATACAAAAAATGATGGACGGATAAACGGTAGAGACGTTACGCGCCACGTCTCTACAAAAAAACGCACGACACCGTTACAAAAACAAAGAAGGCGACTGTCGTAGTCGCCTTCCTGTGTGGCGGGATCGAGAGTTGAACTCGAGACCTCCGGGTTATGAATCCGACGCTCTAACCAACTGAGCTACCCCGCCTTTTTTGAGGCTGCAAAAATACACTTTTTTTCGATTGCGCGACAGGGAATTACGTTTTTTATGCAAGAATCTGATTTTCAAACATATAAATCAACAAAAAAGTCATATTAGCTGAATAGCCTCCAACTCATGACTGAGCGATTTGATTCCATTCTGCATTTTTTCCGTCTGTTTCTTGCGCGGTTTATGGACTCCTGCCGCATAATGCCACAATTGACGTTCGTTAATGCCTGTGATTCTGCTGAGGGCGGCTTTCGTGAACACGCCACTGTAATAGTTGATGAACGTGGCGGCATCGATTTTAAAGGTCAGTTCGTAATCACGGGCCAAGGCTGGGCATGGATTCGGGTTATCCTCCAAATAAAAATCGATTGCCTCCCGTATGTTTTTTTCAATTTCTTTCAGGTCTTTTCCCACGGTGAAAATAGGTGCATCTTCCATATACGCACTCAGGTTCTTGCCAGCATGTTCCACTATAATTGTCACTGTTTTCATACTATTTTTATTCATTATCATTTTAATCCAACTTGTTTCAATATACTATGGTAAGTACCTTTCTCGATACTTTGTTTTTACGCAGCAAATATAGTAAAAATACGAACACTTCGACCGTGGTCAAAATTATTTTCATCTTCGGCTGCCCGCACACCTTACGGGGTGCGAAAAGCCGCGCGTGTATGCCGCATTTCTACCAAGCCCTTCAGCCCTACGGGCTGGTTCGGGGTCAGAACGTTTTCCCATATCCGTCACGAAAGCGATTGTCGACAGGCCTTTAGGTCTGCCAGGCTCGGTAGTAGACGACGCTTCCAAGCGTCACAAATCGCACGCCGTCAGGTGTGCGGGGGATGGGTGAATATTTCTCTCTAAAAACGAGCTGTCTTATATCTGGCCTCTCCTCTATAGCGATACATCATATCAACATCCGACTTTTTACAGAAAACAACAGTCACAACATTATTATAATATGAAACTTCTGCTATTACGTCATCTTTTGTATATGTGTTTTTTGATTCATCGAATGAGAATCCATACTTGCAAAGCTTTTCATCAATATTTTTAAGGATGTTGTCTTTAACTTGCACGGCAGGATTCTGTAATTTGAAAGCATATGTAATCCCCTTCGTCTGCGTTGAATACGGTCGAAAGACCCGTTCATACCACGTATAATAATATCCACTTTTCTCTTTCACATAGGGACTTCCATTCACGTACAATCTCATTTTAAAATCATCCGTCATTTTGCTTTCAGGCCAAATTTCTTGTACTTCTGAATATTTGTCAAAAGAAAGTTCAGAAAGATCGTAATGCAATATGATGTCACTAAAATTTGAATTTAGTAACCATTTCATTTTGTCATAATCAATCAAATTTGCAATTATCTTGGGATTAAAAACCTGAGTCTTGCAACTATAGCTAAAATGCCAATACTGACACGACTCAGACCCATAAATAGGATTTGTTATGTATTTTCCTTTTTTATCAATAAAGCCCACTTTCTCATCAAAAATAACTGGTGCGTTGCCCTTTTGATTATACATATACACCTCATCAAATTGAGGTTGGATTGTGATTTTTCCTGTTTTATCAACGTATCCCCATTTGTCATCAATGCATACCGCTGCAACAGGAGTGTTTTTCGAATTATCAGCCCAATAACATTCGTCAAATTGAGGATTAACCACAACATTCCCTTTGTAATCACACCAACCCCATTCTGCATCTTTCTTAAAAAATAAATAATTCTTCCCGAAAAAACTTAACATTTCATATTGGGGATTGACAACATATTTGCCATCTTTATCAATCAATCCTTCTTTGTCTCCCAATCTCACTACTGCAACACCGTTAATGAAGGGGCGTGCTTTGTCAAACTGATATGCGATGTGTTGCTTTCCTGTTTTGTCAATATATCCCCATTTGCCATCTTTGCTGTGTACAGCAGCTAATCCTTCTGAAAAATCCACAGCGTTTTCATATTTGGGTTCCACTATAATGGATCCTTCTTTATCTAATATTCCCCATATTTCATTACCTAACGTATCGTATACTGAAAAACTTGCGCGACCTTCATTGAAACATGTGGTGTGTATTGCTTGTTGCATGTCAAATATTTTTTCCCCTTTATTATCAATAGCCGTTGGCACGCCACCATTTTCTGCCACCCATGCAATCCCGTCAGAAAAGGCCGTAACCTCCACATATACACATGGAATAGCAATTTTACCAGTCTTATCTGCGAAACCATAATATAATCCACTATCGGTTTTTTGTCCAACAACTGCTAAACCTTCAGAGTAGAGTTCAGCATAGTCAAAAATGGGTTTTACAGTTATCTTTCCTGATTGATTTACATAGCCGATTTTCCTCTCCCCATTTCTAAAAACTATTGGGTAGAATTCAACTTGATTCTTTTTTGACAAACAACTTGTAACAAAAAACGAGACTAAAATTACAAAATAAATAACAAATAGTTTTTTCATATTTGATAATTTTTCTTCGGATTCTAATAATTTATGATGGTTTATATCTATCATTTTCATTCTGATGAAATCAATCGTTTTTATTAATCAGATGCGTTCTTCACTCCTAAACTCTTTTCACCACGGTTTTCGGCACCCCCGCCATACGAGCAGGAGACTTCGTTCTAAGATGGGCACAAAGAAAGGCATGAATCCTTTCGTTTTACCACTTATTTCTACCGCTGGTGTCTGGAAAAACCAATGTGCAAATAAGGGTCGAATACAATTCACGCCTAAAACGTGAACTCTTCGGCATCTAATTCTCGCACTTTTGCAATGTTTTCCAGACTTTGCGATAGGAGAACAAGAGCGTCAAGCTCAATATGTCTAATAAAATCCCGCCAATCTTCCAGCACAATGGCTTTCGGATTGGCGGGGCAAAAGTAATAAAATTTCTATTTGAAAAGATTGCTTACGACAAATTGATCAATTCTTTCACCTTGTCAATGAATTGACGAGCAGGTTCCATAACCATATCCACGTCTTCTTGGGTGAAATCATAGAGATCGCTGTAGTCGCCTTTGGTACGCCAGTTCAAAAGTTTGGAATAGACTCGAAAATCTTCAATGCTTATTTCACCAGTTCTGACAACGTTTTCAGAAAATTGTCCGATAATTCCTGCATGTGATTTAGCAGTAATGTGTCGATGCAACAAGAGTGCCGAAGCCACATAAAAACAGGCATAATAAAGTCTGTTAACTACGGAATTCCATTGAGCGGCTTCGTACAACACTTGCGCCGCATGATAAGTCTCATCAGCTTTTTCTATCCGATAACGGACAAAAGCGGTCCAGTCTTCTTCCATTTCTTTCATAATCTGATGGCTTCGCGTTGGACATTGTGATAGAATGGGGTGATGCTGTGGCGATTGTGCCAGTCCAGCTTCCCGTATGCGAACAGCTGGATGACCTGACCTGTTTTCACCATCAAGTCGCAGATGTGGTCTATGAAGCGTCCCTCCTCCTGTACAGACAAACTGTCATCTGGCGTGAGCACAAGGACATCCCAGTCCGAGTCTTCGCGTGCTGTGCCGCGTGCCCGGGAACCGTAAAGCCACACTTCCGCTTCTGGATTGACTTCCAAAACGTTGGCCTTGATTTGATCTTTCATTGCTTCGATGCCCATTGTTTTTTCTCTCAGATTGACGGGGCAAAGATACAAAAATATTCCGAAGCAGCGCCCTAACGGAAAAAACACTATCTTTGCGGTCTAAAATATACGATTATGGCATTCACGTTTTTTAACAACCGAGAACCCCGGGAGTTCAACTACAAGCCCCGCTTCTACGACCAGAAAAAGGAGGAGTCGACAGGCGACGCGCGCCGCGACTTCGCCCGCAACCTCCACGACGAGTGGCAGAGCAGGCGCAACCACACCGCCGACAGGAAAAACAACAGCGCATCCATCACCATCATCTTCATGATCTTCTTCGTGATCGTGCTCGCCCTCGTGCTCTGGAAATTCTTCTAACTCCCTAACCATTAACCCTCAACCACTAACCACTAACCAAATGGAAGACATTATCCGACTGCTGCCCGACGCGGTGGCGAACCAGATCGCGGCCGGCGAGGTGGTGCAACGGCCCGCCTCCGTGGTCAAGGAACTTTTGGAAAACGCCATCGACGCAGGCGCCACCCAGATCCAACTCGTGGTCAAGGACGCCGGGCGCACCCTCATCCAAGTCATCGACAACGGCAAGGGCATGTCGTTCAACGACGCGCGGCTCTGCTTCGAGCGGCATGCCACGTCGAAGCTGCGCAAAGCCGACGACCTGTACCATATCTGCACCAAGGGATTCCGCGGCGAGGCTCTGGCCTCCATCGCGGCCATCGCGCACGTGGAACTCAAAACGAAACCCGCTGCTGATGAAATGGGCACCCTCGTGCTCATCGAAGGGGCTGAAATCAAGGAACATGCGCCCGTGACGGCCAGCAACGGCACCTCCATCGCCGTTAAGAATCTCTTCTTCAACGTGCCGGCAAGACGCAACTTCCTGAAGTCAGACAAGGTGGAGCTCACCCACATCGAGGAGGAACTCTACCGCGTCGCGCTCATCCACCACGACATCACCTTCCAATATTATAATAACGGTAAACTGGTGCTGATGCTGCCCGCCTCCAACATGCGGCAGCGCATCGTCAACATCTTCGGACAGCACCTCAACGACAAACTCTTCCCCGTGGAGCTCGACCACGAGCTGATGCGCATCACTGGTTTCATCGCGAAACCCGAAAACGCCAAAAAGAAGAGCGAGCAGTATATGTTTATCAACCAGCGGTTTGTACGCCATAACCTGCTCAACTTCGCGGTCGAGAAGGCCTACGCCGACCTCATCCCGCAAGGCTCGCATCCCGCTTACTTTATTGCTATCGAAATCGACCCATCGACCATCGACATCAACGTCAGCCCCACCAAAGTGGAGGTCAAGCTGCAGGACGACCGTCTCATCTTCGGTTTCTTGAACTCCACTGTGAAGAAGTCGCTCGGCACCATGTCGCTCACCCCGATGATCGACTTCGACGACTCATTCCCGGATATTGTAACGCAAAAACCTGAAGGCGTGGAAGTTAAACCGCCTGCTTTCTCGTCCAATCCAAGTTACAATCCCTTCGACAAGGTGCCCGAGAAGAAACACAGCTCCCCGTTCCAGCAGTTCGGCGGCGGCGGTTTCCGTCGCGAAACGCCCACCTCCAACGATTGGGAGAACTTCCTGAAAGAGCTCAACGTGGAGAAGGTGGAATACCCAAAAGAGGAGCAACAAACGGTGGATTTCCAGCCCGAATGCGAGAAAAACGAGCTCGAAATCCCCGAAAACATCCCATTTTTCGTCTTCCAGAACCGCTACCTCTTCTTCGAGCTAAACGGTCAGGTGATGACCGCCGACCTGCCCAACGTGCAGGAGCGCATCCTGTACGACACCTTCGTCAACGCACTGAAAAACACCCCGATACGACCTCAGCAGAGTCTGTTCCCGCAGACCGTCACCCTCACGGCCGCGCAAACCGACCTGGCCATCTCGCTGAAAGAGGACTTCCTGCGGTTAGGCTACGAGTTGGAGAAAATCGACAACACGCACCTCGCCGTCAACGCCACACCCAACGACGAGGAGGAAGAGGGTGACGTCCAAGCACTTATCGAAAACGTGCTCACCGCCTACCAGACCAACCAAGTGATTCACAAGGGCGACAAGATTTCGGGGATTGCGCAGAGCATGGCCCGGCAAAAACGCTCCCGCCAGCGCGTCCCGACCACGCAAGAGGAAGTCAAAGCCCTCATCCGCAGATTGTTCGAAAGCGACATGCCCACGTTGTCCCCCTCAGGGAAAAGCACATTGCACATTTTCGGAGCGGAGGAGCTGCGGCACTTTTTCGAGTAATGGATTATTATTGAGTGTTGCTCTCCTCATCGCGGGCTTGACCCGCCCTCATCGCGGGCGAAGACCCGTGATCTACAACGTTTAAGAAAGAGTTGCCGGCTCAAGGCCGGCATGAGGAGCGGGTAACCTTGAACTTTGAACCTTGAACTTTGAACTTTGAACCAGACATGGATTGCATCAGCATAGAAAACCTCCAATTCGGCTACGACAAGAAGGCCATCTTCAACGACCTGTCGTTAATCTTCCAGCAAGGCGACTTCTGTTCGATCTTGGGTCCGAACGGCTCCGGCAAGACCACGCTGTTGAAGTGCATCGTGGGATTGTTGCAACCGAGCGGCGGCACCATACAACTTTACGGCAAATCCCTGTCGGAATACAAGATGATGGATTTGGCGAGAAAAATCGCCTACGTACCGCAATACCAAGACATTGTCTTTGACATCACCGTGTTCGACTACGTCATGTTGGGGCGCAACCCTTATCAGACCCCGTGGGAGCTGCAACGTCCTGAGGACAAGGAGCTTGTTGAGGAGATGTTGCATAAGTGCAACGTTTGGGACTACCGTGACCGTCTGTTGCAGGAGCTGAGTGGAGGTGAACGGCAGCGCGTGATGGTCGCCCGCGCCATGGCCCAGCAGACCGGCATCATGCTGCTGGACGAGCCATTAGCCAACATCGACGTCACCCATAAGTTCGGGATTATGGACATCCTGCAGGAGCTCAACAGGGAGCGGAATGTCACCATCCTCATCATCCTCCACGACCTGCCGATTGCGAAGGCCTATTCCAAACAAATCCTGCTGCTGAAGAACGGGAAGATGCTGCAATATGGCGACGGAAATGCGGTCCTGACCGAGGAAAATATCCGAAACTGCTTCGATTTGTCCGACGTTTACGACATTTCCGAGGCAGGTTTTATCACTAAAAAACGTTGATTTTCCCGCATGTAGAGACGCGTCATGGCACGTCTCTACAATAGAAAAATCTCCTATTTGTACGTTTCCAAAAAAATGTTATCTTTGCCGCCCGATTCGGAGAGATGGCAGAGCGGTCGATTGCGGCGGTCTTGAAAACCGTTGAGGGTAACACCTCCGGGGGTTCGAATCCCTCTCTCTCCGCTGATATTGTCTCATAAGTCATTGACAAACAGACTTATGAGATTTTTTTATACCTAAAAAAATGCACCAAAAATGCACCGAGTCTGCTGACAGAGTATAATTTGGGGACAAGTTATTCATCCTTTATTCGTTTTTTATGCTCTTTGGCTATGAGCATAGAACGGTTTAGTTTATCAAGAAACCATTGCTTTTCTGGCAGATATGTAAGATATTGTCCCACCTTTATATTGTCCTCATCCAGCATCAATAGTTCGATGTGTTCAGTGTTGCCTTCACTACACAACAATAGACCTATAGGAGGATTTTCATCAGGCTGCATATCGTATTTCTGCATATATTTCAGATAAAGTTCCATCTGTCCTTTGTACTGAGGCTTGAACTTTCCTAATTTTAAATCAATAGCCACGAGACGCTTCAATTTACGGTGATAAAACAGCAAGTCAAGATAATAGTCTGTTCCATCGATGGTGAAGCGTTTCTGTCGTTCAAGAAAAGCGAATCCTTGCCCCAATTCAAGGATAAAAGTTTCTAACTGTTTGGCAATGGCATCTTCAAGTTCCTCTTCAGAATAATAACCGCTTAGTCCGAGAAAGTCAAGGATGTATGAACTTTTCAGTACCACATCCGGCTCTGTATTTTGCGATGAGATCCCCTCAAGTGTCTTCACTATTTCGTCATCTGGCTTTGCCGCTATCAATGAACGCTCGTATGCCATTTCATCCTGTTTTTCACGCAGTTGCGTGACACTCCAGTGTTCCGCTATTCCCATTTGCTGATAGAACAGCCTCTTCGTGTCATCCTTAATGGTGATAAGCTCAATGAAGTGACTCCATGTTAATGTTTGCGAAAGCGTCGCAAACATTTCCCTGTCACCATATAGGCGGGCAACTTTCATCATCCTTGTCAAAGCTGAATAAGTATAGCCTTTGCCATAACGGTTGGTTAATCTTTGCGACAGCGTCGCAAGAATCTTCTGTCCGTAAGCTGAATAGGTCTGGTACTCCAAATCGTCGATGATGTACTTGCCCACATTCCAGAATGTCATACTAGCCTGTGCGTTTACATAAACAGCGACTTTCGTTCTGGCGTCATCTATGATTTCCGTTACGCCTTCAAACAGGTGGTCACTAACTTGATCTATCTTGCCAATATCTATGATTTCTTTGTTCATCTATGAATTATAATATGCTACTTATTGCTTGTCTCCTTTCAATCGGCAAAGATACTCCTTTTTCGGATATGACATTCTTTTGTTAAACAACAAATGTATTTTGCTCTGTATTTTATCAAAAATCAATTGCTTTTTGCTCTGTATTTTATTTTTTATTTTTTTGCCAAGAATATAAACCCTTTGAAATATAGCATATTATAAGTCCTAACAGTGTCTTTACTATACACTTTCCCAATCTGTTCAAAATGTCGCTCTTTTTGTTTGTAGAAAACGGTTTGAATGCCGCTGCTGACCGTATCAATCTTGTTGCCCGACTCAACATATAGAACACCTCACTCAAGAATTTTCTGATAGTCGAAATGATAAACTAAATGATAAACTAAATGATGAGTTAAGTGATGGGTTGTAAATAACCACGTTAAAATATACCAAAGTGCCATTCAAAAGTATACCACTTTGGAGACTGCAAAAATACAAAAAGCGTGTTATAAATCATTGCTGTATCACGAAGACCTCAAAACAGTATACTTTTCAGTGGCGAAGGCGTTGGATGGTTATTTTCAGCTATAGTCATATAGTTAGTTTTTCACATTAATTTCACACCGAAATTTTTGCAAAATTACGGAAATTTTCAATACAGATCGTCTACTCATAAAAATATTTTTTGGTGGATAACTCCTTCTGATGGTTTGTGGAAGATTTTACACTTGGCAAACATAGACGGGTGGGTTTTGTATACAGCCAAATGACAACCATAGGAAGGAACATATTGGCGACTGGTGAAAAAAGTAGCATAACCAAGAACATAATTCATCGGAGTTCCATCTTTACCAGTTACACTAAGATAAAACCTTGAGAGGATAATGACGGTACATTTTTCGCCCTAAAAAAATGCACCGAAACAAGAAAAAGACATTGTTATGCTAACCAATACACCTTGTGTTCATTTAATTAAAAACGCATATTTTGCTGGTATTCATTCATTTGCAACACAATTAAATGAATACAAACAGCTGCAAGATATGGCTGCAATGAATAATCTGAATCCCTCTCTCTCCGCGAAAACCTTGTAGAGACGCAAAATTTTGCGTCCCTACTTTTTTCAAAACCTTTCTAACTCTAATAATAGGCGATCTTTCGCTCATAGATAGTGTATTGCACTCTTTTGTGCTTCAGATCATCCGCATTTTCGAAGGTCTCCACGGCGCGAATCCAGTTGCCGTACTCGTCGTATTCGTAGCTGCGTGTCCGCCGCGATTCGAGCTTTAATCCGAGATAACGATCCGATTCGCCTTTC